>ERZ773014.247-NODE-247-length-37166-cov-20.536499_pt1 | contig 37166 bp, 26 predicted proteins | sample MGYA00580841_ERZ773014 | MGnify/ENA primary metagenome ERZ773014 (study PRJEB29015, sample SAMEA2737989) | human oral metagenome | biome: human oral; feature: human-associated habitat; material: dental | place: China | collected 2067 ... | reverse complement strand
GCATCAACGAACTGCTCAAGAACAAGGCCAACCTTGTCCATTCACGCCATCGCTCCGTACATAACTTCCTCATGAATCTCTGTGCGGCATTGGCTGCATACTGTTTCTTCGAGAATAAGCCCGAGGCACTGCCAGTGCGCATTGAAAAGAGTAGGCAATTGGAACTTTTCTAAGCAAATCCTTATCCCGAACTGGTGTAGGTAATTTTTAGAACATGCCTATAAGTAATCCTTTCTCTTCCCCCTTTTTAGTGAGGAGAGAAGTGCTGCATAGTCATTCTAATAGTTAAATTGTTATTTTTATTTTACAAACCTGCTCTAATTTTCACGCCGTTCTAGCGAAAATATGGGTTGAAAAGCAGCTAAATAGCCGCTATTTCTAGTCTTTCACGCCTTTTGTTTTGTCTGTTTTTAGGGTCACAACCTGCGTTTTGCACCATTTTGCCTTTCTAGTTTGGTTGCCAACTCGTAAATTTTCAACTCCAAATACCCGCTTTTAGCCCCTAAAATGCCACTATTTAATAGTTGTTTTGCCCTTTTGTGCCATATTTTTAGTGGTTCTAAAAGGGTTTGTTTATGCCATTGCAGCGTATATTTATGCTTATCGGCTCGCATTTAGCAACATTTTGTCTTGCGTTTAGCAGCAAATTGCACTGCGTTTTGCGGCATTTTACCTTGCGTTTTGCGGCAAAACGCATTGTATTTAGCACCAAAACGCACTCCATTTAGCACCAAAACGCATTGCATTTAGCAGTAAATAGCCCCAAAATGGGTGCAAATGGCGGTTGTTTGAAATAAATATTCATTTTGCCGTATTCACATCCTAACCCCTTTTTGCATCAAAACCAACCTTCGCGAGAATCGATTTTTTGCGGCAAGGTGAGCGGTTGGTGGCCAAAAAGGCACTCATAATGTTAAATTTCTTGCTGAAAACTAGACAAAGCCATTGTGCCACGTACACGCACATGGGCAGCGAAACGTATGCACGTACGCTTATGGTAGCCAGCGGAGCGGTTGCAAAACACGCATATATTTATCCCGAATTTGCGCACAACATGCACTTGCGGTGTTGCGAAAAGTCTTCTGTGCAGTCGCTACAAGCATTTAGTAGTGCCAGTACAAGGCACTTTGTAGTGTCGGTACAAAACGCTTGTAGCACCAGTACAAGGTGCTTGTAGTGTTAGTACAAGGCGCTTGTAGTGCCAGTACAAGATGCTTTGTACTGATGCTTGCGCCCAAATGTGCAAACTCGCATATAGGGCAATCAATTCAAAAAACCAATTCTTTTAGATTATAAAGCCCCTCAAAATTCTTACTCGCTATCGTAAACTTGCCGCAATACATCAAACGATTTCAGTTCGGGAAAGTCGGGTATGTGCAGGCGATAGAAGTTGATGGCCAGTTGCGTGCAGCGGTTTCGCTCGTTGTGCGAGAGGGCGAAACGGTGCATGGTTTGGGGCGTTATGCGCATAAGCGTGGCCATTTGGGCGGCATCGGCCGAGGATAGATAATCGTTGTGCATGGGAATGGCCGACACGAAACAGCCACTTCGTAGGTCGAAAAGGCAGCCGGGCGAGTAGTTTTCCAAGTTGGGATAGAAACCTAAGAAACGCGAAAGCCTTATCATAAAGGCTAGGTGGAAGTTGGCAAACAGCTGTTGCGCGCCGTCGAGCCAGCGAACACTTGTTTCCACATAGCGGTATAGCGGCACGTTTTGTTGTTCGCTGCGCGTGGCGTGGCAAAGAAACTCGGCCACGAAAAGCGTTATGGCCAGTTTGGCCTCGCTATATGGTATAGATGCAAAGGGGTAAACCATGCGCGCATCGCGTAGTCGTTGCAGTCGCACGTTGGGGCGGTGGTCCAGCTCAATCTCCAAAATCGTCAGCGGCTGAAACAGTTGTTTCTTAATCTTCGCTTTCTGCGTGCGCGGGATGTTGCTCACAAACGACACGCGCCCGAAAGTCTCCGTGAGCATGTCGGTTATCAGTTGGCTGTCTCCGTATTTAATGGCGCGTAGCACGATGGCATGAGTTTTTACGAGCATGGGCATGATGTTATTATGTAATGAGCAAATGGCAAAAACACGCTTTAAGGTGGCTTTACCCTTGCAAAAATACGAAAAACCAGCCTTTTAGAGAAAAATATCACATAAAAGTTTGGTGGAAAGGATAAAAGTGTGTACCTTTGCAACCGCAAATAAGTAATGGTCCCTTCGTCTATCGGTTAGGACGAGAGATTTTCATTCTCTAAAGAGGAGTTCGACTCTCCTAGGGACTACTAAAAATAAAAAGGAAATAAGAGATGGCAAATCACAAATCATCATTAAAGAGAATACGCCAGACAAAGGTGCGGACTCTGCATAACAAGTATTATGCGAAGACTATGCGTAATGCCGTTCGTAAGCTGCGCGCTCTTACCAATAAGGACGAGGCTGTTAAGCTTTATCCCACCGTTCAGAAGATGCTGGACAAACTCGCAAAGACCAACATTATACACAAGAACAAGGCAGCCAACTTGAAGTCGAGCTTGGCTCTGCATATCAATAAGCTGGGCTAACAGCTCGCTTTTGAGACAACGTTTACAAATCCGCAGTTCCAAAATAAGGAGCTGCGGATTCTTGTTGTTTAGCCTTATGTGTGCCTTTCTCCTTTTAATTTCAAGTATTGATTGAGAGAATGGCGTCACTACCAAAAGTAAGCTGAACTCGAAGGGTGAAAAGCTGATTTCACGATTAATGATGGTGAACAACTATTTTGATGGGGCATACGTTTGTTAAAATGTCATCGAGAAAAGACGGCGAAGTACACTGTGCATGGGTACGGAGAAAAATAGTTATAAGACAATTAAATGTTAAGGAGGATGAGGAAATTATTGATATTGGCAGCGCTGTTCTTAACTAGCATTGCAGCTTTTGCTCAAGATGCAGTGGAGAGAAACCGTGAATGGGCAAAGGTAAGTTTGTTTCTGGAAGATTTAGAGAAACATAAAGCCGACTATATAGGAAAGCCGGCCAAGGTTTTATACGATAAGATAAGGGCGAGTGTGTTTAGGATGAAGGATGTTGGCCTGATGGAAACAAGCATGCCATCCCATCCGCAAAACAAAAGCTTTCTAACGGGTTTGTACTTATACGATGTGCGTTCGGATGCGTCTCTTAAAGAGCGGAAAAGCTTCATCATTGACGTAAGCTTAAACTGCCATATAGATAGTGATGAGTTTTGGGGTAAATTGCCAGATGGTAATGCGTGGATGGAATATGCCATATTGCAGACAAAGAACTACATCGTAACGGACATCAGTTGCTCTTGGTTTGACATGGGCGTCACAATAAGACCTGAATAATATGCAACAAGTTGTAGGGTGTGGGAACAAACAAACGCGCATTCTGCAACTTTAAACGGTAAATAACATTTCTTGTGTACGTCAAAATGCAGTTAAACCTTTCTGTTTCTCGCTGATTTTTAGTATCTTTGCATATTAAAATTCCTAATCAAGACAATGGTAGAAAATCAAAACAACGAGAACAACTACTCGGCCAGTAACATCCAAGTGCTTGAAGGCTTGGAAGCGGTGCGCAAACGCCCCGCGATGTACATCGGAGACATCAGCGAAAAGGGACTGCACCACCTCGTTAACGAAACTGTGGATAACTCTATCGACGAGGCTATGGCCGGTTATTGTAGCAACATCGAAGTAACGATTAACGAAGATAACTCCATAACCGTGCAAGACGACGGGCGAGGTATACCCGTAGACGAACACGAAAAGCTGCACAAATCGGCACTGGAAGTGGTGATGACCGTGCTGCACGCCGGCGGTAAGTTCGACAAAGGCTCGTATAAGGTGAGCGGCGGACTGCATGGCGTGGGCGTTAGCTGCGTAAACGCATTGTCTTCCAGAATGCTCTCGCAGGTGTTCCGCGACGGGAAAATTTACCAACAAGAGTACGAAACGGGTAAGCCGCTTTATCCGGTAAAGGTTGTTGGCGAGACGGATAAGCGCGGAACGCGCCAACAGTTTTGGCCCGACCCCAGCATTTTCACCACAACGGTGTACCGTTGGGACATCATTGCATCGCGCATGCGCGAATTGGCGTACCTCAATGCCGGCGTTAAGATAACCCTGACCGACCTTCGCCCCGATGAAAACGGCAAGACACGTACGGAAACGTTCCATGCCAAAGACGGGCTGAAAGAGTTCGTTCGTTACGTTGACCGCCACCGCACACACCTCTTCGACGACGTTATCTACCTTAAAACGGAGAAACAAAACATCCCCATCGAGGTGGCTGTGATGTATAACACCGATTACAGCGAGAACATACACTCGTATGTGAACAACATCAACACCATTGAAGGCGGTACCCACCTCACGGGTTTCCGCATGGCCCTTACGCGTACGCTCAAAGCATACGCCGACAACGACCCCGTTATATCCAAGCAGATAGAGAAATCGAAGATTGAAATAGCAGGCGAAGACTTCCGCGAAGGACTTACCGCCGTTATCTCCATCAAGGTGGCCGAGCCGCAGTTTGAAGGCCAAACCAAAACCAAGCTGGGCAACAGCGAAGTGTCGGGTGCCGTTCAGCAGGCCGTAGGCGAGGCCCTTGGCTATTATTTGGAAGAGCATCCCAAGGAGGCCAAACTTATTTGCGACAAGGTGATATTGGCCGCCACAGCGCGTATCGCCGCCCGCAAGGCACGCGAGAGTGTTCAGAGAAAGAACCCCATGTCGGGTGGCGGACTGCCCGGTAAGCTGGCCGACTGCTCTAACAAAGACCCCAAAACGTCTGAAATATTCCTTGTGGAGGGCGACTCGGCAGGTGGTTCGGCCAAGCAGGGGCGCGACCGCTACACGCAAGCCATACTTCCGCTGAAAGGAAAGATATTGAATGTGGAGAAGGTGCAATGGCATAAGGTGTTCGAGGCCGAGTCGGTAATGAACATCATACAGAGCATTGGCGTGCGTTTCGGCGTTGAAGGAGAAGACGATAAGGAGGCCAACATCGACAAGTTGCGCTACGATAAGATTATCATCATGACCGATGCCGACGTCGATGGTTCGCACATCGACACGCTTATCATGACCCTTTTCTATCGTTTCATGCCGCGCATCATACAAGAAGGTCACCTGTATATCGCTACACCGCCCCTGTACCTCTGCACCTATAAGAACAAGGTGCGCGAGTATTGCTACAACGAACAGCAACGCCAAGCCTTTATCGACAAGTACGGCGAAGGACAAGAAGACAACAAGAGCATACACGTGCAACGCTATAAAGGTTTGGGAGAGATGAATCCCGAACAGCTTTGGGAAACAACGATGGACCCATCAAAGCGCCTGCTTAAACAAGTGACGATACAAAACGCCGCCGATGCCGACGAGATTTTCTCCATGCTTATGGGCGACGACGTGGAACCGCGTCGCGAGTTTATCGAACAAAACGCCACTTACGCCAACATCGACGCATAAGGGCAACCGAGTATATAGCAAAGTTTCTGAGTTCGTTAGTTGGTGTGTCCTTCGGCCTTCAAACGCTTTCGGCTGGATAAAGCAGTAGGCTTTCGGCTGGAAGGAGCACACGATGGCAAACAGCAAGCTAAGAACTGGCAAGCTTGCGTGTATATATAATAAGGAGAGACTGCCTTTCGGGTGCAGCCTCTCTTTGTTATTAGGCAGGTTCTAAAAAATAAGCTGGACATATTAGAACATGCCATTAGCAAGTATTATCAGCGAAAACTGCCACGCCTGCCGCCTAAACGCTTGTGCATGCAGCTCTGCACTGCCTGCTGTGCCTGATGGAGTTGGCAAATAGAAAACGTGTGGTAGGCGATAACGTTTGCCCCATATGTTTCCCCCACAAACAACAAACGACAAATGAGAAAGACTATCTTAACAACAGCAACACTACTTCTTTCTGCCCTTACATCGTTCGGGCAAGGTCTGCCCCTGCGCATTTGGGACAATCGCCCAGGCTCTTTCTTCGAGAACAGCATGCCCATTGGCAACGGAAAACTCGGCGCAATGGTAGATGGAAACCCGCATTGCGACTATCTTAAACTGAACGACATCACGCTGTGGAGCGGCAAGCCCATCGACCCAAACGAGGATGCTGGCGCACACAAGTGGATTCCACAGATACGAAAAGCCCTGTTTGAAGAGAACTATGCGCTGGCCGACTCGCTGCAACTGCGCGTGCAAGGGCATAATTCGGCTTGGTATCAGCCGCTCTCCACCCTGTGCATCCGCGATGTGAAAGCGGCTGCAAACGCCGATGCGCCTTTGAAGAACTATCGCCGAGAGCTCGACTTGGATAGTAGTTTGGTAAAGGTGAGTTATGAAAGTGAGGGCGTGAGCTATCGTCGAGAGTACTTCGCCTCGCATCCCGACCGCGCCATCATGGTGCGCCTTACGGCCAACAAGCCCCACGCCATCAGCCTGCAACTGTCGCTTACCTCGTTGCTCAACCATCAGACACGTGTGGAAGGCAGCACCATCAGGCTCACGGGGCATGCCGAAGGCCACCCCGACAGCACCGTTCACTTTTGTAACCTGCTGCAAGCGAAGGCCACAGGCGGCACCATAACGGCACAGGATAGCACGCTCTTGATAAGCAACGCCACACAAGTGGTGCTGTATATCGTTAACGAAACAAGCTATAACGGCTTTGACAAGCACCCCGTAACGCAGGGCGCACCCTATGTGCAACTGGCAGAAACCGACTTGAAGAACCTGCAAAACTGCACGTTCGAACAGCTAAAACAAAACCATACGGACGATTATCAGGCCCTTTTCGGCCGCCTTGCCTTGCATTTGGACGGCACAAAGCTTGATACGCTCCGAACAACCGAGCAGCAACTGCTAGACTACACCAAGCGGGGAGAAACCAATCCTTATCTCGAAACGCTTTACTTTCAGTTTGGTCGATACCTGCTCATCAGCTCATCGCGCACACCTGGCGTGCCTGCTAACCTGCAAGGACTTTGGAATCCGCACGTTAGAGCACCCTGGCGAAGCAACTATACGGTTAACATCAACCTCGAAGAGAACTATTGGCCGGCGCAAGTGGCCAACCTTGCCGAGCTGACCACGCCTTTGGTTGGCATGGTGAAGGCTCTATCCGTGAACGGTCGTTACGCTGCACGAAACTATTACGGCATTAACGAAGGCTGGTGTTCGAGCCATAACACCGACCTGTGGGCCATGACGAACCCCGTGGGCGAGAAACGAGAAAGTCCTGAATGGGCCAACTGGAACCTCGGAGGAGCATGGTTGTTGAGCAACCTTTGGGAGCAGTACGACTTTACACGCGACCGCCATTATCTTCGCCACACACTCTACCCACTGATGAAAGGCGCGTGCGACTTTATGTTGCAGTGGCTCGTGGAAAACCCCAAGCAGCCGGGCGAACTGATTACTGCGCCCAGCACATCGCCCGAAAACGAGTATGTTACGCCCGATGGCTACCACGGCACAACGGTGTATGGCGGTACGGCAGACCTCGCGATATTGCGCGAACTGTTCGCCAATACGGCTACTGCGGACGAAATTCTGAACGGACGGCCAACGGCTTACAGCAAAATACTGCGCCAAACGATAGGCCGCTTGCATCCATACACCGTGGGCAAGGAGGGCGACTTGAACGAATGGTACTACGATTGGAGCGATTTCGACCCCCAACATCGCCACCAAACCCACCTTATCGGGCTGTATCCGGGTCACCACATCGCGCCCGAAACAACGCCCGAACTGGCCGAGGCCGCCCGAAAGACGTTGGTGCAGAAGGGCGACATCTCTACGGGATGGAGCACAGGATGGCGCATCAACCTTTGGGCTAGGCTCTACAATGGCGAGAAAGCCTATCAAATATACCGTAAACTGCTGACCTATGTGGCCCCCGATGCCATCAGAAAGAGCGATGCAGGCCCTGGTGGCGGCACCTATCCCAACCTTTTCGATGCCCATCCGCCTTTCCAAATAGACGGCAACTTCGGCGGAACGGCTGGCGTTTGCGAAATGCTGATGCAAAGCGCGCGTGGTATTAGGCTCTTGCCTGCATTGCCCTCGGCTTGGCTTTCGGGCAGCGTTAAGGGCCTTTGTGCGCGTGGTGGTTTCGTTGTAGACTTCTCTTGGCACAATGGTAGCGTAACCCAAGTGCGCATTAAGAGCAAGATGGGCGGACAAACCACGCTGTACTATAATGGAAAGGCGTGCAAAGTGAAGTTAAAGGCGGGTAAGGAGGCCGTCTTACGATGAAGTGCAGGGTGTGCATGATGGGTGTTCCCCTCGCCGTTGCCCTTGTAGCATTGGCATGGGCTGTGTCGGTTCCTGTTCGTGGTGCAAAGGCCATATTTGCAGCCACGAATAATGCCTGCGCGTACAAGGGATGTGCTTTTTCGGACCCAAAAGGCGATGGTATGCAATGTGCAGATACCGCTTTGGCTGTTGTTTCCACATCGCACGCCCTGTCTTCCGCCGCCACTCCTATTATATATAAGGAGTGCCAACGGCAAGATAATGCTGCTTTTCGCGCAGTTGGCGAAAGAGTTGTTGCGGCATATTCCGCTACTCCTATTATATATAAGGAGTGCCACGGCCAAGATAATGCGGCTTTTCGCGCCGTTGGCGAAAGTGTTGTCGCGGCGTGTGCGGATACTCCTATTATATATATAGGCTCGCAGATGCAGGGTAGGGGCGTGGATTTTGGCGGTGTAGGCGGTCTGGTTGCACCGCATTCTGTGCCTGAATTGGGTCTTTCCAAACGCGTTGAAAACGAGAAAGCAACGCACAATCCCGCGCGTGTGCCCACGCCTTCCTCGTTTCTAAGCCCTTACCATGCACCTTGGATAAGCGCACCGGAGCCAGACTCCACCGCGATGCAGTGGTTCTTGCGAACATATCGGCACAACAGCTGCCCGCGTAAGGCCTACGTTAGCGTGGCCACCACAGGCAAAACGCAACTGCTGGTGAACGGAATGAACGTAAGCCGAAACCTCTTTGAGCCCCATCGTGCACAAGGCGACACGTCGGTTGTTAACATCGTCTACGACGTTACGCCTTTCCTATCCCGCAACGCCAACACCATCTCGCTGTGGTATTGCCCCACAATGCCCCATGTTGGTCGCCGTCAAGTGGCCGTTTGCTATTGGGGCGAAAATGCGGACGGTAGTCCTTTCGCCTTCCAAAGCGATGAAAATTGGGCTTGCAGGCGAGCAAACCGAGGACTGCAACCACCCGAAAGCGAGTGGCAAGACGGCAACGACAAGGCCTTGCCCTGGCAAGTGAACCTTGCCGACACCATCTCTTGGCAATCGCCCGTGCGCTATGCGCATCCCGAAACACTGCCTCCCGCCACACCCTTACGGCTCGTTCGCGCTCCGCGAGCGGTCAAAGTGTTTGGCCCAAGCTATGTAGACGTGCGCAACGATACCCTTACATACGTCTTCCCCCATCATTTCCAGGGCGTTGTGCGTATTACTTTTAGGGGAACTCGAAGTGGAGAAAAAGTTTACATCAACGGCTTTCGCTATATTTGCAACAGTGCAACAGACGAGCAGTTTTTCTGCAAATTCATTGTTAAGCCAACCTTTAAACTTATTGTCCACGGAGACAAGTACTTTCGTTCAGAACATGTCCAAAATGTTGAAGCTTTGGAAACATCAATTGTTCTGTATGAGAAGTTTCTTTTTTAATAAGTAACTATTTTCGATTTTTCGTTCTTTTTTCTTGTCGAAAGCTTGCAGTTCTGCTCAAAATTTCCTATATTTGCGAAGTAAAAGGTAAGGAAATGCGGAAACTACAATTGAACGACTTGACAATTCCCATTGTCAAAGAAAGCTGCGACGTTGTGTGTATGGACGACGATTTAGTTCTCGTCGACGACCTCAACAAGCTGTCGGACCTCATGGGTCCGCACAAAATGCAATGTTTGGTGCTAGCCATTTGTGCTCAGGGTAGCGCCCGTTACACAGTAGACACGATTACGTATGAGCTTCAACCCAACCACATCATGGTTGTTCCTGCTGGCCCAATACTTAACAGCGGGGAGTTGAGCACCAACTGCAAGGGTATAGCCATACTGCTGTCTAAGGACTTCATGAACGAGATCATCATGGGCATCCATGAGCTTTCGTCCTTGATACTCTTCTCACGAACCAACCCTGTATTCACACTCAATGCCGAAGAGGGAAGCGAAATGCTCCTCCACCTGTCGCTCATTGAGAAGAAAATGCAGCAGGCTGGGCATAGGTATCGCAAAGATACGGTGCGTTCGATGATTACGACGATGATTTACAACGCCTCGGACGCAATCTATCGTGTACAACAGACTACGGACTTGAAGAAGACACGAGCCGAAGCCATCTTCGCCAAGTTCATTAAAATGGTAGAACAGAACTTTAAAAAAGAAAGACGCGTAAGCTGGTATGGCGAGCAATTGGGCATCACGCCTAAGTATCTCTCCGAAACGGTGCGCAACGTTAGCAAGCGAACGCCCAACCAATGGATTGACAAGTACATCACGTTGGAGTTGCGCGTGCAACTTAAAAACACCACTAAGAGCGTGAAGGAAATAGCCCAAGAACTCAATTTCCCCAACCAAAGCTTCCTAGGGAAGTTCTTCAAAGAACAGGTGGGAGTTTCCCCGTCGCAGTACCGTAAACGGTAACCGCCCTCAGGTGCATGGTTTTCTTTCTGCAATGTCGCCCCAACAATGAGTACATCATGGCAGATTGGGCTCGGCACATGCACCACCGAGCAGGCAAGGAATAGAGTTAGAGTGAATTAGAAACTTGATTTCGGAGCAGAGAATTTAGAGTTAGACTTAACTGATAACATTTATTGAAACATCGTAGGAAGAGTTAGACAGAAACATTAGAGAACGAGAATGAGAGGGTTGACGCTAGTTGTATTGCAACTTTTGTTGGTGCAATACACATACCTCCTCATTCTTACTGCGAATGCTACAATTGGCCTTTAAGGGCATCATTGTATCTTTGCAATATGGATTTGAACACCTTTCCCACTTCTTCTGCATGTGTGTTGCATGCCAACCTTAATGAATGAGCGCGCTCGGCTTGCGTGTTTTGGCATGCCGATAGTTGCACTGGGCGTTTATGGCATAGCCCATAATGCGGCCAAATGGGAAGGCAATGTGTACGAAGTGAAGGCAAGTGCTGCAATATCCCTTGTTGTGGGCTAGGGCTTACGGCGCAGGTGTTAACCGCGGCGCGCCTCTTCCCTAGCTTGTCAACATCCCCTCATTGGTTTTTCGCGTTGGCGGTTTCTCCTTGGGTGTGACCTCAGTAGTTCATAATCACCAAAATAAATAACGTTCAAACGCCCTTGGAGGAACCGCCTCCCTCGTTGCTCGCGCATCATACCGCACCTGAACAGCGATGCGCTTGGCATCGAATGGCGCGGAAAACCATTTTCAAAATCTTGCAAAAGTACATGTGCTCCTTGGCGTATGTGCATGTACTTCCTTATACAAGGGCGTCTGTTCCCTTGGCGTGTTCGCGTGTTTCTCAAAGCAAGCATTATCACTTCTTGGCCTAACGCATGTACTTCTTTGTATAAGTGCATGTGTTCCTTTCGTATAAGTGTATGTACTCCTTTATATAAGCACATGTGCTCCTTGGCGTATGTGCATGTACTTCCATATTCAAGGCCGTCTATTCCCTTGGCGTGTTCGCGTGTTTCTCAAAGCAAGCATTACCACTTCTTGGCCTAACGCATGTACTTCTTTGTGTAAGTGCATGTGTTCCTTTCGTATAAGTGCATGTACTCCTTTATATATGTGCATGTACTTCTTTGTATGTGTTCATGTATTTCTTTGTGTATGTGCATGTACTCCCTTGTGTAAGTGCCTGTGACTTTTGATGTAATCATCCAAACTTTTGGGTTTGTGTGCATTGCCTGCGTTGTGCCAGCACATCTGTTTCTTAGCGTAGGCGTGTGCCTTTTGGGCCTTGGGCGCATGTCCTTTGTAGTGTAAAAGCCCCTTCTTCTTGCTTTATGCGCATGTACTTCTTGTTCGGAGGTGCGTGTGCTTATTTTGGCAAACACGTCCTTTCTCACGTATTTGTGCATTCTTTCTGTTTATGAAAGATGCTCTTTTCATTGTGCTACATGATATTTACATAGGCAGTACTTTGTTCGAAAAGGGAGCTTGGTGCGTTGCGTTACGAAGAAAAGAATAGCGTTGAAGCCCCAAACAATTCGCCATGTTCTTTAACCCAAACCGGGAATTTGAGTCTGTACAGATTTTGTTTGTCTGTTGAACGCCTTGCCTGTCTTGTCCTTGAAGGCGTGGCGGGCAACGTTAAAAGAATAAGAAAGGCAAGGCGTTCAACAGACAAACGGAGGGTGAACAAGAAACAAGGGAAACAACTTAAAAATGTATGATAAGCGGTTTAATAACCGATATGGCTTTAAGTAGCTGTGTCTTAACTTGCTGTGGCAAAAGTTCGGCATGCGACTAAGATACCGTTCATTTTGTCACAAGTTGTATAATGTTTGTTTCGTGCCGCATAAACATTCTGCCAAAAAACGAGCATAATGGAATAAAGGGGACAAGTTGGATAGCTAGGTGCTTGATGCTGAAAACGTTGTTGAAGTGTTAAAATATCGCGCCTGAACAAAAAATATGTTCTAAAAGTTGGCGATATGTAAAATATTATGCGTAACTTAGCAGTCGACAAGCGAAAGGGGTCTTTGCCACTGAAAAGCTCAACATACCGTGAACGACATTTAGTTGTGCAAACAAGACTTCCATTCAACTAAACTAAAATCTTAAATTCTACGCACAATGACGGTTACACAGATTCTCTCTTGCATCATAGCCCCTGTGCTAATGCCGCTATTTACACGCCGTGAACACTGGAAAGTGAAAGTTTATTTTTGTGTGCTTTGCGCACTTTGCACGCCTTTGGCAGGCATACCGCTTTTCCTTTTCTTGCGTAAGTTCTAACATCCCTCCTCGCTTTGAGTGAAACGTCAACTTGCCGTACATCAGTTTTGGCTGCGGCAAGTGTAGAATGTTGCGCTTTATCATCGTGGGTTGCGACATGGTTTTATGTTGTTTACAAGTGCCATGTCGTTGTAAGGTTTGCGCCTTGTATGCTGTTACGGGGTGTAAGTAACGATGTGCTGTGTTCTTCTTCTTTAACGGCTGGTCCTAGAAAAGCCCACATGATGTTTCTAAGGCACGCTCTAAACACTCTGCGCTAAGGTTCAATCGCCGTTCCTTCGTATTGTTTTCCACGGTCTTTTTGCTTCTCTTCACGGCCTTTTTGTTTGTGTTCGCCATCTTATTTTGTTTGTATTCGCTGTCTTATTTTGTTTGTCTTCACAGCTTTTCAGTTTGTGTTCGCCGTCTTTTATTTGTTTGTCTTCACGGCTTTTCGGTTTGTCTTCGCTGTCTTTGTCTTGCGCTTTTCAGTCTCATTGCACACAATGCGCCTTCAATTAGGTAAGCAAAAACTACGCAGGTAAACCCCAAAAAACGCCAATCAAATTTTAGAACGAGCCTTAAAACCAACAAACTCATCCACTTAAATGCTTAAATCCTCATTATCATTTGGCTGTTTAAAAAGAAATAAGTAATTTTGCACCTCAAAAGCGAGATTATAACAATAAATTAAGATAAAGCAATGAAAAGAACATTTCAGCCCCACAACCGCAGAAGGGTGAATAAGCACGGCTTCCGTGAGAGGATGTCAACGAAGAATGGTCGTCGCGTTTTGGCTGCTCGCCGTGCGCGCGGTCGTAAGAAACTCACCGTTTCTGACGAACATCACGGAAAATAAGTCGCGGCTACGGCCTCGCTTAACGACATTGCAAGGCAGCGATGAAACAAATTGTTTCGTCGCTGCCTTGTTCGTTTTTTTTTGGGGGGGGTGAGAAGCCAGCCTCACCCCCAACCCCTCTCCAAGGGGAGAGGGGAGTGATATGCCTTGTTTATTCCCCCTTGTCAACTCGTCAGCTTGTTAACCTCTTCTCAACTCGTTTACTTGTCAACTCGTCAACTCATTAATCTTTCGTCAACTCGTCAGCTGATAAAGTTTTCGTCACCTTGTCGGCTGATTAACCTCTCGTCAACCCATCACCTTGTCACCTCGTCAATTGATAAATCTCTCGTTAACTCGTCAACTTGTCACCTACCATTTGTCTTCTTTTCAGTAAGATTTTTAACATTATGAGCGCTTTAAAATTCACCAATCGTCCTCTCGGTCGCAAATATTCAATTCTCGCAGGGGTTTGTTGGGTGAAAAAAAGGGGCGACCTATAAGCGGTGGAAAACCGATTTATGCCTGTGTTTAGGTGCAAATTACACCGAAAATAGTGCGTTTTGCACCAAAACGTATTGCATTTAGCACCAAAACGCGTTGCATTTAGCACCAAAACGCATTGCATTTAGCACCAAAACGCATTGCATTTAGCATCAAAACGCATTGCATTTAGCACCAAAACGCACTGCATTTAGCACCAAAACGCATTGCAATTTGGTGCTTTTAGCCTTTCTGCGCAATCGAAAACATGTGCAAAACATACCAAAAAGCACATTAAACACGGGTGTTTTAGTACCTAAAAGCTAGTTTTCGGGGGATAAAATAATGCGATTCAGCAACAATCTAGAAAGGCAAAATGGTGCTAAATGCAATTATTGTTCTCAAAAATGGGATGAAAGACAAGCGTGTAAGGTGATATTTTATGCCTAATAGCATGCTTTTAGCCCTTAATTTTTCTAGAATGGGATGGCGAACAAGATGTGTTCTGTAAAATAATAAGCAGAGTTGTAGGCTCATAAGTCTGTAAGATTACGAGTATATTGTACATATTTCAAGAGGAAGCACAAAAAACTGTGGTTGTTTTTCAAGTGAATAAAACCAAATCGGTTATTGAAAAACCTACTTTCATTTTGTCTGATGAACAGATGTGTGTGTACAAATAGTCAAAAAACAGTTTGTGTTTGCAAATAGCAAGGAGACTTTCCCCACTCTCCATTTTTCGACCACTTGTGTAAATGTTAATATGCGGTTTTGTTATGTAACGCTCTGTTTATGACGGGGATGAAGCTGTAAATGTGTACTATTTACGATTTGTTTTCAACTTGCAGAGAAAGCATGGTATCACAACTAGTAGGCCATTATTTGGGATTTGCCCCCGTTTTGTCACAGACAAATGGTGATGAATTTCAAATTTTATTGTAACTTTGTCCTGTGTTAGAACACAAGAGGAGTGCTTATCTTGGTTTTGGCATTGTAACGGCAATAAGATCTTTTTATTGTTGAAATGTTAAAGTCAAGACGGCTTCATTGTTATGAGCGGAATGATAGATAAAATGTAATATTATACTCTCGGTATTAAGTGTTCAGTCTTTATGTAAACAAAAACTGATTAACAAAATTATGGCACTTTCATTGACAGCAGAACAAAAAAACCTTTCGGATATTTTGTCTAAAAAGGAACAGATAATCATACCACCATATCAAAGGCCTTATAGCTGGGGTATTGAAGAATGTTATCAGATATATCAGGATTTCTTAGATGCCTACAATTCTGATTCCGATTATTTCATTGGTAATATCATATTAGCAATAAGTGAAAAAGAAAAGAAGACACCGCGAATCATTGATGGTCAACAACGTATTATCACAATATGGCTAATGTTTAAAGTCCTTTCTACTTTTTATGAAGACCTCAGGATTCTTCAAGACACAACTCGAACATACGAATGGGATGGAAACCAAAGCAAAATTAAGATCAAATCAGATGTTATTGAATCTAAAGATTATCAGGACTTGGAGTGCGTTTATAAATGGGATGTGTCTGATTTTGCAAATGAATTAAAGAAATGTCAAAACAATGCAGGTGATTTTTTAGTATCACCTTTATTCTCACCGATTAAAATAAATGGATTGTACTTCTTTTACAATTTCAATAAATTTGCTGAGGCCTCAGGGAAAAACGAATTAAAATCCTTTGTTCGGTTTATGCTTGAGCGGGTGTACCTATTGCCCATAGAATTAAGTGATGTAAGTATCGATAGTGCCGAAAATAAGGCTTTAACTATATTTGAAACTATCAATAATAGAGGAATGGATTTACAGGATGCAGATATATTTAAGGCAAGATTATACGCTAAGGCTGAGTCAGAAAAGGGGAAGGCGGAATTTATTAAATTGTGGTTTGCTTTTCGCGACGAATGTGAGTCTTTGAGTTTAAGTGTCGATGATGTGTTTCGTTATTATTCTCATATTATTAGGGGTAGGGAAGGAAATACCAAGAATGAAATCAGTATGAGAGAGTTCTTCACAGGGCCGAACTCCCCAATAAGTCGCAATAAACAAAGTGAGATTATCGCAGATTTGTTGAAAATAACTTCATTGTTAAGAGAATATGATGATAGGAAAAGAGAAAAGACTGAACTTGCAGCATGGCTTCAACTGATAGACGTATATAGTAATAGGTATCCCAAGTATGCTATTATCGCATATTTGTTCAAGTACGGATTCTCAAATGAGAAAGAGTTAATTCATATATTAAAATCTGTTGTACGTTATAGCTATTTTAGAGGGTCTACTTCTTCGGTAAAATTTGGTTTGTATGTAATTATAAAGCAGATATCACAAGGAGATTTTATAAAAGACTATTATCAGGATGAAGTAGATACTGAACGATTTAACTATCTTGGAAGGCTCAAATATGGATATGCATTGTTGGCAAACTATTTAGAAAGTCCCATTTGTATTCCAGATTACGAAACAGATCGTCTATTAACATCACGTGATGAAGATTATCTGCCAAATGATTGGAATGCAAGTTCTCTATCAATGCATCTAGATGACCTAGGTAATTTAGTCATTCTTGATCTCCATAGAAAGAATAAAAAGTACATTGATAAAAGGAAAGATTATTTAAGCACAGCGAATATGGAATTAAAAGAATTTCTTTCAGAGAATGAGCATGGAGTTAGTTTTGCTGCTTTGCAAAAAAGGACAGAACGTAAGAAACAACTATTAAATGATTTTTTTTCAAAACCGCAAAGTATTTAGTGTCTACTCATGGAAAAGATAGAAATAAATAAATTTAAAGCATTTGGTTCAAGGCTAGCATTTATATTTACGCCAGACAAAAAAAACTTATTGTTGTATGGTGAGAATGGGTCGGGTAAAAGTTCTGTGTTCGAGGCAATAAAACTCATTTTCTATAAAGAAAGACTGCAAAAAAATGTGATGTCTGTTGGGGCTACTGACGAGCAGAGGTCGGCGGAAGAAGAAGCCTTTTATAATGCTTACAGGCATAAAGAAGGTTCGAATACGCCCCCTGCAATTGAGATAAAAATTAATGATGTTGATTTTAAGGATTTTAATGCAGAAGATTACCATTGTTACATGCTTTCTCACATAGACATTTCATACATGTCTTATAAGATTGAAGATGGAAAAATTAAAACTGTTGATATTATAAATTTAAAACGGATAGTAGAAGAGTGTTTCTTTCCGAACTTTGATATAGACACTTTCTTGGAGGAAAATACAAACTGTTTAATTGAGAGCGTTAATAATGCTTTGAGGGAGGATTTTATTGAACCACTGCAAATAGGTCTGGAGAATGATAAATTGGATATATATCTAAATAATACTTCACTTCATATACAAGAAAGTGATGGGCTTAGTGCTGTCTTTAATGAAGCGAGGTTACGCTTGGTGGTAGTTTTATTGTTGTTAAATATCATACTAAAGTTAGAAGAGAAAAAAACAACTTCTCATAAAATCATAGTCTTAGATGATATTGTTAATAGTTTTGATTCTAGTAATAGAAAATTTATCACGAATTATCTTTTATCCAAATTTGGCTGTTTTCAGAAAATCATCTTTACTCATAATATCGGATTTAATAATATAGCCGACGCTATAATTAAAAACAATAAAATTGAGAATTCTAAATGGCTAACAATGAATTTGTACTTAACTAAGAGTGGACCACAATTATATAATTATAATGAAACAAAGATTTCTGATGATATAGCATCTCAATTTGAAAAGGGGCTTTTGCAACCAGATGTTGTTGCTAACATCATTAGAAAAAGGTTCGAAGCAGATTTAAATGAATTTTGTAAGATAATTCATGCTGGGAAAATAGAGTTGTCCCATTCAATAATTACCGGGTTGCATAACAGGGGACCACTATATTACAAAATGAAAGATCGGAAAGTGTTAGATGCAAACAATCTTGTTCAGGATATTAATAATATAATTCAATCAAAAGAAAGTGATGATAACAAGATAAAGGCAATAAGAAGAGAGATTGCAGGATATACTAATGTGGGCAAAATAAAATTAATACTGTCTGTGATAGACGAATTTATAGAGTTAGAGAAACTTTTCCTTCATGGATTATCTCATAGCTCAACAAGGGGAATGCCCGAATTTGATCAGAAACTAATGCGGGGAAGTCTTTTGCTTTTAAAAAAGTTTGAGGAATGCCTTGATGGGCTGAAAGGAGGGTTGACTCAGTAGTGTGGTTTGCTGTGGCACTCAATGAGGAAAAAGTAAAGATGATTTCTTTGTAAGTTCACGAGTTTATTGTTTCGTGAGTGTATCTGTTGGCGGAACTAGTTTAGCGTGTACTTAATTAATTCCGCCAACGAGTTTATTATGCTAAGTTTCTACTTTTCGACAATTTTACCGTCATCCCTAATTATATAATTCCTAACTTCCTGCGGAGACCCTGCTGATGTAGTCTTAACCTTAACAGAAAAGTTCTTATCAATTTTGAAGGATGTAACCTCCTCCAACTCATGGCCACCTGGTTCATACCAAATGCCTTCAACATAGAGGTCTGATATAATGGTGTTATTCTTTATTGTTAGCAAGTAAAATCGATAGTCAAAATCCCCGCAGTCCATTGGTACTAAGATCAAAGACACGTCTCCTTTATTGGGTAAAGGTAGGTATCTTAGTTTGTTTCCTCCATCACAAATAAACGCTGAAGCACCTTTCAACAACTTACTTTCTATCAGATTGTATTTCACAGTCTTTATATCAATACGTTTATCGTATGGCAAGGTTTCTTTGCTCTTCACCAGGTGGCTCTTATTGGTTAATGATATAAATTGCCGGTTAATACGTTCTTCTACACAAGAAGGCTTTGCCGCTTGTTTTGAATAAGTTGGCCTTTGCTCAGGGCCAAATGCTTTCTTTGAAGTAGCTTTACATGCGCATAGGGCCAAGAAAGATAAAATAATAACACATCTCATATCTAAATTTGCTTGGTGGAATTAAATAGATTAACGCGATTAAGAGGCTTTACATATTGCTGGTTTTTAGCAACTTGGTAGTGTTTAGGTCGTTAAGTTCAAACCAAGATATGCACAACCTTTACACAAAATTCGTCAAAAACATTGAGATATACAAGCAATTCTCTGAAAACTTGTCAACGAATATGCTTACAATCCTCGCTGTGGCTCGGTTTTATTCTTGCTTTTTTGGGTCGTTTAGGCAGGTTTGATGTGCTTGGTTTCTCAGTCGTGCTTGGCTCTTTAAGCACTTCAAGCCTTTAATGTAGCTAAGCGTTCCAAAGCTGTTGGATAATCTTGCCCACCTAAAAACCCTAAAAATGCGGGGCGTTGTAGCTGCCTTAACCTTGTATGCACCTATAAATGTTAGCCTTTCAAGCCCAAATGTCGAAGACAGTAACGCCTTGAAAATTCTCTTTTAACATAATTCTTCTTTCGCAATTAGCACATTTTGTGGAGAAAAGTGGGGGAAGATGGGGAAAAATGATTAACTTTGGCGGTAGTTTCCATCTAATAGAAAAGAATGCGGTTCTTGGGTAACACAGAAGCAAAGACAGATGCGAAGGGAAGGGTGTTCTTGCCCGTCGCTTTCCGCAAGGTGCTGCAAGCATCGGGCGAAGAAAGTCTTGTGCTTTGCAAAGACCTGCACCAGCCTTGTTTGGTGCTTTACCCAGAAAGCGTTTGGAACGAACAGATGGATGCGCTACGCAACCGACTGTCGCGTTGGAACGCCGCCCACCAACAGCTTTTCAGGCAATTCGTGTCTGATGTGGAACTGGTTACGCTCGATGGAAACGGGCGTTTCCTCATTCCGAAACGTTATATGGCGATGGCTCAGATAAGCCAAAGCATTCGTTTCTTGGGCATGGGCGATACCATTGAGATTTGGAGCGAGGCCAATACGCAACAGCCTTTCGTGGCTGCCCACGACTTCGGGCCAGCTGTTGAGGCCATTATGGCATTGCCGGAAGGAGAAAACCAATGAACAACGACAACATCATTACAGCCCAAGGGTATCATGTGCCGGTGCTCCTTGACGAGAGCGTAGGCGCATTGAACATCGTTGAAGGCGGCGTTTATGTAGACGTAACCTTTGGCGGCGGCGGACATACGCGCCATATTCTTTCGAAAATGGACAGTACGGCGCGCCTTTTCAGTTTCGACCAAGATGCGGATGCCGAAGAAAACACGCGCCGCAAATCTCCCGACGGGCAGCAGCCACTGGCCAACGACGAGCGGTTTACCTTTGTGCGGAGCAATTTTAGATACCTAGACAACTGGATGCGCTACTACGGCGTAGACCATGTTGACGGTATATTAGCCGACTTGGGCGTGTCGTCGCACCATTTCGACGACCAAGAACGGGGGTTCTCTTTCCGTTTCGACGCCCCGCTCGACATGCGCATGAACAAGAACGCCACCCTAACCGCCGCGCAGGTGCTGAACACTTACGACGAGGAGAGGTTGGCCGATGTGTTTTTTCTTTATGGCGAGATACGCCAATCGCGCCGCATAGCCTCGGCCATTGTAAAGGCGCGAGCCAAAGCCGTCGTGCAAACCACACAGCAGTTTGCGGCCATTGTGGAGCCTTTCTTTAAGCGCGAACGCGAAAAAAAGGAGATGGCCAAGCTTTTCCAAGCCCTGCGCATCGAGGTGAACAACGAGATGAACGCCCTTAAAGAGATGCTGCAAGCCGCAGCACAATGGCTAGGAAAAGGTGGGCGACTGAGCGTAATAACTTACCACAGCCTGGAAGACCGCATGGTGAAAAACTTTATGAAGACGGGAAATGTGGAAGGAAAACTATCTCAAGACTTCTTCGGGCGGGCGCAAACGCCATTCACGTTGGTGAACAATAAGGTGATTGTGCCCACAGACGATGAGCAACTGCGCAACCCGCGGAGCCGAAGTGCAAAACTTAGAATTGCAGAAAAGAGATGAAAGATAAAGACATGAACGCGGGCGAACCCGACCTTCGGTTTACTGTGGAGCAGCCGAACGAGGGTCCAGACCCCGTGGAGACATTGAAGAACATAGCCAAGCGAGAGAGCGAGGCCGCTAAGAAAGCGGTCGCGAAAGGCGAGAAGCGCCCAAACGAAGATAAAGCAGCCGAGCGCGGGAACACAAACGAGGATGAGGCCGAAACGAAAGAGGCCACGGCCGACGAGCTGCCCACGCTGAAAGAGGCCATTATGGAACAAGCCACCGAGAGCGATGCGCCATTGACATCGAACCTCACCTTCATGAAAATCATTGGTGGCGACATCCTCAACACCTCAACCATACGCAAGCAGATATGGTTGTTGTTGCTTATCACGGCTTTCATCTTTGTGTATATCGCCAACAGGTACAGCTGCCAACAGTATCTCATCGAGATAGACCAGCTGACGAAAGAATTGCAAGATGCCAAGTACAAGTCGCTGTCGAGCAACAGCCAAATAACCGAGAAGAGTAGGGAGAGCCACGTGCTAAGGTTGCTGCGCGAAAGCAACGACACAACATTGCACATGCCCGACCAACCACCATATATCATAAACATTCCCGAAGAATGAGCAAGTTCGAGTCGAAGAAAATCATGCCGCGCTACACCTTCATCACCATCTTGATGACGATGGTGGCCATTGCGGTGATTGGCAAGACGCTTTATATCATGATGGCCAAGCGCGACTATTGGATGGCCGTGGCCGACCGCCAGAAGAAAGACAGCGTGAGCGTTAAGCCCATGCGCGGGAACATATTGAGCTGCGACGAGCAACTGATGGCCTCGTCGTTGCCCGAATATAAGCTGTATATGGACTTCAACGCCCTGCGCGAGGCCAAGAACGACTCGCTGTGGGAGGTAAAACTCGACTCCATTTGTCAGGGCCTGCATGCCCTCTTCCCCGAAAAGTCGGCCGCAAGTTTCAAACGCCACCTGGAAGAAGGGCGCAACAAGCAAAGCAGGCATTGGCTGTTGTGGGACAGGCGCGTGGACTATAACACCTATACCGAGGTGCGCATGCTGCCCGTATTCAACCTGTCGAAGTATAAGAGCGGTTTCCATACCGAAGAGTTCAATGCGCGCCAACGCCCGTATGGTTCGTTGGCAGGGCGCACCGTGGGCGACATGTATGGCGCAAAAGATACGGCGCGCTTTGGTTTGGAGCTGTCTTACGACTCAATCCTGCGTGGTTCTAACGGCATTATCCATCGTCGCAAGGTGCTCAACAGGTTTCTCGACATCATGGACACGCCCCCAATTGACGGAGCCGACATCGTTACCACCATCGACGTGAGCATGCAAGACTTGGCCGAACGCTCGCTTCTCGAAGAGATGAAGGAGATTAGCGCAAGGGTGGGCGTGGTGATTGTGATGGAAGTAGCCACGGGCGACGTGAAGGCTATCGTTAACATGGAACGCTGTCAGGACGGCGAATACCGCGAATTGAAAAACCATGCCGTGAGCGATTTGCTAGAACCAGGCTCGGTGTTTAAGGTGGCCAGCATCATGACGGCCATAGACGACGGCGTGGTGGACACCGCATATCAAGTGAATACGGGTGGCGGAACGTGGCCAATGTATGGCCGAGAGATGCGCGACCACAACTGGCGGCGCGGTGGATATGGCGTTCTGTCGGTGTCGCGTTCGCTCGAAGTGAGCTCCAACATCGGTGTGAGTCGGGTAATCGACCAATATTATCACAACAATCCCGAGCGGTTTGTGCGCGGCATATACCGTCTTGGGCTTGGGTTAGACTTTCAAATACCCCTCGTAGGTTCGTCGCCGGCAAAGATTCGCATGCCCAAGAAAGCTCCCAACGGACAATGGGTGAATTGGAGCAACACGGCTCTGCCGTGGATGAGCATCGGCTACGAAACGCAGGTGCCGCCCATCTCGATGCTGGCTTTCTATAACGCCATAGCCAATGGCGGCAAGCTGATGCGTCCGCGTTTTGTTAAAAAGGTGATGAAGGATGGCGTTACCATCATGGACTTCCCCCCAGAGCCGATGAAGGGCTACGAACAGATATGCAAACCCCGCACGGTAAAGCTGATACAAGATGTGTTGCGCAAGGTGGTGAGCCAAGGGTTGGCCAAGAAAGCCGGCTCGAACCTCTTTCAGGTGGCCGGCAAAACCGGCACGGCGCAAATGTCTAAGGGCGCGGCAGGCTATAAAAGCGGTAGTGTAGACTATCTGTTAAGCTTTGCCGGCTACTTTCCGGCCGATGCTCCGCGATACAGTTGCATCGTCTGCATACAGAAAACGGGCATCCCCGCTTCGGGTGGACTGATGTGCGGCCCTGTTTTTAGGAACATAGCCGAGGGCATCATGGCCAAAGACATCAAGTTGGATGCCCGCGATGCCCGCGACAGCTCGTCGATACTCTATCCCGAAGTGAAGTCGGGCAATGTTCTGGCGGCCGACTATGTGCTGTCGCACCTTGGCGTAAAGACCTTTGTAGACTGGAAAGCGGGCGATGCCAACACGAAAGCCATTTGGGGGCAGGCCGCTATCGAGGGCGGAAAAGCCGTGTCGCTGAAAAGAACACGGCAATTTGTGCGTTCGCAAATGCCCAATGTGCATGGCATGGGTGCGCGCGATGCCGTATATCTGGTGGAAAGTCGAGGCGTGAAAGTAAGGCTCGTGGGTCGCGGCAAGGTGGTTAAGCAGAGCATAGAGCCGGGTACGCCGCTCAAAATGGGCATGAAGTGCGAACTGGTTTTGGAAGGATAAGCAATATATACGGCCACGGCGAGGGGCGCGAGGCATGCGATGTGCGCACCCCTTTCGTTGGCGAAACAAAACAATAACGACAATGACACTTAGTAGTATTCTAAAAAACGTGAAGCCCCTGAGCGTGGTGGGCAACGCCGAAGTGCAGATAACCGGTGTGGACATCGATTCGCGAAAGGTTGGGCCGGGCCACCTTTTCGTGGCCATTAAGGGCACGCAGGTAGACGGACACGCGTTTATCGACAAGGCTGTGGCACAAGGTGCGGTGGCCGTGTTGTGCGAAACGATGCCTGCCGAACAGCCCCAAGGCGTTACGTTTGTGCTGGTTGAGAGCACCGAAGATGCCGTTGGCCCCGTTGCAACGCTGTTCTACGGCGAGCCTTCGAAGAAGTTGAAACTGGTGGGCGTAACGGGAACGAACGGCAAAACCACCATCGCCACCTTATTATACGATATGTTCAGGAAGTTCGGGCATCGTTGCGGACTGCTCTCCACGGTGTGCAACTACATCGAAGACGAGGCCGTACCCGCCGATCACACCACGCCCGACCCCATTGCGCTTAACGCCTTGCTGCACCGGATGGTGGAGGCAGGGTGCGAATACGTGTTTATGGAGTGCAGTTCGCATGCCATCGCACAAAAGCGCATTGGCGGATTGACCTTCGCCGGCGGCGTGTTCTCGAACCTAACTCGCGACCATCTGGACTATCACAAAACCTTCGAGAACTATCGCAACGCCAAGAAGGCCTTCTTCGACATGCTGCCCAAGCAGGCGTTTGCCCTTACCAATGCCGACGACAAGAACGGAATGGTGATGGTTCAGAACACGCGTGCCACGGTGAAGACCTATTCTATGCGTAGCATGGCCGACTTCAAGGCGAAGATATTGGAGTGCCACTTCGAGGGGATGTATCTCGAAATAAACGGTGCAGAGGTTGGCGTGCAGTTCATTGGCAAGTTCAACGTTAGCAATCTGTTGGCCGTTTTCGGCACGGCAGTGATGTTGGGCAAGCGTCCCGAAGACATCTTGTTGGTGATGAGCACCCTGCACAGCGTTAACGGTAGGCTTGAACCGCTGCGTTCGCCCGAAGGTTACACGGTTATTGTTGACTATGCCCACACGCCCGACGCCTTGGAGAATGTGCTGAACGCCATTCACGAGGTGCTGAACGGCAAGGGAAAGGTTATCACCGTGTGTGGCGCAGGCGGCAATCGCGACAAGGGAAAGCGTCCGTTGATGGCTGTCGAGGCCGTGAAACAGAGCGACCGCGTGATAATAACCAGCGATAACCCCCGCTTTGAAGACCCACAGGCCATAATCAACGACATGCTTGCGGGGCTTAATGCACAACAAATGAAGAAGGTTGTTTCTATCGTAGACCGCCGCGAGGCTATCCGCACGGCGTGTATGATGGCGCAAAAAGGCGATGTGGTGCTTGTTGCAGGCAAGGGACACGAGGACTACCAGGAAATAGAAGGCGTTAAACACCACTTCGACGATAAAGAGGTGGTGAAGGAGAACTTTTAAAAAAAGCCTCACCCCCAACCCCTCTCCAAGGGGAGAGGGGCGTAAAATGCCTTGCAAGTTAAAAGCGAAAAGATGACCAGCTACACGAGCATACGGCTTAACTCCTTAAATGCCTCGCTCATCAAAAGCAAGAAGATGACCAGCTACACGAGCATACGGCTTAACTCCTTTACTTCTTAAATGTCTTGCTCATTAAAAGCAAGAAGAGGACCAGCTACACGAGCATACGGCTTAACTCCTTAAATGCCTTGCTCATCAAAAGCAAGAAGATGACCAGTTGCACAAGGTACAAGGCATACGGCTTAACTCCTTAACTCCCTAACTCCTTAACTCCTGAATTAACTCCTGACATAACTCCTCATAAACTTACAACCTCATAAACTCAAAACATGTTATATTATCTCTTCCGTTTCTTAGAACAGTTTGGCATATCGGGAGCCCACATCTGGGGATACATCTCGTTCAGGGCGCTGTTGGCCATGATATTGTCGTTGGTTATATCGGCATGGTTCGGCGAGAAGTTTATCAAATACCTCAAACGAAAGCAAATAACCGAGGTGCAACGCGACGCCAGCATCGACCCCTTCGGCGTTAAGAAGATTGGCGTACCCAGCATGGGCGGCATCATCATCATCGTTGCCATACTCGTTCCCGTGCTGTTGCTGGGTAGGTTGCGCAACATTTACCTCATATTGATGGTGATAACCACCGTGTGGTTGGGCTTTTTGGGCGGCATGGACGACTTCATTAAGATATTCCGCCACAACAAAGAGGGACTGAAAGGCAAGTATAAGATTGTGGGACAGGTGGGTATCGGACTTATCGTGGGCCTTGTTCTATGGGCATCGCCCGACGTGAAGATGAACGAGAACCTTGCTTTACAGCGCAAAGACAATACCGAGGTGGTGGTGAAACACCGCAGCGAGGCGCGCAAGTCGCTTAAAACCACTATCCCCTTTGTTAAAGGACACAACCTAGACTATTCGCGCGTGATGTCGTTTATGGGCAAGTACAAAACCGCGGCAGGATGGGTTCTGTTTGTGATAATGACCATTATCGTGGTGACGGCCGTGAGCAACGGCGCCAATCTCAACGATGGTATGGACGGCATGTGTGCAGGCAACAGTGCCATTATCGGCGTGGTGTTGGGCATTTTGGCCTACGTCAGTTCGCACTTAGAGTTCGCCGCCTACCTCAACATCATGTATATACCAGGTTCGCAAGAACTTGTGGTGTTCTTCTGTGCCTTCATTGGTGCGCTCATTGGTTTCCTTTGGTACAACGCCTACCCCGCGCAAGTGTTCATGGGCGATACGGGTTCGCTCACCATTGGCGGCATTATCGCCGTGGGAGCCATCATTATTCACAAGGAACTGATGCTGCCCATACTCTGCGGCATCTTCTTTGTAGAGAGTTTGAGCGTGATGTTGCAGGTGTATTATTTCAAGATGGGCAAACGGCGGGGCGTAAAGCAGCGCATATTTAAGCGCACGCCCATACACGATAACTTCCGTACACAGGACGAACAGCTAGATCCCGACTGCCGTTACGTGCTGAAAAAGCCCAAGGGAGCGGTGCACGAGTCGAAGATTACCATCCGCTTTTGGATTATAACCATCATCCTTGCGGCTCTAACCATCATCACTCTTAAAGTAAGATAGGCTAGGGAAGGCAGGGCCTCTATATATAATAAGGTGTCGACCCATTCGGCTAACGGCAACGAGCCGGCACCGCAACGACAAACAACAAAGGAAATAAAGCAGAAATGGACAGAATAGTGATATTAGGGGCGGCCGAAAGTGGCGTGGGAGCGGCCGTATTGGCCAAGCAAAAGGGCTTGGATGTGTTTGTCTCGGACATGGGAACCATCAAAGACAAATACAAGCAGATGCTCCACAGCCACGGCATCGAATGGGAAGAAGGGCAACACACCGAGGCGAAGATACTTAACGCCACGGAGATAGTGAAGAGTCCTGGCATCCCAAGCGAAGTGCCTATGGTGCAGAAAGCCATAGATAAGGGCATCGGCATCATTAGCGAGATAGAATTTGCAGCCCGATACACCGATGCCAAAATGGTGTGCATCACGGGAAGTAACGGCAAAACCACCACCACCTCGCTCATCTATCACATCTTTAAGGCCGCAGGCTATAACGTAGGGCTAGGCGGAAACATTGGCCGTAGTTTGGCTTTGCAAGTGGCCGAAGGCGCACACCAGTGGTATGTTATCGAGTTGAGCAGCTTTCAACTCGAAAACATGTACCGCTTTAAGGCGCATATCGCCGTGTTGCTCAACATCACGCCCGACCATCTGGACCGTTATAACTACCGCATGCAGGGTTATGTAGATGCTAAGATGCGCATATTGCAGAACCTTGGGCCGCAAGACTACTTCATCTATTGGGCCGACGACCCCGTGGTGAAGCCCGAATTGCAGAAGTATGACGTGTCTGCACGCATCTGTCCCTTTGCCGAAACCCACGAAACGGGCGCAGCCGCATACGTTTCTGATGGACAGATAACGCTGCCTGCCCCGCTCGACTTCAACATGCCGCAAGCGCATTTAAGCTTGCCAGGCAAGCACAACCTCTATAATTCGTTGGCCGCGGCATTGGCCACACGTGCCGCAGGCATTCCGCAAGACGTGGTTGAACAAGGTCTTAGCGATTTCCCAGGCGTGGAACATCGTATGGAACGCGTGGCCACCATGCACGGCGTAAACTACATCAACGACTCGAAAGCCACCAACGTAGATGCTTGCCGTTATGCCTTGGAGGCCATGACAGCCCCAACAATACTCATCATCGGCGGTAAAGACAAGGGCAACGACTACGAACCCATCAAGGATTTGGTGAAAGAAAAGTGCGCCGCATTGGTGTATCTTGGCGCCGACAACACCAAACTGCACCAGAACTTCGACCATCTGGGCTTGCCCGTGGCCGACACTCACAGCATGAAAGAATGCGTAACGGCCTGCGCAGGCATGGCCAAGGCGGGTTATACCGTGCTGCTGAGTCCCTGTTGCGCTAGTTTCGACCTCTTTAAAAACATGGAAGACCGAGGCGAGCAGTTCAAGACATTGGTTCGAAACCTCTAACTTCACACGTAAATGGCACTTAACAAATCATTAGGCAACTTCTTCAAGGGCGACAAGGTGATATGGATGATATTCTTCTTCCTATGCCTTATCAGTGCCGTAGAGGTGTTTTCGGCATCTTCTTCCCTTACATATAAGGGCGGAAGTTACCTCGCGCCCATCATTAAGCACCTTGGAATTTTGTTCTTGGGCGTGGTGTTCATGGTGTTTACGGTGAACATTCCCTGCCGTTATTTTAAGGTGCTAACGCCTTTCTTGTTCCTCTTTTCGGTCTTAACGCTTATATGGGTGCTCTTTGGCGGACAGAGCACCAATGGTGCGCAGCGTTGGGTTAGTCTTTTGGGCATACAGTTCCAGCCCTCCGAGATTGGCAAGGGCACACTTGTGCTGATAGTGGCGCAGGTTCTTAGTATTGCCCAAACAGAGCATGGAGCCGACCGCAAGGCCATCGGCTGGATAGGCATAGCTTGCCTTTTTATCATTGGCCCCATCTTTTTTGAAAACCTCTCTACGGCCTTGCTCATCTGCCTAGTGGTCTACATGATGATGATTTTAGGGCGTGTGCCAGTGTCGCAGTTGGGGAAAATATTGGGCGTAGTGGTAATTCTTGTTGCCGCAGCCCTCTCGTTTGTGTTGGTTTTCGGTCATGCCAAGGATACCGAAGTGCCCGAACAAACCTTTACCGAGAACGTAGAGCAGAAGAAAGAAGAGAAGGGATTTCTTGGAAGTATGTTCCATCGAGCCGACACGTGGAAGTCGCGCATCTACAAATTCATGAAGAACGAGGAAGTTCCGCCAGAGAAATTCGACCTCGACAAAGATGCCCAAGTGGGTCATGCCAACATCGCCATCGCCTCTTCCAACGTTATTGGGCAAGGCCCAGGCAACTCCGTGCAGCGCGATTTCCTTTCGCAAGCCTTCTCCGACTTCATTTATGCCGTGATAATCGAAGAGATGGGCATCATCGGCGCCGTTGTTGTGGCCATGCTTTACGTGTTCTTGCTTTTCCGAACGGGCAAGATTGCCAATCGTTGCGAAAACAATTTCCCCGCTTTTCTGGCTATGGGCTTAGCCCTTTTGCTGGTTACGCAGGCCTTGTTTAACATGTGTGTGGCCGTTGGTTTGGTGCCAGTTACGGGTCAGCCGCTGCCCCTTATCAGCAAGGGCGGCACCTCTACCATCATCAATTGCATTTTCATGGGTGCGATAATCAGCGTAAGCCGAACGGCAAAGAAAGCTGAAAAACAAATAAAAAGTGGTGTGGCAGAAAAAAAATGAGTACTTTTGCACTAAGAAACGAGTATCTTGTGCAGACCAACCAGTAACGGATGGGACTGTACAGGCTCGTCTAACGTGCAGAATAAGGGAGGGAAGACAACCAAGTGAAGACTCGACACGAGGGGGTGAACCAACGCGAAACCATACATTCTTGTGTTCCCCATACCAATACAAACAAGCAAAGAATGGAAAATAACTTGAGAATAATCATCAGCGGAGGCGGCACGGGAGGCCACATATTCCCTGCCGTGGCCATTGCCAATGCCTTAAAAGCCAAACGGTCAGATGCGCAGATACTCTTTGTTGGCGCGTTGGGTCGTATGGAGATGCAGCGCGTTCCGGCCGCAGGCTACGACATCAAGGGATTACCCATCTGCGGTTTCAACCGAAAGAACCTCTTAAAAAACTTCGCCGTGCTGTTTAAGATTTGGAAAAGCCAGCGCATGGCCAAGCAAATCATAAAGCAATTTAAGCCAATGGCGGCAGTGGGCGTTGGCGGATATGCCAGCGGCCCCACGCTAAACCAATGCGCGGCAATGGGCATTCCCTGCCTGATACAAGAGCAAAACTCGTATGCCGGCGTAACAAACAAGTTGCTTTCCAAGAAGGCGCGCAAGATATGCGTGGCCTATGAGGGTATGGAACGATTCTTTCCCAAAGATAAAATCGTGCTTACGGGCAACCCCGTGCGCCAGCAACTGCTGGATAGCCAACTGACAAAAGCCGAGGCTTTAAGGGCTTTCGGACTCGAACCCACCAAGAAAACCATTCTCATCGTGGGCGGAAGTCTGGGCGCACGCACGCTAAACGAAAGCGTGATGGCACATCTCGACGAACTGCGGAACAGTGGTGTGCAGGTGATTTGGCAAACGGGTAAGAACTATTTCGAGGGTATTAAGGCAGAACTGGCCGATAAGTCGCCGCTGCCCACGCTCAAACCCACCGACTTCATCGCCGACATGGGTGCCGCCTATCGCGCCGCCGATTTGGTGATTAGTCGTGCCGGGGCAAGTAGCATCTCCGAATTCTGCCTTATAGGCAAACCCGTGATATTGGTTCCAAGCCCCAATGTGGCCGAAGACCACCAAACAAAGAACGCCATGGCGCTAGTGAACAGGCAGGCGGCACGCTTTGTTAGCGATGCAGAGGCCACCCAAAAGCTTATCCCCCTGGCTTTACAAACCGTTAACGACGATCAAACCCTGTCGCAGTTGAGCCATAACATCAAGCAGATGGCTTTGCGCAATTCGGCAGAAATCATAGCCGACGAAGTGATTGCTTTGGCAGAAGAACAAGCAGCCAAGACGCGTTGATAAAAGGAAGGTGCAGCGCATGGCTGCCAAACTTACAACATCATTATGGACATAAAGAAAATTAAAGCAGTATATTTCGTAGGGGCGGGCGGCATCGGCATGAGTGCCATCGCCCGTTACTTCATCAAAAAAGGCTATGTTGTGGCAGGCTATGATAAGACCCGCACACAGCTTACAAGCCAATTAGAAAAAGAGGGAATGCTCTTGCACTACGAAGAAAATGTAAACGAGATACCGCAGGCATGCAAAAAAGCGCAGTCGTGCCTGGTGGTGTACACGCCTGCCATACCCAACGACCACAAAGAATTGGTCTACTTTCGACAAAATGGGTTCGAGATACAAAAGCGCGCGCAAGTGTTGGGCACGCTAACCCGCACCCTCAAAGGGCTTTGTTTCGCCGGAACGCACGGCAAAACATCCACTTCGTGCATGTGTGCGCACATCATGCACCAAAGTCATCCCGACTGTAACGCCTTCCTTGGAGGTATATCCAAGAACTATGGCACCAATTATATATTGAGTCCCAAAAGCGAATATGTGGTTATCGAGGCCGACGAGTTCGACCATTCCTTCCATTGGCTTAGTCCGTGGATGAGTGTAATCACCTCTACCGACCCCGACCACCTCGACATCTACGGCACCAAAGAGGCCTACATGGAGAGCTTTCGCCATTACACAACCCTCATTCGCGAGGGCGGCGCACTCATCATTAAAAAAGGAGTGGAGCTTAAACCCGACGTGAAACCTGGGGTGAAGGTGTACGAATACGCACTCGATGCAGGAGATTTCCACGCCGAGAACGTGAAGATAGACAACGGCAACATTACGTTCGATCTCGTTTCGCCTGTCGAAAACGTCAAGCATGTAACCTTGGGCCATCCCATACCCATCAACATCGAGAACGCCGTTGCGGCTATGGCTATGGCACAACTTAATGGATGCAATGCCGAAGAGTTGCGTTACGGCATAAAGACCTATCATGGCGTTGACCGCCGTTTCGACTTTAAGATTAAAATGCCCCGCTTGGTGTTCCTCAGCGACTATGCCCACCATCCCAACGAGATACTGCAAAGCGCCAAGAGCCTACGCCAATTATATAAGGACAGAAAGATAACGGCGGTGTTTCAGCCGCACCTCTATACGCGCACGCGCGATTTCTATAAGGAGTTCGCCAAGGCTTTGAGCCTGCTCGACGAGGTTATTCTCTGCGATATTTACCCCGCACGAGAAGAACCTATCCCTGGCGTAAGCAGCAAACTGATATACGATAACCTCGATGCAGGCGTAGAAAAGAGCATGATTACCAAAGACGACGTGCTGGAATTGGCGCAAAAGCGCGACTTCGACGTGTTGGTCTTCCTTGGTGCGGGCGACCTAGATAGTCTTGCGCCGCAGGTAACAAAGATATTAGAAAGTAAGGCAAAGTAAAGACTTAACCCCCAAAGGGTAGGTGTATGAATGTGAATTGGAAGAAAACTGTAACCATGCTGGTCGATGCGCTGCTGGCCGTCTACCTCGTATTGGCGTTCACGGCTTTCAACAAGCCCAACGCCAAGGCCGCATTGTGCCAAAAGGTGCAGATAGATATCCAAGATGAAAGCACCAACGGCTTTATCTCTGCCAACGACATACGCAGTAGACTAGATGCCAATCAGCTCTACCCGCTGAACAAGCCCATGCAGGCAGTGCAGGCAAGGCAAATAGAAGAGATGCTCAAACGCAGTCCGTTCGTGAAAACGGTAGACTGTTACAAAACACAAGACGGCTGTGTGAACATCAGCGTTACCCAACGTATGCCCATCGTGCGCATTAAGGCCGCCAATGGCGAGGACTATTACCTCGACGACAACAATCAGGTGATGCCCAATTCGCATTATTCGGCCGACCTCATCATCGCCACGGGGCATATCTCTAAGGCATTCGCGCGAAACTACATCGCGCCGCTCGCCAAACTCTTCATGGGCAACGAGCTATGGGAGAACCAAGTGGAGCAAATCAACATTCTGCCCGACAAAGGTGTTGAACTCGTGCCGCGCGTGGGCCAGCATGTTGTGTTCATTGGCTATCTGCCACAGGCCGATACGCAGAAAGAACGCAACGAGAAGATAGCCGACTTCGTAGAGAAAAAGCTCCTGCGGCTAGAAAAGTTTTATAAGTATGGGCTCTCGCAGGTTGGATGGAACAAGTACAGCTACATCGACTTAGAGTTCGACAACCAGATTATCTGCAAAAAGAAGAAAGAAAACAAGAACAACCCCGAATAAGCATAGTGTTATGGCAAAGGATTTTATCGTGGCTATCGAGATCGGTTCGTCTAAGATTACCGGTATCGCAGGAAGAAAGAACACAGATGGAAGTATCTCCATCTTGGCTGTGGCCAAAGAGACGCCCTCTTCGTGCGTTAAAAAAGGCGTGGTGTACAACCTCGACCGCACCGTGCAGTGTCTCAACAGCATCGTGTCCAAACTCAAAACCACCCTCAAAGCCGAGATTGCCTACGCCTATGTGGGCGTGGGTGGACAGTCTACGCGGAGCATCGAGAACGTCATCACCAGAGAATTGCCTAACGATACCATCGTGTCGCAAGACATGGTAGACTCGCTGATGGATGCTAACCGCAGCATGGACTATCCCGATGCCGATATCATTGAGGCCATAACCCTAGAATATAAGCTCGGACAGCAATATCAAATCGACCCGGTTGGCGTGCCATGCACCCACTTGGAGGGCCACTTCTTGAACATTCTTTGGCGTAACAGCAACTATCGAAACCTCAAAAAGTGTTTCTCTAACGCAGGCATCGCCATTGCCGATGTGTTTATTTCGCCACTGGCCTTGGCCGATAGCGTGCTAACCGACTCGGAGAAACGAAGTGGATGTGTACTGGTAGACCTCGGTGCGCAAACCACCACCATTGCCGTTTACAGCAAAAGTCTTCTTCGCCATTTGGCCGTAATACCCTTGGGCGGGGCAAACATCACCAAGGACATCTCTTCTTTGCAAATTGACGAAGAGCATGCCGAACGCTTAAAGCTTACCTATGGTGCGGCATACACCAATCCCGAAGAAGACAATACGGGGCTAACTTACGCCATCGACAGCGACCGCTCTATCCAAAGCGACATCTTCATGAATGTGGTTGAGGCTAGAATTGAGGAGATAATCGCCAATGTAAGATACCAAATACCTGAGAAGTACGAGGGTAAACTGCTTGGCGGACTAATTCTTACGGGCGGTGGGGCACTGCTGAAGAACATCGAGGAGGCTTTCCAGCGCAAGACCAACTTCAACAAGATACGCTTTGCCAAGACGGTGAAGTTCGATTTGCATTCAAAACATCCGGAAATCACTGTGCAAGATGGCACGATGAACACGGTTCTTGGTCTTCTTGCAAAGGGTAATCTCAATTGTGCAGGACGGGAAATATCTAACAATCTTTTCCCCGATGCCGAAGCGGAACGCCCTGCAACGCTACCATCGGAAGGTGAACCCATGCCCAATGTCGCAGACAATAAAGCTCAACAGGACCAGACTAACTATAAGTCGAAACTCGAAACTAAGGAGAAAAAGGAAGATAAAGCCGAGAAAGAACAGGCCAATAACGAGCCAGAGGAAGAGAAAGGACCAACCAAGTTCAAACAGTGGAAAGAGAAACTTAGTGGTTTCATTAGGCAAATGGCTGAGGAGGAGTAAGCAGAATAGGTTGTGAAGCGTTAACCCGCACGCTTGCGTTTGGTTAGCAGGTTTAAATAGTTAGGCTAGAAAGCCTAGGATAACCAGAAACCCTAGAATATCTAGAAACCCTAGAACAACTAAAAAGCCAACCACATCAAGCGCAGCCATCTTTTCACCTTTTCACCTTTTCACCTTTAAAAGCCCTTTCACAGGTCAACTTAAAAAAGAACAACGCTATGTCAGAGAAGAATATAAACAAAGGAATTGTGAACTTCGTAGACGAAGAGCACGGGGACAGCATCATCAAAGTTGTTGGTGTAGGCGGCGGTGGCGGCAATGCCGTTAACCACATGTTCAAAGAAGGAATACACAAAGTGTCGTTCGTTCTGTGCAACACCGATAAGCAAGCCCTAGACGATTCGCCAGTGCCCGTGCATCTGCAATTGGGTAAAGAAGGACTAGGAGCTGGCAACCGACCCCTTAAAGCCAAGGCTGCCGCCGAAGAAAGCATCGACGACATCAAAGAGATGTTCAGCGATGGCACCAAGATGGCCTTCATTACAGCAGGAATGGGCGGCGGAACAGGTACGGGAGCCGCACCTGTAATCGCTCGTGTTTCCAAAGAAATGGGCATCCTCACCGTGGGTATCGTTACCATTCCTTTCCGTTTTGAAGGTCTAAGAAAGATAGACCAAGCCTTGGATGGCGTAGAAGAAATGGCCAAACACGTAGACGCTTTGCTCGTTATCAACAACGAACGCCTGCGCCAGGTTTACCCCGAACTATCCCTAATCGAGGCTTTCAAGCGCGCCGACGATACGTTAAGCGTTGCCGCAAAAAGCATTGCCGAGATAATAACCTACCACGGCTTTATGAATCTCGACTTCAACGACGTGAAGATGGTGTTAGAAGACGGTGGCGTGGCCATCATGAGTTCGGGCTATGGCGAAGGCGAAAACCGCGTTCAGCAGGCCATACACGATGCCCTTAACTCGCCTTTGCTTAACGATAACGATGTGTTCAACTCCAAGAAACTACTGCTCAACATCTCGTTCAGCGAGAAGAACAACCAAGGTTCTAACCTCATGATGGAAGAGATTAACGATGTAGACGAATTTATGGCCAAGTTCGGCCCCGACTTCGTTTTCAAGTGGGGCGTTACCTTCGACGAGAGCCTTGGCGACAAGGTGAAAGTTACTGTCCTTGCCACGGGCTTTGGCGTGGAGAACATCACCACCACACCCGAAAGAACGGCCCGTAAGTCGATTGAAGACATTGAGAATGCCGCACGCGAAGCCCAAAAAAGATTGGATAGAACCAAGCGCATCGACACGTATTATGGTACTGATTTGCCTGGCGGCCGCACCAAAAGGCATACCAATATCTACCTCTTCCGCCCAGACGACCTCGACAATGAAGATATTATTTTCGCTGTTGACGAGTCGCCAACCTACGCGCGTTCGCAACAAAAGCTTGAAGAGATACGTGGTTATAGCTCTGCCGCGCAGAAGAGAGAACAAAACGAGGTGGAGCCGCCAACAACTATGCAGGGAACCATTAGCTTTGCATAGGCGGAAAAAGTTGGGCAAGCAAGGCAACTAGAATACATCAGATGTATGTAGTCAACCTGTAAATATAGAAATGTCTACGGCATATCGGCCTATTTGCCCCTTCCGTTTCACCCATTGCATCAACCCAATTAAGATTTAAAATTATGGCTCAATTATTCGAACAGATAAGCAACGACATTACCGAGGCGATGAAAGCGCGCGACAAGGTGCGCCTTGACACCCTTCGCAACATTAAGAAAGTGTTTCTAGAAGCCAAGACAGCACCAGGCGCAAACGACGTTCTTGAAGACGCCGATGCCCTGAAAATACTTCAAAAGCTAGCTAAGCAGGGTAAAGAATCTGCTGCAACCTTCGTTCAACAGGCTCGCCAAGACCTTGCCGATGCCGAATTGGCACAAGTAAAGGTTATTGAAGAATACCTGCCTGCCGCTCTTTCGGAGGCCGAAATTGAGGCGAAGGTGAAAGAAATCATCGCACAAACGGGTGCTACCACAATGAAGGATATGGGGCGCGTGATGGGCATGGCTAGCAAACAAATGGCTGGCTTGGCCGATGGCAGCACCATCTCGGCCATCGTTAAGCAACTGTTGGCCTAACTGCCTGTTGCGTTTAGGCTCGGTTAAGACATGTTCTAAAATTCCTCGCAAAGGTTCATTTGTTGTTCCTTGTATTGCTCTTCACTGTCTTT
>ERZ773014.243-NODE-243-length-37363-cov-17.805109_pt1 | contig 37363 bp, 33 predicted proteins | sample MGYA00580841_ERZ773014 | MGnify/ENA primary metagenome ERZ773014 (study PRJEB29015, sample SAMEA2737989) | human oral metagenome | biome: human oral; feature: human-associated habitat; material: dental | place: China | collected 2067 ... | reverse complement strand
GCGCAGTTCGCTGAAATGCACACCTTTCACCGCCCCACATGTGCCTACGGGCATGAATACGGGTGTCTTTATTTGTCCGTGGTCGGTGGTGATAATGCCCGTTCGGGCGGCTGATGCCGCATCGGTATGTTGCAATTCAAATTTCATCTCGCTATCAATCCTTTTTCTTCTCTTCCTCAATGTCGAACTTGATGGCGTTTTCCACCACCTCGTTGGTCAGTGCGAAGTCCCAAACGTCTTGCACATTCTCCACATAATGGAACTTAACGCCCGTGAGATATTTCTCTGGAATTTCTTCTATATCTTTCTTATTGGCGCGACACATCATTATATCGGTGATGCCTGCGCGCTTTGCTGCCAATATCTTTTCTTTTATTCCGCCCACGGGCAGCACCTTTCCGCGTAGCGTTATCTCGCCAGTCATGGCCGTATTTTTGCGTACCTTGCGTTGGGTTAACGCCGAGGCGATAGACGTGGCGATGGTGATACCAGCCGAAGGTCCGTCTTTGGGGGTGGCTCCTTCGGGCACATGGATGTGGATATTCCATTGGTCGAACAGGCGATAGTCAACACCAAGCTTGTCTACATGGGCCTTAACGTATTCCAAAGCGATAACGGCCGACTCTTTCATCACGTCGCCGAGGTTGCCCGTAAGCGTTAGTTTTGCCCCACGACCTTTGCTCAATGAGGTTTCGATGAACAAAATTTCGCCGCCAACGCTTGTCCAAGCCAAGCCCGTAACCACGCCGGCGTAGTCGTTGCCTTGGTAGATGTCGCGATAATAAGGCGGTTTGCCCAGCAGTCCTTCTATCTCGGCAGGCGTTATTTTGGCAAAAGGCAACTCGCCGTTAAGTGCCCGCAGGTAGGCCATCTTGCGCAAAGCCTTGTCTATCTGCTTTTCAAGTTGCCTCACACCACTCTCGCGGGTGTATTGCTCAATAATCTTTTCCAGAGCCGCCTTGTTGAAGTTGGGTTTCTCTGTGGCGTTTTTAGCCAAGCCTGTGTTCTGCAATTCGCGCGGCACAAGGTGGCGTTTGGCAATTTCTATCTTCTCTTCGGTGATGTAACCGCTCACCTCGATAAGTTCCATACGGTCGAGCAATGGGCGCGGAATGGTGTTGAGGTCGTTGGCAGTGGCAATGAAAAGCACGCGCGAGAGGTCGAAATCAACATCGAGATAGTTGTCGTGGAAGGCGTTATTCTGCTCTGGGTCGAGCACTTCGAGCAAGGCTGATGAGGGGTCGCCGTGCAAAGTGTTCTGCGTTACCTTGTCTATCTCGTCGAGAATAAACACGGGATTGGACGAACCTGCTTTCTGTATGCTCTTGATGATGCGGCCGGGCATGGCGCCAACATAGGTTCGGCGGTGTCCGCGAATTTCCGATTCGTCGTGCAATCCGCCCAACGACATGCGCACATACTTACGGTTCATGGCCGTGGCGATGCTCTTTCCAAGACTGGTTTTACCCACTCCAGGAGGTCCGTAAAGGCAAATGATGGGCGATTTAAGGTCGCCGCTAAGCTGCAACACGGCCAAATGCTCCAAGATACGGTCCTTCACCTTTTCCATTCCATAGTGGTCCTGGTCCAATATCTTTTGGGCGCGCTTAATGCTGAGGTCGTCTTTGGTGTATTCGTTCCACGGCAAGCCCACCATTGTTTGCAGATAAGTGAGCTGTATGCTGTAATCGGGACTTTGCGGATTAAGTGTATCGAGTTTATCTAATTCCTTATAGAATATCTTGCTCACCTCTTCCGACCACTTCTTGCCTTTCGCTTTCTCCTCCAACTCGCGGTGTTCGGGCGAACCTTCGCCGTTGCCCAGCTCCTCCTTGATATTCTTTATCTGTTGTTGCAAGAAGTATTCGCGTTGCTGTTCGTCGATGTCTTCGCGCGTTTTCGAGCGTATGGTTTGCTTAATCTGCAACAGCTGCATCTCCTTGTTCAGGGTTTTGAGGGCGATATACACGCGTTCGAGCGAGTTGTCGGCCTCCAACATGTGCATTTTGTCGTTAAGGTCGAAGGGCATGTTCGAGCAGATGAAGTTAGTAGCGATAACATCGTGGTGTATGTTTGCTATGGCAAACTGCGCCTCGTCGGGCATTTCCTCGTTCATCTTGATAAATTCCACGGTCTGACTGCGAAGGTCTTCCATGGCCGTATGGTATTCGCTCGTGTCTTCGTCGATAAAAATTTCGGGTTTCTTAGTGGTCTGCGCCACTAGATAAGGCTTGCGTTTCACCACGTCTTCTAGCTGGCAACGCCCCAATCCCTGCACAATGGCAGTGATGTTGTTGCCTGGCCCCGACATTTCGAGCACCCTAACCAACTTGGCATACACGCCTATGGGAAAGAGATCTTTCTTTCCAGGCTCCTCAATATCGGCGTTTTTCTGGCAGAACACGGCAAAAACCTGCTCCGGGTCTTTCTTTAATTTGTTTACAAGACTTACACTTGCAGCCCTTCCCACAAGTATCGGCGTCACCACACCGGGGAACAATACGAGATTACGAGTGGCCAAAACAGGTACCACATCGGGCGTAGGGGTGTCGAAAAGCGTGCTGATATCGCCCTCGTAGTCGGCAATCATTTGTATTGAAGTATTGTTTCTTCTGTCCATTTATTATTCTTTGCTCTTTATTTAAGGCTACAAAGGTACGAATAAATCGTGAGATTAGGGCATTTCGCCCACATTAATAGTGAGTTCGAACACTTTGCCGAAATAAGATAAACTATCGTTTTTAAAGCCAAAGATATAAATATCGGCCCATTCGTTTGGTTGTTTTGTAATTAAAACCTACCTTTGCCAACAGCTATTTATCAATAAAACATACATGACAAAGCCTACATCTGCACACGCAAACCTTCTTTACCACGTGGTGGCTTTCGTTACTGTGGCCATCTGGGGTTCTACATTCATCTCCACCAAGCTCCTTATTTACGCTGGTCTTTCGCCTGCGCACATCTTCACCTTGCGTTTTCTCATTGCATACGTGTTGATGTTGGGTTTCACGCTCGTTGGTCCGCGCAGGGCAGGAGGCCGCAAATTGCTGTGTAACAACCTTTCCGACGAGGGTTGCATGATGCTATTGGGCATCACGGGTGGCTCTGCATTCTTCCTGATGCAGAACGAGGCGTTGCGCTTTTCCACAGCCACCAACGTGTCGCTCATTGTCTGTTCGTGTCCGTTGTTCACTATGGTGCTCATGCGACTGCTGGTACACGGCACGCGTTTAGGCTCTTTGCAGGTAGCTGGAACGCTTTTCTCGTTCGTTGGCATGGCAGCAGTGGTACTCAACGGCAAGTTTGTACTTCACCTTTCGCCGCTAGGCGACTTCCTTGCGCTATGCGCCTGCCTGGCATGGGCTTTCTATTCCATCATTATGAAACGTATGAACGAACGCTACGACAGCCTGTTTATTACCCGAAAGGTGTTCTTCTACGGTCTGCTTACCATGCTGCCTTACTACATACTCGTGCCGCAGATGCCCCCACTGCATGCCTTGACGCGCCTCGACGTTATCGGGCACTTGCTTTTCCTCGGCGTTTTGGGTTCGATGATCTGCTTTCTTACATGGACCTGGGTAATGGGAAAGCTAGGAGCCATGCGTGCAACAAACTACATTTACGTCAATCCCATCACCACCATTGTATTTGCATGGCTCGTACTTCACGAAACCATCACGCCTTATTTCATTGTGGGAACGGTGTTTATACTCGTGGGATTGTTTCTTAGCAGCAAGTCGAAAACCACATGACAACACTTGGCACGCTCCTCATTTCGCTTTTTACGCTGGTTCAACTTAATTGCGAAAACCTCTTCGATTGCCGTCACGACAGCCTGAAAAACGACCAAGAGTTTCTGCCCACAGCCTATCGCCATTGGACTCCCTCGCGATACTGGAAAAAACTAAACCGCATTGGGCAAGAGATTGTGGCCTGCGGAGGGGAAGGAAAGCAATGGCGACTGCCCGACCTCGTGGCTCTTTGCGAGGTTGAAAACGACAGCGTGCTGTACGATCTCACACGCCGTTCGCTACTTCGCACGGCTCGATACGAATATGTAATGACACATTCGCCCGACCTTCGCGGCATCGACGTGGCCCTACTCTACTCTCCCTTTACCTTTGCACTTGTTAAAAGCTATGCCCTACGCGTAAACCCACCTGCGGCCATGCGCCCCACACGCGACATCCTGTATGCCAAAGGCCTAACCTTTGGGGGCGATACGCTGCACGTTTTTGTGCTCCATGCACCTAGCAGGGCTGGTGGCGAGGCCAACACACGCCCTTATCGCATGGCTGTGGCAAACAGATTGTGCACCGCCATCGACTCGATTAGGCAAGGAGCCCCAACGGCTAACATCGTGGTTACGGGCGACTTTAACGACTATGGCGACGCGCCTGCTTTGCGTTTGCTGGCTGCCAACGGCCTAACAGACGTGTCGGCCAACGCCATTGGCACCAACGGAGCGAAAGGAACTTATCGTTATCAAGGCGAATGGGGCAGCCTAGACCACGTTTTCGTTAGCCAAAAGATATGCGAAAAGGGCGTTTCCTGCCACATTTTCGATGCCCCATTCCTAATGGAAGACGAAGAAAAATATGGCGGGAAACGCCCTTGGCGAACCTATCAAGGCCCTAAATATCTTGGCGGTTTTAGCGACCATCTGCCCTTGGTGGTGACTTTCGGCATGCCCAATGCGGCAAGTAAACTCTGATATGAGGAAGAAAACTGCGCAATGCCGCTATAAATAAATATGGCTGCCTGCTAAAAGATTTGAAACAGCAAACATGGTGTTCAGGTTGCCGACAAATAGAAAAATTGGTTTCACCTCTCACCCAAAGTAAGCCCCTTTCAGTTCTTCACAAGCACGATATGGCGAACAGCCGATGGGTTAAAGGCGCAACTGGGTGAAACGTGAACGTCCTGCGCGCCTCGTTGCCCTATATCATTTACGTCAGTAAGGGCTTAAAATTGTTCTTTTCTCGTTACTCGAAAAGTGCGTTTTCTCGCCATGACAATGTTCGAGCAAGCTCGACATTGTTCATTTGGCTTAACGAAAACGTTCGTATCATTGCGCCCATCCTGTTTAGCCTTATCGCTTGTGCCGGCGCATAGCTGTTGTTTTTATCTCCGAAATCGCCTGTTAACGATTTGTTAAAACGGTAAACACATTTTACAAAATATATTCTTCGGCCGAACCATTCTAGAAGAAAGTAACCGCTAAAAACCATATAAAATGCACCCATACGATAAAATTTCGGCATTTTTTGAGTGCTTATTCCCGCTGTTTTTAGCCATTTACTATGCTTTTGCATTTCTCTTTGAAGAAAGTTTCTCCCAAATTTGCATCCGCAACTACTAGAAAATGGAGGTTAATCGCTAGTTGTTGCAACGCATTTTGCACCAAAACACATCGCAATATGCACCAAAACGCAGTGCATTTTGCACCAAAACGCAATGCAATTTGCACCAAAATGCAGTGCAATTTGCATCAAAACGCAGTGTAATTTGCACTAAAATGCAAGGTAAATGCTTCAAAATGCACTCCAAAACCCATAAAAAGCACCATTTTAAGCGTTATTTATAGGCATTTTGGCCATTTGGAATGAAAAACCGCTTGGTAGATTTTGGCGGTGCATTTATTGATCTTTTGCACCCCTAATACATGCTAAAAGCATGCTTTTGTGCCTTATTTATCGTAAACACCAATGAGTCAAGCGGTTACAAACTTTAAAAATACGCGCGAAAATCCGACCGATGCTTGGAAATTTTACGGCGAGGGCACTCATAATGTTAATTTTTGGTGCAAATGTTTTACAATTTTGTGACCGTTATTCAGCACCATTGCGTGACTATGCTGTATCTAATCCTTGTGCCAGTAAAAGAGCACTTACACGGAACAACTTTGGGGATGAATGATGGTCTGAAAGGGGACTTACTTTTCGAAGACGAAATCCGCAACGCCTATTGATGGGCATTGCGGATAGAGAAACCGAGCCGATTTGAAGTTTAGCGGCCAGCAACAATAAATAAAACGGCGCCAACCAACACAATAGGCAATGCATGTAGTAGCAGTACAAGGTACTTTGTAGTCACCACACTAGGTGCTTGTTGCCCCAGTACAAGCCGCTTATAACCGCAATACAAGGTACTTTGTAGCACAATGTTCTGTTATCAACGTTCTTTCTTTGTGGCAGTTTGGGCTTCGCCGAACATCACTTTCGTCTTATCGAAACCTAGCGAACGCAGCAAGCTAGTGAACTGTGTGCGAGCATTTTCTTCGGCCAACGCCATATTGGTAGGCGTTAAACAGCGTTTGCGCATCATGGCATTAGCTTTATAATAAAGGCGATCGCGGTCGGCATCGCTCCATGTTCCCGTTGAGAAAAACGATTGCGTGCGCGCCTCGTCAATAAAATTGTTGTCTAAAAGCTTTACGGGCGGTAGCGTAGCGCAAAGCGTGTCGCCCTGCATCGACAACCAACGTGGGCCTGCCTCGCGTAGATTAACGCCCAAACGCAACGTACCATAATATATACGCACCAACTTATCGTCGCCAAAGAAACCGTATTTAATGGTATCTACCAACTCTTCGTCGTCGATAGACAGAAACTCCCACTCGCCAATGGCCTCAATCTGCTGTATCTGATTGGGCGTAAGGTCTATCTTGTCGTTGCTCACCACGCTTATACTGTTATCGGTTTCGCAGCGACAAACAGCCACACAAATCACCACGAATGCCACAACCACTAAGGTCAAGTACAGCCAATAGCGGAAAGGAACTAACGAAAGCAGGGAACGAAACTTACTCATTGTCAGTCCTCCTTTCTGTATTGCCAAGCAAAAGACGAGTGATGTCTCCGTAATTAAAGTCCTTACGGAAGTTCACCGTTATGTTTTCTTCTTTAAATCCCATCTGCGCCACCATCGGGATGATGACATTGGCGGCGTTTTGGCGTGCCTGTTCCATTACCTTCATTTGCGGAATAGACTTCACAATCGACTCTCGGCCCTGCCTTTCGTAGGCCGTCAGCTCGGCATCGGTGAAGTTAGAACGCGCAAAATCCACATATCGCTTAATGCCTTTATTGTCTATGCGCGTGCCTGTGAGTTCCACTTGCGGGTCGGGAAGTGTTATTTCAATGCGGTCGCCGCGTCTGCGTACATTGTCTTCGCCAAACTTTCCGAAGTCTACATACGCCTTCAAGGTAGCCTCCATAGGTATGGCCACCTGCCGTTTGCTTAGTGGCAGGTTGATGTTGAACTTGTTACCAAGGAACGAGCCCTTAATTGTTTTCTCGTCGTTGTGCGTGATAATCTTATGCACGCGTATCTCGGTAGTGTATAGTCGCGAACATTTTTTGAGTTGAGTCACCATCATCGGCACCGTGTCTACAACCTCCTGGCCTGGCTCGGACTTGTTGCCCGAACAGCCCAAGACCATGAGAACCAATGCCAAAGCCATTAAAATAGTTCTGTACATGCGTCTGAATGTGTTACGTATGCTGCAAAGATAGTAAATAATGCGCACATCGTTTCGTTTTTTACACTAATTCTTCTTATCTTTGCGCGGTAAAAAACCTATAAGTAAATGAAACAACATCTTTTGGCCCTCGTTACCATGAGCGTGGCCATCTGCCTGTCTTCGTGTGGAGGCAAAAAAGAAAAGACCGACATCGTTGCGCGCAAACCCATCGTTGTGCGCGCCACTGAAACGCGTGCTATGGGCGACCATAGCGAAAGCCGAAAGGTAGAATGGATTGGGGCAAGCTACACCATCGACACCCAATTTAAGGCCGACAAGTCGCTACCCCTCATCAACGACGGCGAACAAAAGTATTACGACAACCGCGCCACGGTGAAAATACTGCGCAAAGACGGCACGGTATTCTTCAACCGCACATTCTCCAAGGCCGACTTCATCAACCAAATTGACGCCAGCTACAAAGGTGGTGCCCTGCTTGGCGTGGTGTACGACAAGTGCGACAACGACTACTTGTACTTCGCTGCCAGCGTTGGGTCGCCCGATAAGTCGAGCGATGAGTACGTTCCGCTGGTAGTTAAGATTTCGAGGTTTGGCGAAGTGAGCATCAAAAAGGATGCAACGCTAGACACGCAAAGCGAAATGGGCAACAGCAACACGGCTGAAGAAGAGGAGGAAGGGGTATAGACGGGCGCGTCGCCAATGTGCAAATGCAGAACACCTTATGTTTTTTATCGCCCAACGAGGTTGAAAGAAACATGGTTATGTTTGGCACAACAAACGTTTCTTGCAAACATTTTTTATCAGCACATACACAACCCATACTTTGCAAGTTGTGAATATAGAATATCGAAAGGCCCTATAAACCAACCATAGAAAGCGGTTTATAGGGCCAATTCTTGTTGTTATCGGATGTTTGATGGTTCCAGGCAGGTTCGCCATTGAAGATTTCCCTGAGTTGATTTCAATCTTACCGTTTGGTCTGATGAAACCTCCATACTTCGGAACAGTAGTACATTCCCCTTTAAACAGGTGGAACCTGAATTCGGGCGAGGCCTAGAAACCCATCAAAAATGGCTTGCAGGAAGCTTTTAGCGTTTGCCTTTTCGTGACCAACCAAATTGAAGGCCGATGATAAACAACACTAATAAGACTTCACCCAAAGCTACAAACGAATCGCCGGGTACACGCAACCATCTTAATGTCTGCATGATACCTTGTTGCATGAACTCGGCCGACCTTGCCGACCAGTAAGCATTGGTGATGCTCTCGTGGGCTTGCAAGATGCCAATGGGCAAGATACTTACCACCGTCATGAGCAACAAACCAATGTTTATGCACCAGAAAGCAGAGCCAATAAGCTTGTTGTTCCACTCGTAATCGGGATAAAGGCCGCGCAAAACAAATAGCATCAAGCCAATTCCCAAAATGCCATAGACCCCGAAAAGAGCTGCATGTCCATGAACGGCAGTGGTGTTCAGTCCCTGCAAATAATACAAGGCAATTGGCGGATTGATGGAGAAACCGAAGATACCTGCACCCAAGAAGTTCCAAAAGCACATCGCAATGAAGCAATATATCGGCCACTTGTAGGATTTTATCCAAGTCGTAGAACGGCTTAGCTGATAATTATGGTACGCCTCCATGCCAATAAGTACGAGCGGAACAAGCTCCATCGCACTGAATGTAGCCCCTAGTGCCAGCACAGCCGTTGGCGTTGCACTGAAATACAAGTGGTGGAAGGTTCCTAGGATGCCACCTGCAAGGAACACAATGGTGGAGAACAACACCGAAATCGTGGCGCTCTTTATCTTTAGCAGCCCCAAGCGGCAGAACAAGAACGATGCAACCACCGTGGCGAACACCTCGAAGAAGCCCTCAACCCAAAGATGAACCACCCACCAACGCCAGTATTCGGCAATAGCCATGTGGGTTTGGCGACCATACATCAAACCGGCGGCATAGAAGAAAGCAATTGCCAACGAGGCAATTACAAAGAGAATAAGCAAATGGCGGCTTTCGTCCTTACGCTTGAGCGCAGGAATGAGGGCACGTATCATTAAGAATAGCCAAAGAACTAGCCCCGTAAGCAACAATATCTGCCATAGGCGACCCAGCTCGACATACTCGTATCCCTGATGTCCGAACCAAAAGTTCTCTACCAAGCCAAGCTTCTGCATCACTCCGAACCATTGGCCAGCCAGCGAACCTGCAACAACGAACACCAATGCGCCAAAGAGAACGTTAACACCTAAGGCCTGATATTTGGGCTCGACACCCGAAACAGCTGGAGCAATGTACAGACCCGTAGCCAACCAGGACGTTGCAATCCAAAGGATGGCTAGCTGAACATGCCAGCTACGCGATACGGCATAGGGGAAAATATCTTGAATGGGCAAGCCAAAGAAGGCATCGCCCTCTACGCCGTAATGGGCGGTTATCACACCCGAAATCATCTGAACCAGCATCAAAGCGCCTACCACCCAAATGTATTTCAGCACGGCACGCATGGACGCAGTGGGTTTAAGCTCCCTCATCGGATCCGTTTCGGGCGCCTTCGACACATGCTCCTCCTTATGCTGTGCATAGTAGTAAACCAAAATTCCCACACAGAAGAGCAGCAACAACACACTAAATCCCGACCAGAGATGCAGCGAGGTGGGTGCAATGTTGCCTATTACGGGGTCGTGTGGCCAGTTATTGGTATAGCTAACATCGCTGTTGGGCCTGTTGGTTACACAAACCCAGCTAGACCATGCGAAGAAAGCGTCCATCTTATCAAAACGCTGTTCGGCCGAAAGACCGCCTACCGCCTCAACAGATTTCTCGCGCATAGCATACGCATTGCGCAACTTAGCCATAGAGGGGTCGTTCAAGAACAGCTTAGCATAATAGTTATGCAACTGTTTGGCCACCCTAGCGCGCATGTCGCTAAAAGTGATAACGCCCGTTTGCGCATCATAAGTGTTCTTACGGAGCTCTTCTTGCAACAGCACCTTGTACTTAGCCTTGTCCGCTTCGGCCAACTGGGCATACACTTTACCATCTTTCTGGGCCAATTCGGCTAGCATCAGCTCCGACTCTCGATGCAAATAGTCGGCCGTCCAATCAGGGGCAACGTATGCGCCATGCCCCCAAACGCTACCAACTGTCTGGCCTCCGATAGATTGCCAAACGTTCTGTCCGTCCTTAATATCTTGTCCTTCGAACAACGTTTCGCCACTCTCAGTCACCACCTTGTTGGGAAAAGGCGGCATCTCTCTGAAAATCTCAACGCCATAGAAGCATAAAACGGCGAACGACCCTATAATGACCGCCGCCAAAGTCAACCATAATTTCTTTGGTGTCATGTTCTTGATTTTAGTTAATGTTCAGTTTAAATCCTTACAGTTTATATTAGATTAGGGCATACCACGCCCTTCTCTCAATATAATGAACAACAATGCGTGTGCCATAAGTCCGCAAAGCATACCCGAAAGAAAAGAAAAAACCACATTAGGTAACATTTGTTGCTTTTGCGCAATGCGCATTGGGTAACAAATGTAACCGATAAGTGTGACGCATGGGCTATGCCACGCCACACAGCTTTTCAAGAAATTCCATCTTCATAAACGAACGACACCACCCAACAAAAACATATATGCAACAAGCGTGCCATGAAAAAATCGATGGAAACCACCTCGAATTAAACACAAAAGTAGAGTTCCTGATACATTAAAGGTTACGCTTGTACCACCCATACTATCCTACCTCAAACAAAGCATCATCAATCCGTTCCACCAATCTGTTCGAATCTATCCTTTCATCTTGTCAATACTAATCTATCTAGAACATCTTATTGCTGTACGCAACACCTGCTTATAGGCATTACGTTAGGATTTCCTGCTATTTATATTCTTTCGGACAGCAATTGTTTAAAATATGATGTGCATTACTCTTAAGCCGTAAGCAATAAGATAAGAAAGAACGATAATAAAGCAAAATGACAGGTACATGCCAGATAAAAGCAGAAAGAAAGTGAAGAGCAATACAAAAAAACGACAGCTGAACCTTAGCGGGGATTTGTTAGAACATACCGTACTTAATTTCAATATTTAATTTCCCGGTGTTTACTTCTTTTACTCCAAGGAATCTCATCAATAAGCGAATCGTTCTTAAAGACCCGAATTTGGGCAATGTTTTCTTTCTTAGCTAAGGTCGTATCCCATTCTTGGAACTCGTCAAACAATTTTATATGCTTGAATTCTGCGGGTGCTAACTCAATGGTTAACGTATCAGAAGGATAGTCAACCCTTATTGCACGAGGTTTTCCTGGTTTTCCTGCAACCACCATTAAATTGGAATAAAAGCGATGATAGAATAGAAAAAAGCCAACGGTTTTTCCAATAAACTCCCCATATTTACCTTGTTTGTGTACAGGATTGTAAGCAATTGGCTGCAAAGTCCTCGTTATTGTATCAAGGCAAAGTTTCAATTCGGTAGGACTAACCACACGAACCTTCCACGCAGTTTCACCAAGAACCAGTGTCGTATCGTTCTCAAGTCTCCAACGTTCTGTCCAAAACAGGCATCGCTCAACATGCTTATGTAAGTTGTCTTGCGGGTCTTGGTCTAAGATTTTCCATGTCCCGTCTTTATTAAAATAGAAACATAAATGCCATCTTTCATCATTATCAAAATCTACATACCAAACCCGATGCTCGTCTCCATAGAGAATATCGGGAAGTTTATCTCGCCCGTCTGCACACGAAACCACAAACCCTCCAACAAGAGTAAAAGCCATTAACATTGTTGTAACCCTCATTGCTCGCATTAAAACTTTACCGTCCATATATTTTAGAAAAGTTTGGTGGTACACAATTTCTAGTTTCTCGCTGGTCGAGAGAATATTAAGTAACATCTTCTTCATCCTAATTCAGATCCTTTTCTTATTTATTTGTGTTGCATGTTTTCAGTTTGTCGTAAACCTTACAGGGAAAAGAGCCAGTATGGGAGTATCTCCTTCAAGGCCACTAATGTCGCTTTCCGCTTCACGAACGGCCTTCAACAGCATCTCTTTATATTCTTTTGGCAATACGTCCGTCAGCCTTAACTCCGCTATATTCAATTTGGGAACAGCCAATAAAAGGACTATTCCCCGTACGTTTGTGCAGTTAGTATAGTCAAAACGTATTTTATCCAAAACTTTATCTGCCAAAGTTGATACCCATTGCGTATCCACACACCATGTGGCATTCTCAACTTTCTGCCCACTTCGAGTAAGATAACAACACCTAACAACCTCTCCATCTTTCCTCCAAACTTGCTTATAAGCAATGCCTTCTACATCATACAACACCTCTGTTTCTAACTTACTCGGTTGCAACCCCGCCTTATTCTGTCCCCATAAATCAACAAGGACAAGGCTTAGAAAGATGCAAATACACAAGAATAAGCTTTTCATACCATCACCTCACTTTCTATATATAAACATACTCATTATGCACATTTTATCTGTATTGAACAATGTTACAGTTCATTTCCCCTACTTTGCCGTTGACTTCTCCTTACTTATCGCTTGTCGTTTCTGTCGCAATTCGCGGCGAAACATCTCAGCCACACTTTCTTTTGCGAAAAAAAAAATGGTAATATGATGGTTGATTCGAACGTTTCCTTTGTTTCGATGTCCCTTTCAGGCGTGAACGGAAGACTCTTGACGAACGACAAGAAAACGTCATAAAAGTCTGCATAGGTTGCAGAGTCTGGCGGTGTACACTTATACTTGGCCATAACCACCTTACCTTCTTCGTTCAATTTCAGTTTAACTAACAAGAGCATCGTGTCGGGACACGCTTTCTTTTCACGATAAGTACAATAAAGTGAATAGGCCATCTCCAGCAAAGAGTCGACAGACACGCCATAATCTGCCGCCCTCCTATTATATGGATTCAATGCAGGCTTTAATGGAGAGGACTGGTCTTTGCTCTTTATGTATATAGTACGCCCACGTACACCTTTCCTCTTAATAACCAATGTGTCCTCCGTCAGTTTCAAAATCTTCCCTTCCCAATCAAGCTCCGCCGGGTAACGGCTACTATAACGAAACACTTTTAATGTTCTTCGCTTGTCAACTGAAAAGAAGGTAGACAACCACATACACGCTCGGATTACGTACACTCGGTGCCTCCTCTCGTCGTATTCCATATATTCAAGACCCTGTTTCTGTAAAGCCACGCCCAATCTACCACTTTTGTAATCCCAATACTTAATGCTGTCGGCCGTTAGGAGTGAGATATAGTCAGCCACTTTCTGCCCACGGCTTTGTTTATTAACCTTACCCTGCCCCCATAAGACAAGGGGGATAAAGCTTAGAAAGATGCAAATACACAAGATTAACCTTTTCATACGCGATATTTTATAATTGTTTTTCTGTCATTTTCTATATTCTCGCCCACTATCACCTACAAGGATACACAACAAACTTCTCTCCTCGGTTCGTTGAACTTCCCCTTTTCATTTTTCTACCTTGTATACAGTAACCTTGTTGTATTAAGTCTTTCGTGCACAATTTTGCGAGACTTTTGTTTTAGGTAAGAGATAACGCACAATGATTTTGAAGAAACAAATTCCAACCATTGCTCCAATAAACGTGACAAAGAAGAAGTTAAATAGGGTTGGTTCAGGATGGTATCCCGTGTCAGACGATTGCTCAAACAACAGCTCAAATACCTTTCCCCTATCGCACTTACCAGCATCATAGTCACATCCATTACCTATAACACAAGGAACAACTATAAGATAGTTAACTAAATGCAAAATAAGTATAGAGCCACCTACTACTATACCAAACGCCAAAAACCTTTTCATACGCGATATTGTAAATTAAACTAGGCCTCTTTAATTACACTTTCAGCAAATTGTGCTTTAACATGGAGTTCTTAATTTATGCTTGCCATTGACTAAAAGACTAGACGCACATTCTATCAATCTTACTCATAGAGCAACATTTTCACATTGAAATAAGCAGGTCTGTCATAGGTTTTATGATTAATTTCTTTAACTTCATGAAATAACAAATTGGTTAGTCAGTAATTTTTAGGCTATGCGTTTCTGAGTCCTTGCGCTTACAAGGTTGTAAGTAGATGGTATATTGCCGTACAAGGCGATAACTTGTGGAGCAACTTACCAACTACGCAACAATGGTTCTAAAATCTACCAACTCAGAAACTTATACTTTGAAAAACCAAGAAACGTACAGCCTAAAACTCGCCAATTCACATTTACTTCAACTCGAACTTAGCCGTTTGGCGCACATCTGTTTCGCTGGCGCAAACATAAGCAGTGAATGTTCCAGGTTCGGCAACAAAGCCATGGGTGCGTTCCGACCAATATTCAAGGTCGCCAGGCGTGATGTCAAAACTTACCGTTTTGGTTTCGCCAGGCGCAAGAGCCACCTTAGCAAAGTTCTTCAGCTCTTTATTGGGGCGCTCTTCGCTACATTTATCGTCGCCAATAAACAACTCAATGGTTTCTTTACCAGCCCTGCTACCCGTGTTTGTAACGGCAACAGAGAGGGTTATCTTGCCGTTCTTGTCCATCGTTTGGGCCGAAAGCGTGGGCTTGCCATATTTAAACGTGGTGTAGCTTAGCCCAAAACCGAAGGGGAATTGCGGCGCAACACCCTTGGTATCAAACCATCGATAACCCACATAAATACCTTCATCGTAGTACACTTGCTTGTCTACACCGGGATAGCCACGCTTGCCAAACTGGAAACAAGGGTAGTCGGCCTGTCGCTTGGCAAAGGTTATGGGCAGCTTGCCACTTGGATTTAGTTTGCCCGAAACCAATTCGGCCAGTGTTTCGCCCGACATCGAACCCAAATACCAACAGTGCATCAAGCCCTTAACGCTGTTTATCCACGGCGTGGCAAAGGCGTTTCCGCCGAAAGTAAGCACAATGATGTTCTTTTGAACCTTGGCCAATTCGGCTATCAGTTCATTCTGTCCGTATGACAAGTCGTAGTTCTCGCGGTCGCCGTTTTCGCAATCTTGCCTACGATTCTTATTTAATCCGCCCACAAAGATAACGAGGTCGGCCTTTCTAGCGGCTTGCAAAGCCTCTTCTTTCAGTCGTTTAAGCGAGTCGGCCGATAAAGGTTCCACCGCATCGTAAAGCGGTTTGCCCGCATAATAGCCACGTACAAAGGTGATTTTATCACCGTAAACAGACTTCAACCCATCAAGGGGCGATATGTCGAACTGTGTTTTCAACTCCGAACTTCCGCCACCTTCACTCATGTTGCGCACGGCATTATCGCCCACCACTAATATTCGCTTATAACGATTAGGGGCAATGGGCAATATGTCGTCTTGGTTTTTAAGCAGCACAGCACCTTCTGCGCCAACGCTCTTGCATACGGCGTAATGTTCGGGCGAACATTGGTTACCAATCGTTTTATGGCTATTCATGGACGTGCGAAAGATGGTTCGTAACACACGTTCTACCTTATCGTTGAGCACCGACATGGGTATGCGACCCTGCAAGACGAGTTTTTCTAGTGGACTAGCCATATAATTGGCATCGTAACCTTGTGCGCCGTCTTCTGTTTTGCGGTCGGGAGAGGTGCCCATCTCGATGTCTAGCCCATTCATAGCAGCCTGCCACGTGTCGTGAGTGCCCTCCCAATCGCTTATAACTGCTCCATCAAAGCCCCATTCTTTCTTTAAAATCTTGTTCAACAGCGAGTCGTTATGGCACAGGTGCTGACCATTCCACAGCGGATACGCCCCCATGATGGTCCAAACACCTGCTTGTTGCACACATTTCTTAAACGCAGGCAAGTATATTTCGCGCAAAGCACGTTCGCCCACGTTTACATTTACGGTAAAGCGGTCTGCCTCTTGGTTGTTCAGCGCAAAGTGTTTAAGGCAGCAAGCCACGCCGTTGGCCTGCGCCCGCTTGATGTAAGGCAGGGCCATTTCGCCTGCCAAGTAGGGGTCTTCGCCCATATACTCAAAGCTACGCCCGTTAAGCGGCACGCGACAGATGTTTGTTCCCGGCCCCAGAATGACGTCTTTGCCTCTGAAAGCGAACTCCTCGCTTATGGCGTGGCCGTATTCGCCTGCCAAATCGCGGTTCCACGTGGCCGCCAAACAGGTTAGCGAGGGGAAGGCGCAGATGGAATCGTTGGTCCATTGGGCATACCCCCAAGTACTCCAATTCAGTTCGGCACGCGCACCGTGTGGCCCATCGCTCATGTTTAGTTGCCTAATGCCCAACCTTGGCACGCCAGCCGAGGTGAACATGCTTTGAGCATGGATGAGTTTTACTTTCTCGTGAACGGTGAGTCGTTTAAGTGCATCCTGCACGCGAGCCTCAATGGGCGCATCGGGATTAAGGTAAACGGGAACTGATTTTTGAGCTGATGCCATAAGCGCAAAGGCCATCGACAGTGCAGCCATAGCAAGTTTACTTTTCATATCATCGGTTATTTATCGTTGTAGAGGTATTAACCTGACAACAAAGGTCGCAATTTTATTTGAAAAAGACAACAAAATAAGGAAGGAAACAAAGGGGTAAGTTGTGAACAAGCTTAAAGTTTTGCACTTCGATTAGAACTAAATTCCCTCTGGACACAAGCACATCACCCATGTAAAAAATATGCTTAACCGGTTCTTTTCATAAGGATTAGGCGGTTATAAATTGCATGCCTACATTTATTTTACTACTTTTGCATTCATAATTATTTACCTTTTAATTATGGTACTCGCCTTAAAACACGGGTTTGGGGGATTAATTGCTTTTTTCTCCATGTACAGTCTGGTGCTACACCTATTATAAAAACGATAAAAGATTTTAGTTAACGATGAAGATAAAGACAGTTCTACGCAAATCTCCCTTATATGCGGTGGCAAGCTTTGGAATGCTTTTGCTGAGTAGTTGCTTTCCAAGTTTCAACTCAGCCGAAGAGATTATGGAGTACCTCAAGAAAGAGTTTCCCGACCACGATATTGTACTTTCTTCTGAATACAAAACAAGTCGTGGTCTATGGGAAGATTGGCGAATTTGGTCTTTTACGCTATCGGGTTATCCCAAAGACACCTTTCAAGCGGCCAGCCATATCGGCAGCTACCCCTTTCCGATGATGAAAACAAATAAAAGTATCATCAGCAACTTCTACAAAGTGGTTACCCTGTGCGCCGTGAACGAGAATTTGAGCAGGGGCCTTTAAAGGCCTTCGATGCGCCAACGCGCCGCATCTGGCGCCGCTTTCCGCACACAGACTTCTCGCTGCGGGCTGTTCGATGGGAGGTGGAAACACTTGACGACATTTGGCGTGCCAAGCGCTTAATCGACGCTTTTGAACAATTTCTTAGCGAAGAAAAAGTAGGCAACCATGCCCATTATTACTTGCGTATGTACATGCAAGGCCCATGTTATGCCTTGGGAGGGGGCAATTACATTGACTTTATGGATAATTTGGAGACTGCGGAACCTGGCGAAAAAAGTCCTTGCTATATAGAATATCATATATATGGCGACGTTAATCGGCAGGAGGTGTGCCAGATGTTTTACAACAGCGTGATGAGGTTTCATCAGCTGATGGCCGACCAAGGCAATGGCGTTACCAAAGAAAACTTTCAGGAATGGGCAGAGCAACAACTAAGGCTCAAAGCGCGCTTGCCAGAACTTTCCACCGAAGAGGGGCGCGACTCGCTACGCAAAGTTCTTGTTGTTGACGACGACGATGTGCGCCGGGTGTTTATTGATATGGGGCAAAAACCTTATATGATGGTGACCTTAGCTAATAGCGACATGCGCCCAAACAGTCGCGGCATCTTCTTCACCTATCCGCAATTGCGGGTTTTCTGCTTGCGCAGCGGTTTGCGGGTGCAAGGCACTGGCGACCATTTTACGGTGAAGGGCGTTGATGGAAGTAGCTACGAATTTTCTATTCGTTTCTACGAAGAGAAGAAAGACGTAGTGGGCTTTGAGGAAGACACCTGTTATTATCTGCGAGATGGCCGTAAAGTCGTGGTGCAGGGATTTTGGTCGCCCGAAAAATGCGTAAACGATGCACTTGTACGCCGAATAACGGGGCGTGATGTTAGGCAAATGGTGGTGCACGAAATAAAACAATAGAACGCCTTCGCCCTTTGACTGAAATCCAAAGCAGTGAAAGTTTTTGCTCTGTTTAAGTGCTGTTTGTGTAGAAAAGGTGCGCAATTAGCATCAAAGCACACTGCATAATGCTACAAAATGCAAGGCTATGTGTTCCTAAGCGCAGAGTACATTCTTAAAAATGGACTAAAAATTATTTATCACTTACCACTCACTACTTACCACTCACTACTTAAAATTTAATCGTGTTTAACTTGCACGATTACATTTATTTTACTATTTTTGCAACAAATTCATTTACTAAAATCTATATAATATGATACCAACATTTCAGCAAATTCGCGCACAAGTGCTGAGAGCACTAAATGTAGGAGGTGTTATGCGGGCGAAAGACCTTCGAACACCATTGGCAAAACACTTTAATCTTACCAATGACGAGCTTAACACAAAATACGATTCGGGTAATGGAGAAATATTTCTAGACCGTATTTCTTGGGCCTTATCTTATCTTTTTATGGCAAAATTGGCAGAAAAGCCAAGACGGGGCGACTACACCATCAGCCAAAAGGGAAAAGAATTAGTTGTTTCGTGCACCGACGAAGAGATTAACAAGTATATAGACGACACCGTGAGCAAACCTAGGAAGACCTCTGGGGAAACGGATAAAGTGATAGATGCCACCATCATGGCATCTAATAACGAACTTACACCACAAGAGGGGCTATACGAATCGTACGAAAACATCAAGCAGTCGATACAGGCAGACATCCTAGCTACGATTTTAAGCAAAAAGCCACAAGCGTTTGAAAGGCTGGTTGTTGAATTGTTGCAGGCTATGGGCTACGGCGGTGAGATTAAAAATGCTGGCATCGTTACCAAGCTTTCTAACGATGGAGGTATCGACGGCATCATTAAAGAAGACGTGCTTGGCTTTAATCATATTTCCATTCAAGCCAAACGGTATGCCGCAAACAACCATGTTGGGCGTAACGAAGTGCAGGCTTTCGTGGGCGCAGTTGCTGGAACGCCATCTAAAAAGGGGGTGTTCATTACCACTTCCGACTTTACCAAAGGTGCGATAGAGTATGTTGAAAGTCTTAATGGAACGCCAACTGTCATCCTGATTAATGGTGAGCAACTCACAAAATACCTGTACGAGTGCGGACTAGGTATGCAAGAAGAAAGGGTTTTCAAAGTAATGAAACTCGATAGAGACTTTTGGGACGCGATGGACGATGAGTAAAGGTGAAAAGGTGGAAAGATGGCTAACACCTTTTAAAGGTGAAAAGGTGAAAGGGTGAAAAGGTGAAAAGATGGCTAGCGCCCACAAAGCCGCGTATGGTTTCTATAATATCCTAGTTTCCCTCACGTGCCTAATTTCCCTAACTCTCCTAGTTTCCCTAACTCTCCTAGATTTTCTTAGGATTCTAGTTGACGAGACCGCAAAGCATTTGGCTTAACTCCTTAACTCCATAACTCCTGAGCTATTGGCTTAACTCCATAACTCCTTTAACTCCTAAAAGCGAAAGGCGTTAGCCATCTTTTCACCTTTTCACCCTTTCACTTTTTCACCTTTTCACCTTTTCACCCTTTCACCTTTCCTTATTCGTATCGCATTGATGTTGCAGGGTTTATCTTCGACACTAAATAACTTGGCGCGATAAGCACGAACACGCTAACGAGCAGCGTAACCACATTGAGCAAGAGCCATACAAGCAAGTTGAACTCTACGGGAACCGTGCTAACGTAGTAGGTGGCGGGGTTTAACTTCACCAACCCCGTGTAGTGTTGCAGGGCGATAAGCCCCATGCCGATGAGGTTGCCGATAAGCATTCCCTTGCCAATGGTAAACACCGCAAACCAAAGAAAGGTGCGACGGATGGTTACATTGCGCGCACCTACGGCTTTAAGGATGCCTATCATGGCCGTACGCTCTAAAATAATGATGAGCAAACCCGAAATCATGGTGACGCCAGCAACCGACAGCATCAGTCCGAGAATAATCCAGACGTTAAGGTCCAACAAGTCGAGCCATGAGAATATCTGCGGGTTCATCTCTTGTATGGTTTGCGACGAATAAGTTTCGCCATATCTGTCAATCGTGCGGTTCACCTTGTTTACCACACGCGCAGCCGTATCGTCAAGTCGGTCGAAATCGTTGACTGTTAGTTCGGCACCGCTAGCTTGATCGGGTTCCCACGCGTTTAGTTTCACCGCAGTATATAGGTCGATGAAACACGTAACCTTATCGTATTGCGAAAGGTTGGTTTGGTAGATGGCCGCAACGCTGAACCGCCTAGCCTTTACCCCCGTGTTGTCGATGAAGTAGGCAAACACTTTGTCACCCAATTTAAGGTTCAGTTGGTCGGCAATGGCTTGCGAAATCACCACTTGTTGCTTCCCCACACTATCAGAGAAGTGTGGAATGGCACCCGCAACGAGGTTTTGGTGAATGAAAGTGGTATCGTAGTCGGCCGCAATGCCCTTGAAAGCCACGCCAAGAAAGTCGTTATTGGTTTTAAGTATGCCTTGTTTCATGGCAAAACGCTGTACATGGCGCACGCCGGGGATGGCTCGCAACACCTTCAACATCGAGTCGCCCATCTGTATGGGGTATTGTTCGGATGCTTGAAGGGTCATGAAGTTGGCCACTTGTATGTGGCTACCAAAGCCAACCACCTTGTTACGAATGGTATGTTTGAAACCGAAAACAACGCTCACCGACACCAACATCACCGCTAAACCCACGGCAACGCCAGCAATAGCAATGCGTATGGCTGGGCGGTCTACCCGCGTTTTGTCGGTGTTATTGATGTAAATGCGCTTGGCAAGGAAGAAGGGTAAGTTCACAAGTTGATAAGTTTACGAATTAACGAGTTGATGGGTTGATGGGCGTAGCCATTTTTTCACCTTTTCACTCTTTCACCTTTAAAGTGTCTACACGTCCAGGATATACTTCGAGAGCCTTGCGCAATATCACCAACGCACGTTTCAGGTCTTCTCGTTTCAGCACATAGGCAATGCGCACTTCGTTGTATCCTGCACCAGGAGTGGTGTAAAAGCCTGCGGCAGGAGCCATCATCACCGTTTCGCCTTCGTAGCTAAACTCTTCCAAACACCAGCGACAGAACTTTTCGCAATCGTCAACGGGCAGTCTGGCCACGGTGTAAAAGGCTCCCATAGGGATGGGCGAGAACACACCGGGTATGCTATTCAGTCCATCAATAAGGCACTTTCGGCGTTCAACATACTCTTCGTACACGCTGCGGTAATAGTCGTCGGGGGCATCGAGCGATGCTTCGGCCACGATTTGCCCCAGCAACGGCGGCGAAAGTCGGGCCTGACAGAACTTCATCACGGCCGCCCTCACCTCGGCGTTCTTCGTGATAAGCGCGCCAACACGCACCCCGCACTCGGAATAACGTTTGGAAACGGAGTCGATAAGCACCACGTTGTTCTCTATCCCTTCCAGGTGGCAGGCACTGATATAGGGCGAACCTGTGTAGATATACTCGCGATACACCTCGTCGGAAAACAGGTAAAGGTCGTATTTCTTCACCAAATCGCGTATCTGGTTCATCTCGTTACGCGTGTACAGATAGCCTGTTGGGTTGTTGGGATTGCAGATAAGGATGCCCTTTGTGCGCTCGTTTATCAGCTCTTCAAACTTTTCTACCTTGGGCAGCGCAAAGCCTTCTTCTATCGTTGTGGTGATTGTTCGGATGGTTGCACCGGCAGATATGGCGAAGGCCATGTAGTTGGCGTAGGCCGGTTCGGGTATAATGATTTCATCGCCAGGGTTCAGACAGGCCATGAAAGCAAAGAGCACGGCCTCAGAACCGCCCGTGGTCACGATGATGTCGTCGGGTGTTACGTCGATGCCATATTTCTTATAATAAGTGGTGAGTTTCTCCCGGTACGACTGATAGCCCTGCGAGGGAGAGTATTCAAGTACCGCGCGATCGATGTTCTTCAAGGCGTCGAGACCTACTTGCGGCGTGGGCAAGTCGGGTTGTCCGATGTTCAAATGATAAACTTTTGTTCCTCTGGCCTTTGCAGCAACAGCCAACGGAGCGAGTTTTCTAATGGGCGACTCGGGCATTTCCAATCCGCGAACAGATATTTCAGGCATAATTATTTAGTTTTATGGTGACATGCAAAGTTATTTAATTTAATCGAAAAGCAATGCCTACATCGTAAGTTTTATTTGATTAAGGCGCATTTTTTTTGTGCCTTACGGATTAATTTGTTACTTTTGCCAATAAAAACAATAGCAAAAAATAGCATGAGACAAAGAACGGCAGACTGGTTTGAAACCAAAATCAGGTACGACAAGACGATGGATGATGGCACATTGAAACCCATTACCGAACAATACGTGGTAGACGCACTGAGCTTTACCGAGGCTGAGAACGCCATCATCGAAGAGATGTCGGCCTTTATCGCTGGCGACTTCAAGATTACGGGCATCAAGCCCGCTCCTTATCACGAGGTGTTTTTCAGCGAAAACGACAACGACGACAAATGGTATAAGGCCAAACTGCAATTTATCACGCTAGACGAAAAGACCGAAAAGGAAAAGCGTTCGAACGTTAACTACCTGGTGCAAGCAGCCAGTTTGCAAGGTGCGGTAAAGCATATAGACAGCGTTATGGGCAACACCATGATTACATACGACATTGCCAGCGTTACCGAAACGCTCATTATGGACGTGTACGAGCATGTGGCAATAACGCAAAAAGCCGCCGCCAACGACAAACCCGAATACGAAGAGGACAACCAAAACACCAAGGAGGCTGAATAATGGCTACCGATGTGGCAGGAAACTTGAAACGCGTGGTGCAGAGTTTGCCACCCCACGTGCGACTTGTGGCGGTGAGTAAGTTCCATCCCAACGAAGAACTGATGGCCGCCTACGAGCAAGGCCAACGCATCTTCGGCGAAAGTCAAGAACAAGAGCTGAGCCGAAAGGCCGCAGAACTGCCCAAAGACATTGCCTGGCACTTCATCGGACACCTGCAAACCAATAAGGTGAAGTACATCGCGCCCTACATCGACATGATTGAAGCGGTGGACAGCATGAGGCTTTTACGCGAGATTAACAAGCAAGCAGAGAAGTGCGGCCGCGTTATCGACGTGCTACTTGAACTGCATGTTGCCCAAGAAGAAACCAAATACGGTTTCACGCTCGATGCCTGTCGCGAGCTGTTGGCCAGCGGCGAGTGGCGCGAACTAAGCCATGTGCGTATCTGCGGACTGATGACGATGGCCTCGAACGTTGACGATGAAGAGCAAATTCGTGCCGAAATGACCACCGCTTGGCGCTTTTTCGACGAGATTAAAAGCCAATACTTCGCCCACGACGACGCCTTTAAAGAACGTAGTTGGGGCATGAGCCACGACTACCCCATCGCCCTGCAATGCGGGAGCACGATGGTTCGCGTGGGAACAAACATCTTTGGCGAACGGCAGTACTAAGAACAACGTGGCGTTCATGTTCGTTAACCTGTAAAGTTGTTAAGCTCATCAACAGGTTATCTCGTCAACTCATGTTCTGGTTAACTCGTTAACTGGCCTTCTTGTCAACCCGTCAACTAGCCCACTCTTAAACTTGAAACATTACACAAAAATATAACTCCAACACAATGAAACAAACAATTTTAGTAACAGGCGGAACAGGATTTATCGGTTCGCATACCACCGTGGAGTTGCAACAAGCCGGCTACGATGTGGTTATCGTAGACAACTTGTCGAACTCTAATGCCGAAGTTGTAGACGGCATCGAACAAATTACGGGCATCAGACCTGCCTTCGAGGAGGTAGACTGCTGCGACAAGCAAGCCTTGGAGGCCGTATTTGCCAAGTACAAGGACATCAAAGGCATCATCCACTTCGCCGCATCCAAGGCTGTGGGCGAGAGTGTTGAAAAACCGCTGCTTTATTATCGCAACAACACCGTGTCGTTGCTCAACCTATTAGAACTGATGCCTGTATATGGCGTAAAGGGTTTCATCTTCTCTTCAAGCTGCACGGTGTACGGTCAGCCCACCAAAGAGCATCTTCCCGTAACCGAAGACGCACCCATCCAAGAGGCTTGCAGCCCTTACGGCAACACCAAGCAGATTAACGAAGAGATTATCCGCGACTACATTCACAGCGGCGCACCCATCAAGAGCGTCATCCTTCGCTACTTCAACCCCATCGGCGCGCACCCTTCGGCACTCATCGGCGAACTTCCCAACGGCGTTCCCAACAACCTTATCCCCTTCGTTACGCAAACAGCGATGGGCATTAGGCAAGAGTTGAAGATATTCGGAAACGACTACGACACGCCCGACGGCACCTGCATTCGCGACTACATCTATGTGGTAGACCTTGCCAAGGCACATGTTAAGGCCATGCAAAGGGTGCTAGACATGGACACCGAGCCAATTGAATACTTCAACGTGGGTACTGGTCGTGGTGTCAGCACATACGAAGTGGTAGACAAATTTGAGAAGGCCACAGGCGTAAAGGTTAATTGGAGCTATGCCCCACGGCGCGAAGGCGACATCGAAAAGGTATGGGCCAACCCCGACAAGGCCAACAACGTACTTGGCTGGAAGGCCGAGGCCAACCTCGAAGACACCTTGCGTTCGGCTTGGAACTGGCAATTGAAACTGCGCGAAAAGGGCGTGATGTAGGCCACTTCGCCTCAACACGACAACTATAACACCCCAAGGCGTGCGTTGTAAAGAGCCCATTGTGGAACGAAATGCACTAAGGCAATGCCCTTAAAGCGCATGATTCGCCACAACGAGAACTTTACCATGCACGCCTTTTTGTGGTTAAGAATGACCCTGCCAAAACTCTTAATCCCCCATATTAAGCCTTAACACCAAACGAAAGCTCCCAAAAACATAAAACATCAGGCCACCATCAGAACTTAAAAAAATGACACGAAACCTTAAACAAAATCATCACCGCATACTATTACTTTTGCAAAAAAACACTATCTTTGCAGCAAATGAAGATAAAGTCTATCGCTGCAGCACTATGCCTATTTGCTGGAATGGCTATATATGCGCTGTTCAGAAGCAGAAATCTGCTGGGATTCAGCGTAGCAGAGCGGTTAGGAATGGGGGCATTCGTCGACCAAATTCGTTACGACACGGCACAAACCAGCGTACCTTACTTCATCAAATACTGCCTGCCCGACGCCCTTTGGGCCACAGCTTACATCATCATCGCCGATGCCGTGTTCTGTAAATCGGGCAAAAAGCAAAGGTGGCTTTGGGCTTCTGCCATCCCATTGATAGGCGCATCGTCAGAGCTATTGCAACTGCCAGGCATCATCCCAGGCACATTCGACTGGCTAGACTTGCTCTGCTACCTTTTACCTTTAATTGTTTACACATTAATCATTAACATTAAAATCAGATAATTTATGAACTCAAACCCAAAGAATCAGAAAACTATTATTATTGGCTCTGTTATCATTGGTTTCTTCATCGCCTGCGCACTGCTAACCATTTTCCTACCCGACGACGAAAACGGCAAGGCAAAAACAGAGATGAACGAGTCGCAAGAGAAACAGACAAGCGAGGGCAAGAACGACTCAGTCACCGTGTCGGCACCCATGGAAGGAGACCCATACGAGGAGCTAAACTCGCTCATTGGCCTCGAATCCGTTAAAGCCGAGGTGTTATCGCTAAGCAATACCGTTAAAGTACAGAAGGAACGCGAAAAACAAGGCATGAAAAACACGAGCCTTACCTACCATTGCGTGTTCACAGGAAACCCCGGAACGGGTAAAACCACGGTGGCAAGAATTATTGCTCGCATATATAAAGACCTTGGTGTTGTGAAGAAAGGACAGTTTGTGGAGACAGACCGAGCGGGACTTATTGCAAAATACGAAGGACAAACGGCCATTAAAACCAATGCCCTGGTAGACTCGGCACTAGACGGCGTGCTGTTTATCGACGAAGCCTATTCGCTTGTAGAAAACGACAACGGCGGTTATGGTGCAGAGGCCATTGCCACGCTGCTTAAACGAATGGAAGACGACCGCGACCGCCTTGTTGTTATCGTGGCTGGATACGATAAGGAGATGGAAAGGTTTATCGACACCAACCCCGGACTGAAATCGCGCTTTACGCGTTACATCAAATTCCCCGACTATTCGGCCGACGACCTATTTAAGATATTCGTAAAACGAGCCGACAAATACAACTACAAGCTAGACCGCGAGGCTGAAGAGCAACTGAAAAAGAACTTGGAAAAGACGGTGGCCGAGAAGAACAAGAACTTTGGTAACGCCCGCTATGCCCGAAACCTGTTCGAGCAAGCCGTATCCAACCAAGCCAATCGCTTGGCAAGAATTAAGTCGCCCTCCAAATCCCAGCTCAGCACGCTCACCGTTGAAGACGTTCAGTACGCCTACACCCAAGTGCGGCCGTAACGTTCGAGGCTTCGTGGCCTTACATCCAAACACTATGAGGGTGTGTCAAAACTAAAACAAAGACAGACCAAAGTTACTATTTGTAACTTTAAAAATAAAAGAGCCATATCAAACTCAGTATTCGAGTGGTGATATGGCTTTTTTATTGCTTTTAAAAGCGAGCAAGTTTCAATTTATAAGCTCATGTTTATTAAAATGGAGTTTTGACACACCCTCATACAATTTAAGCACTATATACCGCTACGCTATCGGTTATACCCCCCTTGCCTTTTAGGTTAAACGTGGTATTATCCAGCTTAACATAACGCCCTACCCTATCATTGGGCAATCGAATGACACTCCACATCAACCTAAAAGCTAAGAGAACTTCAATATTTGCCAATCAATCATAAAAGTTCCTTAATAAAACAAACTCACCAACTCACCAACTCAAAACCTTAAATCGTTATTCTTTATTTTACAAATCACCTCTAATTTTCATTCAGTTCTAGCGAAAACATAGGCTAAAAAGTAGGTAAATAACTACTATTTCTAACCTTTCATGCCTTTTGTTTTGTCTGTTTTCAAGAACAGAACGTGCATTTTGCACCACTTTGCCTTTCTAGTTTGGTTGCCAACTCGAATTTTTTCAACTCCATTTTCCCACTTTTAGCCCCTAAAACCCCACTTTTTAGCAGCTATTTTGCCCTTTTTAGTGATGTGTTACATGGCTCAAAAGGGTTTTATTTATACCATTGCGGTGGATATTTATGCTTTTCGGCCAGCATTTAGCAGCATTTTGCCTTGCGTTTTGCACCAAAACACCTTGCATTTTGCACCAAAACACCTTGCGTTTTGCACCAAATCGCACTTCATTTAGCACCAAAACGCACTGCGTTTAGCACCAAAATGCACTCGTTTAGCACCAAAATGCACTATATTTTGCAGCAAACAGCTCCCAAAATGGCGCAAACGACGTTTTCTTAAAATAAATATTCATTTTGCCGCATGCGCAGGCTACCCCCTTTTTGCATCAAAACCAACCTTCGTGAGAATCGATTTTTTGCGGTAAGGTGGGCGATTGGTGGACAAAAAGGGCACTCAGAATGTTAAAATTCTTACCAAAGACAAGACAAACGCTCATTTCTCGAACACAAAAATGCGAGTTCTAGAAAAGAATATAATAATTTTGTACTTGCTGGTTGACCCTACGAGAGGGGAAAACGAGATTATAAGCCAACTACACTTGCACAATCCTTGATAAATGCTTACCTTTGCCCGCAAAAGCTGTCGACAACCATAAATAGCTTTAAAGCATAACCAAACCTACTTGTTCGCAGGGATAAGCGGGTTAAGCAATCAACCCAAATCAAAAAAAATACGCTGAATTGTAAAACTCGAAACTACAGATTATGATACACGTTAACAAACTTGCTGCAAGCATGGCAGCAGCCTTCACGATGTCTGCCGCAATGAGCTGCGCACGCGACCAAACGCTAAACCATCAAGAGATGGTAAAAAACCAACAAGAGATGGTAAAAAACCAACAAGAGATGGTAAAGCACTATTTCGCACAAACGTTGAAAACAAAGCTCAACGCAGAGCAAAACAGCAAGGAGGACTTTGCGCGCAACGCAAACTATTCTACCGACATACAGCAGCAACTGAAAGACAAAGACGTTGCTAGCAGCGAGAAGATGGTGTGGGCTGCGTGGTGCGAGGCCAATCGCGAGTTACAGGAAGAGAAACTCATCAAGCCCCAAAGGCTACAAAATGGCAGCCAGGGGTCGTGGAACCTGCCGCAAGCATTAGAGCCTAACGCCGTTATGCCCTACTACTATGGTGCAAAAGGCCAGGCCAATGGGCAGTTGCCGCTTTTCTTATACCTACATGGTTCGGGGCCTAAAAAACAAGAATGGCAAACTGGGCTGATGCTAGGAAACTCGTTTCAAGACGCCCCTTCGCTTTATTTCATTCCCCAGATACCCAACGAAGGCAACTATTATCGTTGGTGGCAACTAGCTAAGCAGTTTGCTTGGGAAAAGCTTATACGGCAAGCACTTGTAGACGGAAACGTCGATGCCAATCGCCTTTACGTGTTCGGCATATCCGAAGGAGGTTATGGCAGTCAACGGCTGGCTTCGTTCTATGCAGACTATTGGGCAGCGGCGGGACCGATGGCAGGAGGCGAGCCTTTGAAGAATGCACCTGTGGAAAATTGCGCCAACATTGGCTTTTCATTCCTTACGGGGGCCGAAGACGATGGTTTCTACCGCAACATACTCACACGCTACACGCAAGAGGCTTTCGATTCCGCACAACAGGCACGCCCACTTTCGGCCGACAATCGCCCGCTCTTTCAGCATCGCATCAACCTGCTTGAAAGGATGCAGCACAGAATCAACTATAGCCTAACCACCCCGTGGCTTAAAAATTTCGTCCGAAACCCATATCCCAAAACCGTTCTTTGGGAAGATTTTGAGATGGACGGCCGTCGTCGTTCGGGTTTCTACAACTTGCATGTTCTTGTGCGACCATCAGAGCAACGCACCTATTATGAAATGTCGATTAAAGACAATGTCATTACGATGAACATCAACGACGTGGAATACACCACAATTGAGAAAGACCAGCAATGGGGCATTGAAATGAAGTTCACCCGCCGTTATCAGCAGTCTAAGGGTGGCAAACTGCGCATTTACCTTAACGAGCAGCTTGTAGACATGAGCAAACCGGTAACACTTGTCGTAAACGGCAAGCAGCTTTATCACGGAAACATCAAGCCCACCTTACAAGATATGGTTAACAGCTGCATGGAATACTTCGACCCATATAGAGTATTCCCTGCCTCTATTGAGGTGAGCTATTAACCTCGTAATGATATTGAAGGAGGTTAAATCATCGGGAAAAGCACAACTTTTAAGTGCATTTCCCGATGACAATTAGATTTTGTCAAAGGCTGTTTTTCTGAAAATTTGCATCGGAGTGGCCGTGAGGGGTTAGATAAAGCATTCGTTATTTAGATGTTAACAAAGTTGTTCTGGTTTTCGTAAGGTATACATATCAGCTATTAAAAAAAGTAGAAAAAGCCCTTTACACTTGCATAATCGTGGGAAAGTTCCTAATTTTGCATAACAATATTATAAAGAAAAACAGGAACGATGATAAATAGGGAATTAATACGTATAAAGATTGTCCAGTTAACCTATGCATACTACCAAAACGGTAATAGAAATATGGATAATGCCGAGAAAGAACTGCTGTTCAGTCTTTCAAAGGCATACGACCTATACAATTACCTGCTGGCGTTAATAGTGGCAATCACACGTGAAGAGAGACATCGTGTAGACATCGCAACACAACAAGCACAGCGCGAAGGCACAGAGGTGCCCTCGACAAAGTTCGCGTACAATAAGTTTGCTACGCAATTGGAAGAGAACAAGCAACTGAACGACTTCATGGAGACGCTTAAACAGCGTTGGGAAGACGACATCGAGTCAGTAAGAAAGCTATGCAACCAAATAGAACAGTCGGAAACCTACCGCGAATACATGGAAAGCGGAAACGACGACTATGAGGAAGACCGCGAATTGTGGCGCAAGTTGTATAAGCAACTTGTGCAAAACAATGTGGACCTTGACGCACTGCTCGAAGAAAAAAGCTTGTATTGGAACGACGACAAAGAGATTGTAGACACCTTTGTGCTGAAAACCATTAAACGTTTCGACCCAGCCAACAAAGCCAAGCAAGAGTTGCTGCCCGAATATAAGGACGAGGAAGACAAGGACTTCGCCCGAAAACTATTCAGGTCGACCATCCTTAATGGCGAGCAATATCAGCGATACATGAGTGAGAACTCGCGAAATTGGGACTTTTCGCGACTAGCTTACATGGACGTTGTCATCATGCAGATTGCCATTGCCGAGATGCTTACCTTCCCCAACATACCCGTAAGCGTAACAATTAACGAGTATGTGGAGCTGGCCAAGCTTTACAGCACGCACCGAAGCGGAGGTTACATCAACGGCATGCTCGACACAATTGCCCGCGGACTGGTTGCACACGGACAGATGATGAAGGCCATGCCCGAACCACGCCCACGCAAACAATTCGATAATGGGCGCAAGAACGGCGAGCATAAGCATGCGCCGCAACCTGCTATGCAGCAAGAAGGCCCTGTGGATGCTGAAAAGGACGCGTCAATGGAGCCAACTTCTGATGCCGACAATGGCACTTTGGAACAGCCCATTGAACCCGAGAGAAACGTAGCAGAGGCCTAAACGAGGTGGCCTCTGCCAGCGCATTAAAAACAACAACTCAACAATTAAAATATGATTTCAACAACAGTATTGGCTGCACAAGCAGCTGGTGGTAATTCTGCCGCCCCCATTTTGATGATGGTGGCCATCTTCGCCATCATGTATTTCTTCATGATTAGGCCGCAACAGAAGAAACAAAAGGCCATACGCAACTTTCAAAACGCACTGCAAGAAGGCACACGCGTTGTAACTAGCGGGGGCGTATATGGAGACGTGAAACGCATCAACATAGAGAACAACACGGTGGAGTTAGAAATAGCTCGCGGCGTGGTTGTTATCGTAGATCGTAACTACGTGTTTGCCGACCCAGCCTCGTTGCAGTCTGTGAACACCAAGAATTAAGCAATGAAACAGCTTCGGCTCTTAAAAGTCTTTTCAATAGTCAGGAGCTTCGTGTTCAGTGCAGTGAACAAGGAGTTTCTGATTTTTTTGTTTTTTCTCGCGCTTAGTGGGGGCTTTTGGTTGCTCACCGCCCTTAACGAAACCTACGAGAAAGACTTCATCGTGCCCGTTCATCTGGCCAACTTGCCTAAGGATGTGGTGATAACGTCTAACGATGAAGACGTGGTGCGAGTGACTTTAAGAGACAAGGGATTTGCCATCATGAGCTATCTCTACACCGAACGGCTGCGCCCCATTGTGCTGAACTTCGCCAATTACGCCAACAAGTCGCGCGGAAAGGGCACGATACCTGCTGCCGACATACAAAAACAACTCTATACACAGCTGTCGGGTTCAACCAAGATAGTGGCGGTAAAGCCAGAGCGGTTGGAGTTCTTCTTCAACTATGGCCAAAGCAAGCGCGTTCCTATCCGCATAGCAGGGACCATCAAACCTGGCGACCAACGTTATTTGGCCGACTACAAGTTCTTTCCACAGTTCGTCACGGTGTATGCCAACAATAAGGCATTAGACAGCATAAAAGAAGTGCGTACAGAGGAATTGAACATTACGAACTTCTCGGACACCATCGTCGAAACCGTTGAACTGCACCGCATCGAGGGTGTAAAGATGGTTCCGTCTGTGGTTAGACTGGCCCTTTACCCCGATGTGCTTACCGAAGAAAGCGTCGAAGTACCCATTTCGGCCGAGAACTTACCGCCCGACAAGGTGTTGCGCACCTTCCCTTCGAAAGTGAAAGTGCATTTCATCGTGGGCGTTAGCCGTGTGCGCTCCATCACAGCCGATGCTTTCAAGGTGGCTGCCAATTACGCCGAACTAGTGGAACACCCTGCCGACAAGTGTACGTTGTACTTGCGAAAAGCACCTCCGGGAGTGCGTAAAGTGCGCTTGGAAATCAATCAAGTGGACTATCTCATCGAACAAAAGTAGATAGATTACCATGACGTCTTGCCACTTATCACCCCATTTGCGCATCGCCCTAACGGGCGGTATCGGCAGCGGAAAATCGTTCGTAGCCCAGCGGTTGCGCGCTCACGGCATAGAAGTATTCGATTGCGACGCGTCGGCCAAGCGCCTTTTGCGGACTTCGGAGCCGCTAATGGAGAGCTTGCGACAACTTGTGGGCGACCATCTATACGCCGACGGACACTTGCAAAAGCAGGTATTAGCTGCCTATCTGCTTGCCTCCGACGAGAACAAGCAACGCATCAACGCCCTTGTTCACCCAGCCGTTGCACGCGATTTCGAACAATCGGGCAACCAATGGCTCGAAAGTGCCATCTTCTTTGAAAGCGGGTTCGATGCAAGGGTGAAGGTAGACAGGGTGGTGTGTGTTACCGCTCCGCTTGAAGTGCGCATACAACGAGTGATGCAACGCGATGCACTCGACCGCGCTAAAGCACTGGAATGGATAGAATGCCAATGGCCGCAGCAGCGCGTTAGGGCCATGAGCCACTTCGAAATAGTTAACGACGGCGTGAAAGACGTTGACCAACAACTAAACGAGTTATTCATACAACTAACAAAAACATAAACAGAAAAACAACATGTTACAGACAATTCTTTCTATCTCAGGCAAGCCTGGGCTATACAAGCTCGTGTCTAGCGGTAAGGCTTCGCTCATTGTCGAGGCTATCGACGAAACTCATAAGCGCATGCCCGCCTTCGCAACAGATCGCGTTACAAGTCTTAGCGACATCGCGATGTACACCGATTCTGAGGATGTACCCTTGTGGCAAGTACTTAAAAACTTAGGCGAAAAAGAACAACTGAAAGCCTGTTCGCTTAACTATAAGAAGGCTACAAGCCAAGAACTACGCGACTATTTCGGCGAAGTTCTGCCTGCATTCGACCGCGACCGCGTGCACGACAGCGACATCCGCAAACTTATTCAATGGTACGACATCTTGGTAAAGAACGGCATTACCAATTTTGAAGAGGCCCTAAAACCTAAGAACGGAGAAGAACAAACCGCTGAACAAGCTGCTGCCGAATAAGGCAAAGCGGGTTTGTTAGCCTTGTGAGTGGGTAAGTTGGTGAATGACATCCTATAAACTTACCCACTCACAAGCCTACTCTTTCGTCCATTTATAAACAAACTTACCCACTCAAAGATTTATCCACCCACCCTCCTAATACTCCCACCCCACCATGCCCCAACTATTTTATGCCGCTCTGGGCGGCTTTACAGACAACATTTGGCTCAATGTGCTCTTTGTACTGATAGGTATCGTCCTTGTTTTATGGGGAGCCGACAGACTTACAGAAGGAGCGGTAGGCTTGGCCGAGCGCATGAAAGTGTCGCAGATGGTAATCGGACTCACCGTTGTGGCGATGGGTACATCTATGCCAGAGTTTTGCGTGAGCCTTGTTTCGGCATTGAAAGGCACACCCGATTTGGCCGTGGGCAACATCGTTGGCAGCAACGTTTTCAATAGTTTGCTCATTGTGGGAGTGGCAGCGATGCTTGCACCGATGACCATATTGAAAACCACCGTGCGTAAAGACATCCCCTTTGCAGTGTTGGCTTCGGGTGCACTCTTCCTACTTTGTCTCGACGGTTACATCGGCCGTGTAGACGCAGGCTTTCTGCTTATCTTATTTGTTTTCTTCATGGGCGTCACCCTTACTACAGCAAAACCCGATGCAGGTGCGCAGACAGAAGCGAAGAAACCCATGAAACCCCTTGTGGCAACCGCTTGGTTACTTGTTGGTTTGACCTGCTTGGTGCTTGGCAGCAACGTCTTTGTAGACGGTGCAACCACAGTGGCTCAGGCCATAGGCATTAGCGACGCCGTTATCGGACTGACCATTGTGGCCGGCGGAACGTCACTTCCAGAACTAGCCACCAGTGCTGTGGCTGCCCGTAAGGGCAATAGCGGCATCGCCATTGGCAATGTGTTGGGCTCGAACGTCTTTAACATCTTGCTTATCTTGGGCGTAACAGGCGTTATCTCGCCCATGAACATACAAGGAATAGGCTTTGTAGACCTCTCCGTTCTTTTTGGTTCGATGATGTTGTTGTGGCTGTTCTCATTCACGAAGTACACCATCACACGACTCGAAGGCACCCTTCTCTCATCCATATATATTATATATGTGGGCTATCTTATTGTGCAAGTGGTGAAATAACAAGCAAAAAGCAGCCCATTCTCTTTCTCATTTCTGTACTTTTGACTATCTTTGCGGTGTTAACAACTATCTGTTTAATCCATTAAAAAACAATCAAACGTATGAAAAAGAGTTTGTTACTTTCGTTACTGCTAGCCTTTTTGTGTGCGTTCAGCGTATCTGCAAAGAAGTCGAGCAACATTAAATGCGAACTAATTCTAAACGACGGCAAGAAGGTAGAAGGCTGGTTGGTGAAAGAAAAAAGCGCATCTTATGGGCCAAACATGGTTAAAAACGCCACCGATGTTGTTGTTGCATCTTCGGCCGAAAGCAAAGACGGAACCAACTACAATGCCGACGACGTTAAAGAAATGAAACTAACCGACGAGGCAAGTGGCGAAAGCTTGGTGTATAAGTCGCTGCATGCCGTAAAAGCTTTCACTATGCCCAAGAGCATGAGCCCCTCGCCTAAGCGGTATTTTTGGCTAGTTATGTACGAGGGAAAGAAGGTTACGGGTTACATATCTACGGCTACTACTCGCGTTATAACCGGTGTTAGAAGTAGTTTTACCGAACGCTCTTTGCCTTTCAGCTATTCCGTTGATGGCGATAACATTGCCGTTACCTACCATGTACCGATGGGTGGAACGGTGGTAGGCAAGCAAGCCGACTTGAAACGCATGTTCGAACGTTTCCCACAAATGGTGGAATACATCGACAGCAAGGAGTTTGACTTGAAGGCTTTTAAGAAAAATCCATTTATTCTGCTCGAAAAACTCGACCAAATACTTACATCGGGCAAGTAAGTAATCTGTATGAACGCTTGGCTTAGTGAGTTAGTTCTCCAAGCCAAGCGTTTGTTTTATCGCATTTATTCTGCTACACGTTGGTTATATCTGCCAACAATGCAAGTTGACATGGAAAAGTTTGTGAACTTACAAACGCCCTTAACTCATTAACAAGTTATCTCGTCAACTCATCAACTCGTCAACTTTTCAACATAAAGAAGGACTTGTTAAGCAAGCAAGTTACGTAACCCCGTGGTTAGGGGTGGGTATCTCGCGCGCCCACAAGTCCTATTTAGTGTATCATTAAACCTCTGGAACCGCTTTAAGACTTTGTGCAATACTTTCTTCCGAAAGCGAATAGTTAAGCAAGTCGCCATTGAGGTATTGGTCGTATGCAGTCATGTCCATCAGTCCATGTCCCGACAGCGCAAAGAGTATAACCTTCTCTTCGCCAGTTTGCTTGCATCGTTTCGCTTCGCGTATAACGGCAGCGATAGCGTGGTTACTTTCAGGTGCAGGGATGATACCCTCCGTGCGAGCAAACAATGTTCCCGCCTCAAAAGTCTCCAGTTGCGGTATGTCTTCGCCCCGCATCAGCCCATCTTTAAGCAGTTGCGACACGATAACACCTGCCCCATGGTAGCGCAAACCGCCTGCGTGGATGTTGGCTGGCTTAAAGTCGTGCCCCAATGTAAACATCGGTAACAGCGGCGTGTAGCCGGCCTCATCGCCAAAGTCGTACTTAAACTTGCCGCGCGTTAGCTTAGGACAGCTGTCTGGTTCGGCAGCAACGAACTCCGTTTTCTTCCCATCTAAGATGTTATGGCGCATAAAGGGGAAGGCCAAACCGCCAAAGTTGCTGCCGCCACCAAAACAACCTATCACCACATCGGGGTATTCTTCGGCCATAGCCATTTGTTTTTCGGCTTCAAGTCCGATGATGGTTTGGTGCAGCGTAACGTGGTTGAGCACCGAACCCAGCGTGTATTTGCAGTTGGGCGTTGTGGTAGCAAGCTCAACAGCCTCGCTGATAGCCGTACCAAGCGAGCCTTGATGTAGCGGGTCGCGCGTGATAATGTCTTTACCAGCCCTAGTAGACATGGATGGCGAACCCGTTACGGCTGCGCCAAACGCGCGCATAACCGAAGAGCGATAGGGCTTTTGTTGCATCGAAATCTTTACTTGGTAAACGGCAGCCGACAGTCCGTACACGCTGGCAGCATAACTAAGGGCTGCTCCCCATTGTCCTGCGCCCGTCTCGGTGGTAACGTTCGTAACGCCTTCCTGTTTGCAATAGTAGCATTGGGGCAAAGCCGAGTTCACCTTATGCGAGCCCAATGGGTTAACACTCTCGTTCTTAAAGTAGATGTGGGCGGGCGTTCCTAGTGCCTTTTCTAAGGCGTAGGCCCGTACAAGAGGTGTAGCCCGGTAGTATTTGTATTTGTCTTGCACCTCCTCGGGGATGTCAATCCACGCGTTTTTCGTGTCCAACTCCTGTTCAGCGCAGGCCTTACAGAAGATGCGGGCAAGGTCGTCTACGCCTACGGGCCGTTTGGTTGCCGGGTTAAGTGGTGGCAAAGGCTTGTTGGGCATGTCGGCTTGTATGTTATACCATTGCTTGGGCAAGTCGCTCTCTTGTAGTAAATACCTTTTTTGTCTACTCATAATTCTTCGTGTTTAGTTGTTGGTGGCCTGTTTCGTGCGCCGCCTGCGTGTAACATATCAAGGC
>ERZ773014.242-NODE-242-length-37426-cov-9.410479_pt1 | contig 37426 bp, 30 predicted proteins | sample MGYA00580841_ERZ773014 | MGnify/ENA primary metagenome ERZ773014 (study PRJEB29015, sample SAMEA2737989) | human oral metagenome | biome: human oral; feature: human-associated habitat; material: dental | place: China | collected 2067 ... | reverse complement strand
GCTCTTCCCGCGCCCAAACCATCAGCTCTTCCCGCGCCCAAACCATCAGCTCTTCCCGCGCCCAAACCATCAGCTCTTCCCGCGCCCAAACCATCAGCTCTTCCCGCGCCCAAACCATCAGCTCTTCTCGCAAACAACAGGACTCTCCCACCGTCAAATCGCCGCCTCCCCTCGCAACGGCGGAGTCCAGCGTTCAAAAATCAAAAGCATCCGCCCCAAAAACACGAGTCGGCCTTAAAACAGCAACAGCCGGCCTACGAAAGGAAAATTCATGAAGGCTCTTCAGATCACGAGCTACACGGGCCCCGAGGGCCTCGTGTATCAGGAGGCGCCGGCCCCCAGGCCGGCCCGGGGTCAGGTCACGATCGACGTCGAATATGCGGGGGCGAACTATGTCGAGGCGCTGTTCGCGGAGGGCCTGGCCTCTCGGCCGCTGCCTTGGACTCCGGGGATCGAAGCGGCGGGGCGCGTCCGCGAGCTTGGCGAAGGCGTGGAAGGATTGACGGTCGGCGAACCGGTGGCCGCGCCGATCACGATTTTGGGCGCGGGCGGCTACGGGCAGGTGGCTTTGGCGAAGGCTCCGCTCACCGTCCCTTTGCCTCCCGGGATGGATCCCGCGCTGGCGTCGGTCGTCCCCTCGAACACCACGACCGCCTTGGCCGCCCTGGAGCGAACCTTGCGCATTCAGCCGGGCGAGCATGTGCTGGTGCAGGCCGCGGCGCGAGGGCTCGGCACCCAGTTCGGCCAGATTGCGCGGCTGTTTGGCGCGGGCAGGGTCGTGGGGGTGGTCGGCTCAGAGCAAAAACGCCAGGTTGCCCTCGACCTCGGGTATGACGAGGTGTGGCTCCGCGACACGCTTCCCAGCAGGGATTCCGGCCAGTTCGACGTGATCGTCGATCCCGTCTCCGGTCCCGCGCGGCCGGAGAGCCTGAGGCTGTTGCGCTTCGAGGGCCGGCTTCTTGCGCTCGGCGACGCCGCGCAGGCCGGGGATCAGCGAATCAGCACCAACACGCTCTGGTCGAAGGGCGTCAGCGTTCTCGGCTTCAACATCGGCGGCTTGGGGGACGCCCACCCCGATGTCGTCGGTTCCTATCTGCGTCGCGCCCTCATGCTAGTGGCAACGGGTCAGGTCACCGTCCCGGTCCAGGAGAGGCTTCCAATCGCCGATGCCGCGCGGGCCTTGACGGCGCTGCGTTCGGGAGGGACCATCGGGAAGTTCATCCTGGTGCACGAGCGCGACTGACACGGTGGAAAGGGCTGTCGCCGCCCTCGCCCGCCGCCGTCGAAAACTCCCTTTTCGCGGCTTTGCCCGCCCGATTGCCTCGGCATCGCCGAGCGGCCGACCGCGCGAACGGTGTAGGGTACACCAATAGCGCCTGTTCACATATCAGGCGCCAACGGTTCGGTTGCTTGCCGTACCCGCCCATAGAAAGGGAGAGCTATTATGCCAAATTCCCCGACTAACGTCGAGGACGACGTCGTCGGTGCCGGACGCATGATCACCAGCCGGTGGCGCCCCAGCACCCTGCGAACAACCCCGTCGCGCGAGGACCGCGGGCTGTTCGGCCACCCCCGGGGCCTGCCCTGGATGCTCAACGTGGAGATGTGGGAGCGTTTCTCCTACTACGGGATGCGCGCCATCCTGCTGTACTTCATTGTCGACACCGTCGGCAACGGCGGCCTGGGGCTGAGCAATAACTCCGGCGAGGTCATCCTTGCCGTCTACAGCGCGGCTGTCTACCTGCTGGCCATCCCCGGGGGCATTTTCGCCGACCGCGTCATAGGGCCGTGGCTGTCCACCCTTTATGGCGGGCTGGTCATCATGGCGGGCCACGTCTGCCTGTCGATCCCCGTGCCAGCCGTTTCCTGGCTTGGAATCATCCTGGTCGCGGTGGGAACCGGCTTCATCAAACCGAACCTGTCGACGATCGTCGGAGGCCTGTACGACGATAACGACCCCAGGCGCGACGCCGGATTCCAACTGTTCTACATGTCAATCAACGTCGGATCGCTTGCCTCTCCCATAGTGACCGGCTGGCTGCGAGGACACTACGGGTACCACGCGGGATTCGCCTCTGCCGCTGTCGGCATGGGGTTCGCGCTGGCCGCCTTCGTCTACGGCCGCCACCGGCTTTCTGCCTTCGCATTCACCGTCCCCAACCCGATCCGCCCCTGGGAGCGCCGCAAGCTTGTTATATCCGCTGTGGCCGCGATCGCAGGAACGGCGGCGCTGGTCACGACCCTGTATTACCTCACCGGCAGCTTGCTTAACGCCCTCTCCGCCACAATGCTCGTCGTCCCGGCAACGGCGGCGCTGGGCTACTTCATGCTCATGTTCCGTTCCCCGAGGGTCACCTCCCGCGAACGCACCCATCTGCGCGCCTACATCCCCTTGTGGATCGGCGCGGTGCTGTTTTTCATGATCTCCGAGCAGGCCGCCGGCAAAATGGCAACCTTTGCCAAGGAAAACACCGACGGGAAAATCCCCGTGGTCGGCTGGGTCCTCAGCCCTGAGACCTATCAGTCCATCAACCCGGCCACAATCGTTGTGCTAGCGCCGCTGGTCGGCTGGCTGTTTACCAGGCGGGCGGGGAAGTTCCCGTCGACCATCGCCAAGTTCGCAATCGCAGTGCTCTTAGTCGGCTTGTCTGCCTTTATCCTGGGCTTCGGGTTCCAAACGTGGACCGGCGGCAAGAATCTTGCGCCATGGTGGTTCCTGGCGGCAGTGTTCATCGTGCAGACCGTGGGCGAGCTGTTCTTGTCTCCGGTGGGCCTGTCCACGACCTCGGCGCTGGCGCCCAAGAACTTCGCCTCTCAGGCGATGAGCCTGTGGCTGCTGACGACCGCCACAGGCCAGGGGCTCGCCGGTTTCATCATTTCTCAAACCAGGGACATCCCGAACTCGACGTATTACTACGGCCTGGGCGCGGTCACGGTTGCCGTGGCCGTCATCCTGTTCGCCGTCGCCCCGTGGACCAAGCGGCAGATGGCCGACGTCGGCGCATTCTCTCGGGAGTAGCGGGGCCCCGCAGCTCTGTTGGCCTGAACTCCGCCGGTTTCGCGGCCGCCGTCACCGAGACGGCGGCCGCAGGGTTTTCCGATGTGCCAGCTCGGTTTCACCAACGCGTCAGCTCGGTTTCACCAGCGCATCAGATCGACAAAGGCTCGGAGTCGCGGCGGACCGATTATTCGCGACAGCCCGGCTGTCGACACTAGGCCGAGCCATTCACAGCGTGCCCGGCAAGTCGCGGCGGACGGCTAGTCTCGGCGGACCAGGCTAGTTGCGGCCTTCCGTCTCCTCGAATTCGGCGCGGGTCGGCATGTCGAAGTTGAGAGTCTCGCTCCAGCGGAATCCGAGGGGGTCGCGGCCGGCGTCATACTTGTCGTCGAAACGCAGGCCCGCGAAGGGACCGGCGCCCTTGACGCTGGATTCGTAGACGACCGCTGCGGCTTTGTTCGTCTCGCTTGGGAGGGCGTCGATAGATTCGCCGATCCACGTGCACATCGAGGCTTCGGCTTCGACCATCTCTCTCATCATCGCCTCGTCACCGCCGGAGAGGATGTCGAGTTCAACGGTTTCGAGCTGCACGTACTTGTTCATGTGCAGATCGAGGAAGGACCGGGTTGAAATCGTTTCATCAAGCAGCTTAGGGGCCTCGAAGTGCGAGCTGCCCGAGACGAAGCGAATCACGTCGATGAACCTCAAGAAACGGGCGAACCCGACGTCGTACTCCCCGTTTATGGCGCAGACCTTGACGTCGGGGGCGCCTTCGAGGCCGTTGGCGATGAGGGACGAGCAGATCTGCGTGTTTCCCGAGGCGAGGATGCGGTAGGAGATTGGAACGGCGCCGGGCCACTCGGAAAGCCCGCTGGCTCTCTCCGGGCGGTCGAAATAGCTGACCGGCCGATTGTCGAGGCTGTACAGGTATGCGCGATTGACCATGTGCGTTCCTTTCTGGAGCATGTGCGTCCCGTTCTTCTGGACCATACGCCTTCCTTCGTCGGCCACGTGCGTCCCCATATTGACCACGAGCATCCCTTTTGTTGACCACACGTGCCCCGTTGCTGACCACGCGTCTCCCTTTGTTGACCACACGTGCCCCTTCGCTGGCCACGCGCGTCTCTTCGTCTGGCGTTCCGTCCCCGGCTGCTCAAACTCGGAATCCGCGGCGCGGAAACGACCCGACGCAGCGGAATCCGCAGCGAAGCAACCCGACGCAGAGGCAACCCAGCATGGCGGTCTCCGCAGCCTGGCGGCAAACCGATGTGGTATAGTTCATGCAACGCAACGCACCTCCGCTGTGCGGCAGCGACCCGGCAGCGCAACGCCTCCAGCCCCGCAGGCATCCCCGATCTGAAACCGCCCATGCCTCCAGCATGACGGATGCGTCCGACGCTTTTCCGCCAGCCTATCGCTCACGGATGCTCTTCCGTCTCCGTCAGAGGGGCCGCTTTCAGAAGCGCCATCGCTGCGCCCGCATAAACTCGAAGAAGGTCACACATTCAACACAGTGCTCGTCAGCGACATTTGGAATCTTCTGATTCCGATCTTCGGTCCCCGGCCCCTTCCGCTTCTCTTCGGTCACGACTGTTCTTTGCTCATGCTTGGCATGCGCAATGATGAATGGATCACCGTTGTTTTTCTGCCCCTGGACCCAACCTGGATGGTCACGCGCAATCAGACTCACCGTAAGGATCTCATCGTCAGTCGTTCCGCAGATAAACCCTTCAATTTCCTTCGCCCAAGGCGCAAGATCATCATTGCCCCGTTCGAGTTCGCCGTAGGCAACTTCGCAGATACAGACCTCACGATTCTCTGCCGCTCTCTCCATCGCCTCCCAAAGCGAGAGAAAGAACTCGCGCGGATATCGACGCTCCATAGTGATAAGAACACTGGCATCCAAAGTAAAGCTCATGCGCCGTTCTCGATCCTGTGGTACTCGTCAATCATCTGCTGAACCATGGGAGTCTTCGCGTTCAGCAGATAACTCGCTTCAAGCCAATCGACTCGCTCGTCTTCCAACGCTCGCGCAATCGTGCCGACATAACCGGAGCCCAGGTCTCGGAAACGAAGCCACCAAGCAGCCGGGCCCCCGCCCGCCTTCTTCTGTTCTTCCCTGCTAAGCTTCCACCGCCGATCACTTTCTACGCGAATAGCATCCAAATCCGCGTCGGAGATTAAGCCAAGCGTCTTTAAACGAATAGCCGCGGCGAGAGTGCTGACTTTGAAACTCTCGGCGACCGTTTCGGCCATGACCCAAGAATCTTGGACGACGTCGGACACGAGCCCTGCAACCCCCGCCTCGGGCATCAGGAAGTTTGCAGCGAAAGCATTTGCCAGCGCTTCTTCGTTGCGGCCTTCCTCTAGAGCGCATAGACCGCTTGTGCGGTTCGCCAGATGCGCCAGTTCGTGAAAAAGGGTGAATGTCTTCCCGTTGCTCGCATCAGAACCGTTGAGAAGGACTATAGGAAGAGGGTCGTGGTAGATGGACAGCCCGCGGAAAACGGAGTGATCTATCCTGGTCGTCTGAAAAACGAGGAATCCATGGTCTTCAAGGAGCCTCCGCCAATAATTGAAAGGCTGCTTTCCGTGCTTGCTTTCCGGCAAGAAGTCATGAGCAAGGCCCAGCAATCCGCGCATCTCGCGCGCCCGGGCTTCGATGTTTCTTCCGCCGATGTGCCCGACAAGGGATGGTGCCACTATGGGCCCCTCCAGTTCCAGTACGGCCTCTCGGTACTGCTCCGCCCGACGCATTTCCCGCGCCAACAGAGGCGGAACGGGGCCCCTGCCGTATCCACGAAAATCGGCGGCGCTGGGCACGTCGGACTCCGCGGGAGGCATCGTGAAGAAGAAAGCGAGAGTTCTATCGAGCTTCTTCCCTATGAGGCGGAGCTGCCTGAGCGTCGGCGTCGCGCTGCCCGTTTCGAAAGCCTCTATTCGCGCTTCAGAGGTTCCTACTGCCCGGGCAAGCTCGCCTCTCGCCATGAACATGCTTTCCCGCGCCCACCGAAGAGTGGGCCCGTTGATCGGCATATCCGTCATGGTTTTCCTCCCCAACTGTCGAGGCCATTGCTGCGGTCCTCTGTTTGGGCCCGGCAAGGAACACCGGGCCCTCTCATTCTAATCGCTGCCGCCGACGCATCTGAACGGCCCCTCGACACACATGAGCGGCCTCTCGGCCGATATGACCGGCTTCTCGGTAGACAATCGGCAAGTCTCGATCTTCCTTGCTCACGCCGTCGGCATGCTCCGCTTCACCGCTAGCTTTCTTTGCCGTTCCCGCTCCTCCCCGGCTTGTACTGGTTCGCCCCGTTCGCTCTGCTTCGTCGTTCGCACCTATTTGCTGTTCGCAACGAACATTCAGGCGTCCAGATGACGCAGCAGCTCACGCGGTCGAATCACGCCGTCCTCAATGCGGGCGCGGAAGACAGGCACCGCCGCCTCCCCAGCGAAGGCCTCTTCAGGCTGCAAACGATCATGTGCTTAAGACCGCCGTTGCCCCAGGAAGCGGACATCCACGCGTCGGGGTCGGCGACGAGTTCGCGGGCGACGGCGCACTGCTCGGAAGAGTCCATCTTCCTGCGTGATTCACACTTCCACCGGCATCGCCTCACTAAAGCCGCCGCACTGCATGCAGTTGGAGGACGCAACGGAATCGGCAGGAACGTCGTCAACGCGACGCACACTCTCAAGCAGAGCCCGCAACACATGGCGAAGCGCTTGTCGCCGTCCAGAAAGTCCGACTAGGTCAGACACTACGTAGTGCCGTCGGTGAAAGACTGCGGCGTCTGGAATTCATCGAACCCGTGGTAGGCCCCTCTGTCGATGACTCTGTACGCACAATGCCCCATCCTGACTCCCATTCTCTCTGGTTCGCGTTATCCCAGGCTTCCCCTCCCTCGGCTTTCCTTACCCCAGGCTTTTCCCCGGTCCCCAGTTCCTCCCGTCTCCGACTCTCGTTTTCGCCGCGGCGATGGGCACCAGGCTATCGAAGAGAGGCAACCGCTGTCAGCGAGTCCGACGTCGCACAGCCTGTCCCGAGCTGCTCGCTCTCACCAGGGCCACTTGTCTCACCTCCAAATCATCAATAGCAGTTCACGGCTCCAACGCAATTGGTCGCGGTGACAGAATTACTACTAAGACGGGGTTCCCGTCAAAGGTGGAGAGCCGTCATCCGTAAATAATCGACGGCTAAGGATGCGCCCTATTGCTGATTCTTCACGCGTCAGCCTCGCGGCAAGCTAAATCGTGACAATAGCCAGTTTCATGACGCTTCCATAGCCCTGTCGGGATGCCGGTAAGAGCCTCCAGATTATAAACATCGGCATGCGAAAAGCGATGCCTTGCCGTCAAGAAGCGCACGAACACGGTTGCGGCTCACCCCTAGCCGCCGTGAGAACCCTGCGGTGTCAACGTCTTTCCTTCCATTCACTCGATTTCACCGCGTTCCGTTCGTTGCGTTCCGCTGAACGCCGCCGTCCCACCGGTGTCTTTCGCCGCCTTGAGACGCACCCCGCGCTCTCCGTGCTAGTCGGAGCTTCCGCCAATCAGAGCTTCCTTCCATTTCGGCCAGTACGCGCGGTCGGAATCAGCGATTCTATAGCGCTGAAGACTGCTGCGAGGCCGCTTCGGGTTGGCTCGCTCGATCAAGCCAAGCACGAGCAGGTCAGGCAAGCGCCGTCGCCACCAGTCGCATATTCAGCAGTAACTGGACAACGTCGGCCGGCGATCGCCACCGACGGCGTCCAGTCCAGACGGCGATCTGTCTAGACGTATCGAAAGAAACCAGGCGAAATTGTGCAACAGACAGTCAGCTGTATAGCAGATGCTGAACCACGCAGCCTATGCGAATGGCGGATCCTGCACACAAGACCGTTGAAGCGGATCAGACCTGCAGGAATGGAGCAAAATTATAGAATGTCGGTGCCTATCTGTACCTATCTGTATGGCATCTTGGAAAGAGTGGGGTGAATGGACGAAAGCGCTCAGAATCAGCGTGAATTCGCTGAAGAAACTGCATCGCAGGTCATTCAGCCTCGAAAGAAGAGTCCGACTGTCAGGCGCACCCTGTGGTGGCAGGCCTGACCCTTCTCGCCCCGCGTCCTTGGCGCACTTTGCCAAAGACCTGGTCACCGGGTTCTTCGCAAACTGCCCGATCCCTGCTAGCCCGCATACAACCATCGAAGCAGAACGCCCCATTTTTTAGTGACCGACTAAACATTAAACCTGCCCTGTACGCGGCGAGGCACACGGGACCGCCCTTGTCTTTGACAGCACCGGCCTGCATCGCAGAAGTGACGAAGTCTCAGATTAGCTGCTTTCAAGAGCTCTTTGGCTGACACAGCATACACATCTGGGACTTGTAGCTGCCACAGTCTCCTCCCTATTCTTTAGACTCAGGATCAGCGAGTGGCTCAATATAATAACGCGGATCGTTTATATCTTGATTCCTGGTTACTCTGCTAGTCTCTCGTTTTGAAAACCATCCAATGATCGGAGAAAGGTCACCCGAGCCTTCCGATTTCGGATACGTCACATCCTCGGGTTTCCCTCCTTTGTCAACAAATCCAAATGACGCACGTTGGAACGCACGCACCGGGAGGGAGTCCTTAAAACCCTTGGGAAGATGCTCTAAGAAGGATTTAAGCACTTCCAAGTCAGCCAACGAACCGTTATGAACCCCATCAAAAATACCTAAACATCCGCTGAGACTCCTATAGGCCGTCGCTACGTCGCTATTTTCAGCGAAACGAACATCAATCGCCCTGATCTCCACACTCCCCAATCCGTAGGGTTTTCCATGCCCTAGACGATGGTAGCCCACAACATGCTCGCTTCTAGAAACAAACTTACTGCATTCACCGTCGGGAACTAGGCGCTCTGGCGTGAGGAGCCAAAGAAGTACAGCCAGTTCTTGCCGCGTAACGTTATCGAACATAATAGTTGTGGTAAATGCGGCGCCAGGCTTGAGATACGAGACAAGATGCGTATTCTGCGTCCCGGGTTCGCCGTCATCAGCTACAGCAGCCCTAGAAGGAAGCCCCTTGTTGCTCAGCTCGCCGCGATGAGTAGGGTACGCTTTACGAATTAGCGACATATTCTTTTTAAACATCTCCCCTCGAGTCGAAGCCTCGTCAACGGTCTGACCTTTGAGGCCACGTAGATAGGGGGCGCCACTGGAAGGCTTGGGAGTGGCGAGGGGATTGAGGACCCACTGGTCCCCTTTTCCGGACCGCTTCAGACCGTCGCATCCAGACACGGGAACAACAGGACAAATAGTGATATGTCCACGATACCCAGGAGAAGTGCGGCGTTGTCCGTCCTCTTCGCGACCGCCGAGTTCATCGTCGTGAGCAAATCCCCACAAGCGCTCCGCAGGAGAGCATTCGTCGAGACTCTCTGAGGGAAGCATTCCTGCCTGCTCCGCTAACTCATGTGGCGGGACCCCCACAACTCGCCGACCGACCTGCGTTGGCGTTAAAGACGCAACCCTGGGGGAGTTCTTCTTCTTCGACGAGCTGATCTCCGCAAACAGCGGAATCCCCATAGAATTAGGCTCTGCCGCTTTTTCCCGCAGGTAGTCCTTGATTTCGCCCCGAGTGACGTTGTCGCCGCGAGCGGCAAGAATATCGGACACTAAGCGATTGTTGGGATCCTTGCTAGTCCGTGTGCCGGTTCCCGGTTGAACGCCTTGACTCCCCGCCTCGCGTTTCTTAAGGGCGCGGCACTCGACGATGTAACTGTTAAGAACCTCGGCAAGCGAGTCGATCACGGGATTGCTTCCTTCGGCATCAGGACCGACGTCGATGTACTGGGCTTTTTCAGGGTCATCAAAGAAGCGGTCAAAGAATAAAAACTCATTGACCTTCGTATCAATGAGTGGCTCGCTTGCGTCATCCGGAGTCGTACGCACAACTACGCCTTCATATGACCCACAAGAATTGGATGACTTATCCTTTCCACCCCCTTTTCGATGGGATTGGCCTTTTTTCGTGTCAAACAGGGTCTCCTGGATGCCGCCTTGTGTCGCAATGCTCTTAACAATAAACCGATCGTTATCGAAGAAACCTTCTTTCACAAGCTTTACCTTGATGTGGGCCATATGAGGGGCGAGCTCGCGGGCCCTTTCCACACGTCGACGAGCGGCCTCTTGGTCACCACAGGACTTCTTCTTACCTCCCCAGAAGACTAGTTCGCTGCCTTTGTCGTCATAAAACGCCACTCCGGCTTTTACAGAATCGGGGATAAAGGCCTCACAGACGATTGGAGGCGCAGAATTCCATTCCTCCTTTTTGGGAACATCATTGTCCCCCAGCATAACGCGCACACGATACCCTTTGCCTTCCTGATAAGACAAGAACACCGGATAGAGAGCGAGCGCCTCCGCTGCTGAACGACGGTTGATGATTTTGTGCGAATGATCGCCAAAGATCCTGAAACGTGACATCGTCACCGCTTCGTAGGCGCTCGCAAGAACCCCTTTGAGCGTCGTCACTGGGATATCCGCGTCGTTCCAGTTCTGCGCCCCCTTAGGGTTTCCGGATCGAGACGAGACGGCGAGAGCACCGCTATCAGTCTGCATTCCGGGCACGGTGGCGGTAGCCGCAATGATACGCACATCGATCTCGCCTGAGACGAGTTCTGGAACCAGCCGGTCATGCCCAGCGGGAAGGGCGTCTTCGTAGAACGATTCCCCTTCCGGAGGCCTCAGAGCATCCGTTTTTTTCTTTAACGCATTCCTAATGGGCGTCGGTATTCCGCTGTAAGCCTGATGAATCATGCTAGTGCTCCTACAACAATCTGATCGGCATATTCGACATTGCCGTACTGAGGTTCGACGACGAAGACTTCGATCACGGATAAACCTTGTGAGTCCTTCGTCATGACACTGCTAGGGCGCAGAAGGCACGGCTCTGGATCCGTTAACTTGTCTTGAGCCGTGCCGATTGTGATCCGGCACGAAGCGTAGCCGTTGATCCACCGGATTTCGGTGGCGAGAATCGGGGAGTCAGTATCGTGCTCGGTGTTCCATAGCCGCAGTTCGTATACGAGATCGGGTTTTACCGGCTGCCCCTTGCTCGAATCCTCGTCTGCGATTTGCAAGGTCGATCCGACGAGGCGGACGGCGCGAGCGCCGGTTGTCGTCAAAGCCCAGCCTTGCCACGACGCGTGTCCCGCCTCGGCCAGGCAGTCGCTGAGCGTTTCCGCTCCGTTCGCGACGGACCACCAGGCTTTTTCTAGCTCTTTAACTACGCGAGTCTGCGTTTCTTTCTCAGCCACAAGCGGTCTCCTCGTCATCCCTCTCATCTCGAATAAGCGCCTCGGCCCATCCGTTCGCCGGCGCAATCTCGCGTGCATGGGACAAGAGCTCCAGAGCCACATTGTGGCTCTGTTCGCAGAGTCTGGCGACCGGGTCCCCTTCCTTCTGCGTCTGAGGCGCGTGCGAAATCCACTTCTCGTAAACGGCAGAATCGCCCCCTTCGGACTCCTTGCCGCATCGCATCCGCCCCCAGGTCACTTTCGTAACAGCAACCTGCCCCGCGCCTCGTGTGCCGAGTCCGCCTAGGCTCACGTGGCCTGTGGCCATCTCAGCCAACACCAGAGACAACAAGCACAGAGCAGCGCGTTGCTGTTCGCTGTTAGCCCCTAGGAGACGCGGACGGACGTCTATCTGAATCGGTTCCCATTTTTCGCACAGAACCTCGTCGGTGGCGAAGAGGCGTCCGCCGCGCTCCTCGTCTCCGACTCCGCGCTCGCCGGACATGGCTCCTCCGGTCCATCGATCAATGGCAACATGGTCGCGCCGCGCAATCTGTTTGACAGATGCCCGAGAATCCCGCACCCGAAGGGCACCTTGATGGCGGGCGTCGCCGAAGAGACGGCGCACGAGACGAGGGTCGGCCACGATCTGTTCATGGGTCGTTTTCGTCTGCCAGCCAGTTCCCTCTCCCGCCCCGGCAAGGACGGTCCTTGCAATGCGACTCGCCCTATGTCGCAGAGCCCCGCGGATCGAGGATCCGGGAATGACAGGACAGCCATCTTCGACGAGCGGCTCCAAGATGTTCTTCCGTTCATTCTCACCGATCTCTTGTTCACGCTCGGCCTCTTCACGCGTTGTGGCGGCGGCGCCGACGAACATGGCTCCGAGCGGGCGCCAGTCCACGGATATGGCAAAGGATTCCTCGTCTGCAGGAAGCGCCGACTCAATCGATTCAGTGCTGGAAGCATTGGCGAGCCAAGCTGTCAGACCGTCAAGCGTGTGAAGATCTTCGACATGCAGAGGCAGCGCTTGATCAGGATCTGTCGCTGCCTCGACCAGGCCCCAGCCGACATTCGTCCGTCCTCCGAATGCAATAGCTCCGGAACGGATCAGACCGAGGCAAGTCTTCAAGGCGCTCCGAACGGCATCGACCTCCCAATGATGACGGCAATCTGCTCGCAGAACGATGGTGAAGCGAGTGCCGCGAGGGACGAGTTGACAGTGGTAGAGGGAGCCGTCCGTGACGCTTCCCGTGAACCGGTTGATCGCATTGCCTGTTCTGCGATGCTCGGCCACGTCGAGAACACAGTCATCGACGGCGATGAGAGAGGAAGAGTCTGACGAGCCCCAGGCTTGGCCGTGCTCGGTCCCACAGGCCGCTTTGAGGACACCCGCGATAGCGGTTCCTCGCAGCACGATCTCGCCGGACGCATTTCTGGCGAGCAAACGATCCTGACCGTACTCGTCCTTCTTTCCCGTCTCGTTTACTTGACGCTCGGCAACCGGATCCAGAGCCCCGTAATGCAGGGGCGAGACAAGGCGGACAGGCATTTCGAAACGCATGCGCTGGAGCATTACAGACCTTCTTCCTCTTCTGCCACCGTCAGTTTAGGCTCATTCGCCCAGTTGTCGGCTACGACGAATCTCCCGTAACCTTCGGCCGTCCTAAGCCCGATGCCGATGGCGCCGAGCAGCCCGAGTCGTTGGCGCACCTCCGTGAGATCGTCTCTGCTCGTATTCAGATCAAGCTGGATGACTGAACCAGCTGCCAAGCCAACGATGCTTGCGCGTGGGCGGCTGCTCACCTGGTGATAAGAATCGACCCTCGCTGCACGTACCGACACGGTGGTTCGATCGTCCTCAGCAGGCAGTGCAGCCTTGACTCCATGGCGGCGAAGCTCCGCAGGAAGATCGTCGACCGTGCCAGGGCCCAAACGCGAGGAGGGCAGCACAAGGTCGGAAGTAAGCCATATTGTGGCGAGCTCCCCGCCCTGGGGAGGCACTTTCGGAGCTAGTTCCGCCAGCTCGCCGACTGTCACAGTGGCGCCTCCGTACTCGCTACGGCGACGCCCGCCTAACCGGGCAGGGCCTTCGAGAAGGTGCGCCCATGAGCCGCCTAGTGCCCGTTCAAGGGCTGCGCTCAGGTTCTGATCCATCACAATTTCCCCAACGAGAGTTTGGCCGGCCGCGATGGCGTCAACAGTGTGGAAGGTCCCCTCCTTGGCCCTGCGGTCTTCCTCCAATGCGGTGTGGATACTGGATTCCAACGCAATCTCACCCATGTAGATCTTAGAACCGTCAATGTCGACCATTCCGCTTCTCACCGACTTGAAGGGACCGTCCTCTGAGGGAGGCTCTCCTGCAAAAGTGTTGTACAAGAGCCCATTCTTTTTCTCCTTGGATCTGCTCAGGCACAACGGCACTGGGTCTAACCGCCGGGGCTGAGCAGAAGTTGAACGCGGCGAGGCCAGGCGCATATCACTGACCTTTAATCGGCCCGCCGCCACTCCGCCCGCCAGCTCCGCGAGAATTTCATCCGGCAGACCGCGACGTCGCCCCTCTTGCAGCAGCCGATTATGCACCCAGGCAAGAACCGAAGTGCCACGCAGAAATCCGTCCGATCGCAAGGTGTTGAAACGCCGCGTCGTCGTCGCATGCAGGGGCTGGTCCAGCGTTGCCGATAGCCCCGCCTGAATCCAACTATCGACATACGCATTATTGATTGCCACGGAAGTGCGACGGTGCCGACCGATGGGAGCTGGCGGCAAATCAGGTTGAAGCTCGGCAACAGCTTGAGCGCAGTCCTTGGAACGGGCACCCTGCAAGGTCAGTTTGCAGTTGCCTCCGCCGCGATTTCTACCGGAGCCGACCGCCTCGACAAGTCCCACGGAAAGCCCCAACAGAATCGTCGCGCGGCGGCGATCCTCGTCGGTCCACGCCACGTCAGCGCCGTTCCCGTCTTGCGGCAGAAGCGACAGGCGAGCGCGAAGCTTGCACGACGACGCTCTCTGGATGAACCGCAGAAAGTCATGCTTGGCAACGCCGTCGGCGTTAATCGCAACCCCGGCCTGGGTTGTTACTGACTCCGCATTTTCCGCTGTCTCGACATAGTGCGCAGGCGAGATGGCAACAAGAGCGGAGCCGCTCGCTTCACCGCCGAAAAGGCCGTCGACCCAGCCGACCCAGTCGCGCTTCCCCCGCGCAGCTTGAGGAGAATTGTCTTCCTGCTCAAAGCCGGCCCTCGCGGAATCGAGGGCGATTGCGACGTCGTGCGCGGCAGCGCGCACAAGTCCGGTCATCTCTGTTCCCGTGACATAGGGCCGATTATGGGAGTCACGGCGAACCGCCGAGTCCACGCCTCCAACGATTCCTGCACCGGAAGACAAACCCCAGTCCGATAGCAGAGCGACTTCGAGAATACGTTCTTCACCGGTTTTCAATGTGCGGATGGCTGACGAGGTCACGGCTCTTGCCTTTCGGAAAACTGGACGGGGACTGGTGGGACGCCGAAAGCAGCTGCCGGAAGGATGTCCCTGGCCTGCATGACATCAAGAAGGAGGCTGCGGCGGGCTTCGACGGCGTTCCCGCCACTCCAGGGACGCGCCGTTGCGGGCACTTTCCCTGTCTCTTCCACCCAGTAAAGAGACCTTTCCGGGCCGCTCACGTCATCGATCGCTTTTCTCTGCCGATTGGCGTCGGCGCTCTCGCGATTGGCGTCGGCTCGTTGGTGCAGCAGCTCCCATCGGTTCTTCGCAGTTGAGGGTTCGTCGATGAGAACTTGGCGCACTGCGGCCTGCTGGCTGCGTGACAAGGACTCTTCTTCGCCTTGAGTGGCGACGATGTTGACCGTTTCCTTAAAACGACCCCATGACCGATATTCTGTGAACTCGGAGGCAGCAAATCGATCTTTTTCGACATAGAACGGGCGAGCGGTGACGGTCTCGTATTGCTTTCGACACTCAGACATCTTCACTGTGGAGGAGTCGTAGTGGACGTGGAAATCCAGCATCGGGATTCGGCGGGAAGCGTCTTTTGCATGACCGCACAGGAACTCGGCCATTAGATAAGCGTCATAGAAGGGAAAAGTAGTCTTGACGATGGCAACTCCCACCGCTGCCGCCAAACCTTCGGGGTCATTGCCGCCTCGCCGTCCTTCTACGAGGTGGCGCAGGATCCCATCCTCGGCCGTGATCTTCTCGAAGCTTTTCACATACGCTTCCGCGAACATGAGAGCGTAGCGTCCGTCGGTAATCACCGTAACGTCATCACCGCCAAGAACGACCGGAACAACCGGAATGACCGGAGGTTTCCTGGGCCTCCCCCGATCACCGTTGAGGTAGTCGTAGGTGGCAGATCTCAGCGTCTCCGTCCATGCTGCAGCAAAGGCCGCCTTCGTCGCCTCTTCCAGGCGAGATGAAACGCTGCGGGAAAAGGACTCGACATGGCCGTTGTCGAGCAAATCTTCATCGTCGTTGTCGAGCGCAACCTCGTACATTGCTTCTTCAAGATTGCCGAAAACAGCTCCCATGCCATTGGCATCGGCGTGAATTACACCGACCCAGCTGAGCGGCTTAGCACTGGTTTCCTCACCTCCCCCAGCGGTATCGTCTTCATTCTCTGTCTCATCGGCTTTGATGAGATTCTCTAAAAGATAAAGATGGGGAACCAGACGTTTGGAAAACTCTTCTCCCCAGGCTTCTTCTCCCCACGCTTGGAGGATTTGGGGGTCGTCGCCGACCCTGTAATCTGCAACGAGGTTGAGGATCTCTTCTCGCCCGTCCTTCGCATAATGGCGTTTGACTCGAACTGCTTCGGCGAGGGGACGGTCACGACTAACCCCCAACCTCTCCCACTCCTCTTTGACGCTCGCAGGCATCCCCGAATCGACGCAGGGCACGGACAACGGAGTGGAAGGAAAGCGCGCGATCGGCGAAGGACGCTTTCGCCTATACTTCGCAGCAAGCTTATGGAGCTGCGCAATCTCCCCTTCGGAGGCTCTTTCGTCGGCGATTTCCAGATAGACGCCCGAAACATCCATGCCTGGAGCCTCGACAGCAGCGCGCGACGTCATCCGCGTGACGAGTCGTTTGGCGTCCTGTTTTTGGACGAAACGGGCAATGACTTTGCCGGAAGTTTTGGTGATGGTCACCGGCGCGCCAGCAGACCAGTCGCTCCCCTCAATGAAGCGGTCGTACCACTCGGGTAGCCGTTTGAGTAGCCAAGAGGCCCCAATCTGGTCGCGCTGACGCTGCGTGGCAAAGATATAGGCCTGGTTTCCGTTGGTCTCAACCATCGCGAGATACATCATCATCTCCGTCCAAACAACGGCACGATTGTGTGCTCTAACACAATCTTACCAGGTGTCGGTGCGGCGAGGAGAGGATCTAACGAACAGATTCACAAGCCGCTCCACTTAGTCGTAGTCATCGCGAAAGACCATGCCGAACCCAACATCCAGCGACGTGCCTCGCCAGCCTCCACGGACGTTCTGCACCGCCGACGCCTTACAGCGGACGTAAGTCCTGCACTTCCGCAAAACATCCTGGACCACTAACGACCGCGCTCATCCATAGGGACATGACTAACGAAACGACGCCATGCACTCCACCCGCGTGGAAACCAGAAGAGAGCGGAGTTTACCGGATAGCATTCGCAGGGAGACGGCATCAGGGGTACGCTAGGAGCTCTCGAAGTTAAGGATTGATCATGCTGCTTGTTCACGTCGCCGGGTTCGCCGACCTCGGCATACTTCTGACCGAAGCTGACCCCCGTAAGCCTTCGAAAGAAAACGGACGCCGACGCGACCAAAGTTTGATTAATAGAGAGTATCGGGACCGCCTGAAGGAACTCGAATCTTGTCAAACCGGCGACGAGCTTGCCAGTCGACTTCTCGACCTTAATTTCATTCATGCGATAAATATGGCTGATGGCGATGTTCCTGAAAAGAAGCCAGGAAGCGCTCTGCGGAAAGAATTAACAGCGCTGTCCGAACTCCGGGCTAGCCTCCAGAACGGCGGAAACGACGAGTCTGTCGAGATCCTTGTCATCGGCGTGGAAGACAATTTGACACTGCCCGATCGCGCAACGCCAACTGACCAGTTAGCGAGGTGTCTCGTCGATGCACTACGAAAGACGTCAGCCAAGGTTGCAGAAATTGTAAAAGCCGAAGCGATTCACATTCTCGATGCTTGCATTCTGCCAAGTCTGAAAGTCTGCCGTGAGAGCATCGAAAAACTGGAGCATCAGATCGGAAGTCACACTGGCCATGTGCTGCTTGCATTGGCAGGAGGAGCAACAGCGATCTTCGCGGAGATAGCCGGGGTCACGGACGCAACTCACCCAAGCGGATGGTCGCTCGCACTCGTCGACCGCACCGAAGGAGACTCTGCGAATGGCAGCACCCCGCTTGTGGACATGTCCGTTTCAGCCGACCCTCTGCGCGGGTGGCTCATGGGCATTGGGCTGCCAACCGTCCTCGAGAGCGCTTCCAATAACTCCGACGTCGAAGTCACGGAAGCCGCCGAGGCGGTCCGTCGGGCTATGGGAGAATCCTCCTCGCCCACCGCCAAAGACCTGGCACAAGTTCTGTGGACAGACGCAGCTCGCGGCGATCTTGCAGCAGGCATGGCTTTACGGGCCTGGATAGTCGCAGAATACAAGAGCCGCAGAGATAATCATGATTACCGCATCAGCTACAAACGCATGCTGTCGAATTCCGATCTAAAACAGAAGTTAGGTAAGGTTCTTGGAAAACTTGAGCGAAATGAGGAAGAACTCGAGGGACCAGAAGCGTGGCTCCTCAGTCAACGTCATCTAAAGGAGTTGGGAGAGCGCGCCACTCACGGCCTTGAATCACCAGAAGCGGATTCTGAATCTCGCAATCTCCAAGAACAGATAAGACGCTCCGCGGGAAACCCGCCGCCATGGCTCTCTCTTCCGTCAGGGCAGGTATGCCTCCTGACCGCCCAAGGCGAACCTCGCAACGACGGTCGCACCCCTCGAGACCCAATCGTTTCAACTCTCCTCACTTCCACGCCGGACGAAGCCCTTCGACACGCCTGTTCCATTTCCGGCCCCCTGACGCTGAGCACTTTTATTGCCTGCTCAAGCTCAAGTTTCGACGAAGGTCAAAGGGTTGCCGACCGCATAAGAGATCTGTCTGATCGTGATAAGTTACGGAATTCAATCAACTCAAACTGTATCGAACTGTACAACTACAAACATTCCACAACAAAAAATGGAGTCGCAGCGAGCACAGTCAGATCTACCTTAGACAAGCTACGTCGAGCAACTGAAAAATGGCTTGAGCAACAAAGTCCTCGACCACGCGCCGTTCTTGTGACGACAGTCGGGGAGAAGCCCGTCGTCATCGCTCTTCTCAGTGCCGCCCAAGCCTTTGGCGCTAAACATGGAATTGCGGTGTTCCTTCTTTCATCATTTCGGGAAAAGACTAGGGAAGTTCTCCAGTTCCATCAGTTCGGCCTCCATCGAGACGTTCGCCAAGCACTGCTGGAAGCCACATCGTATTGCCTGGACCGCTTCGATCTGCGGTCAGCCAGTCGCCTTCTCATCTTGGGCGACCATGAAATGAGAAAACTTTCGTGCGAGGCACTCGATCTCGCCGACCAAATACGTATTGCTGTACGAACGCAAGATCTTGACAGTTCCGCCGAAATTATCCTTGGAGTGATGAGCGCGACAGCGGAACTCGTAGATCGGATTCCGCCCGACGCGCAAGCGCGTCTTGCCACTATTGTCGCAGAGCTAATTAGACCGCCTAAGAAGGACGCACACGACCCCAACTTCAAAGAGCCCGTCAAACTTGCATGCGCCCCCGGTGACTTCGACCGGAGCTCCAAATACAGAAAGGGCTCAAAGGATCTCTGTGCCGAGCCCGCAGCCAACCTTCTTCGTCTACTTATGCGAGTACGCAATAAGCTTTCAGTCAATCATGGCGAAAAGACGCTTGCCGATGCCGCAGAAGCGTCTCTTCAAAACTATCAGCAGAGAAACGGATTCAGCTACTCAGACTTACTTCGTCGCACTATTAACAGAATTAAGCATGAACACGGAGCCGTCCCTGGAGACTGGGCCGCCAAGCTAAAGTCGCTGAACAAACGAGTGGACGCCCTGCGCAACGCCAGCACAGGAGAGAGCGGCCATAGTCGCGAGGGAGCAGCACGCTGACTTAGTGACTTGATTTGGCGATCTGGCTCCCGAAAAATCGTGCGCCAAGGCCTGGAGCTCGGGAATAGAAGCCCTCGATTGGAAACTTGAGGGAGAACGAAGGACTTAATGAGCGGTGCCTGGGAGTCCCCAGAGAGCAGGAGGTGAAGAATCGACGCTTCACTGCCGCATAAAGCCGTAGAACCACCTTGCCGGGCTGTGAGGAGGAAACCCCCGTCTCGACGATGGCGTTGGCCGCGTCGATCACCTTGTCGGGCTGTGAGGAGGAAACGCTCACGTCGCAAACGCCTAAGACGGAGATCGAATGGACAGTCACACTCAACCCACGGACAGCAGCACTGAACCCGCAGAGGACAGCGCCAAACCTACAGAGGGCCGCGCCGAACCGCCGGAGGACAGCGCTGAACCAGCAGTCAGCAGTAGAAAACAAACAGACAGCTCCGACGCCAACCCCGCGTCCGAGGATTGCGTCGGATGAGAAGGCGGTCGACGTCGTCGAGGGGGCATCCGAAGCCGACGAAAGGGCAGCCGATGTCGGAGATCAGCAACCCGACGTCGATCAGCAGGCGCCAATAGCCGACCCGTTCGCAAACGCCAACCCGATCCTTGACGACTATGAATTCAACGGAACCGTCTTGGCGGCTCGGCGATGGCACGGTCTGCTGTGGGCTTGGAGGCGAATCTCGTGGTGGACCGGTCTGATCTTCCTCTCCCGGTCTGATCTTCCTCTCCCCCGCGGTCATCGCCTCGGTCAAGCGAGAAGGCGTCCGCTCGTTCTCCGATGTCTTTCCGATTCCAATTCGCGCATATCTCGCGCAGGACGCCATTCTTATCATCAACGACAGGTTCGACATCCTGTTTGCCATCGGATTCATGTGTTGGTTGGCCGTCGTGCCTTTGCGGGTAGCTTCCGCGGTGATTGAAGAACACACCTCCATCAAGGTTCAAGAAAACACATCTCTTGAACTCGGATTGAAGCACCTTCCGGGGTTGCAACCCCTGGCGGCATTCACGACCCTAAACGGGTCGTCGTCACGATTCTCACGATCGTCGTCATCCCAATGGCCATCTTCGGTGCGCTTCTCATGCCAGGGCATCTATATCTTCTTACCATCTAGGGCCTCTTGACCGTCTAGTCACTTTGGACCATGGTCGAGCATCTGCCGTTCCGATGAGCGCCCGCACTGGAACGCTTCCCCTTACCCGCGTCAACGGATTCTTCTTGAAGGTGAAGCGATCCTCTCATAGGTGAGGCAGTTGCCCTGTAATCGGCCTTGCACTGACGGATTTGGCTTCCCGACGTCGGCACTCATCCCGAAGTCCAGCGATCCAAAACGGGAGCTTCACCGCGCAACTGGCTCAAAACGATCTGCATGGCTGCAGCCGACTGCCGACGGCCGCCGACAGACAAGCTTCCACGCATCTTGCAGAAAAGCAAAGGATGTATCGCACAAACGCAGCCCTATACAGATAGAGCGCGCATCTGCGCAAAACACAAAGGTTGCTTCGGTTAGAAGCCTTACATGTAAGACACAGCATTCCACTAGCAGTTACTTTGTAGTATTCTCGGGTCTATCGGCAGCGTTCGACGCCGCTCAATTCGATCTCGATAACTCACACCTAAGGGAGTAAAGAAAATGACGACAAACAATATAAACAACTATGGTTTGCAGAATTCCAACAGCGGTAATCAAAACAGTACTTCTATATACAATACAGGAACTTTTAAAAACTTCACGTATTACGGTGAGTTACATAAATCATCCGGTGACGAAGGCGCAAGATGGAAACTCCTTTCGGCAGCCGTCGGCATCATTTCCGCAGTCGTCATCGCTTTCGGACCGGCACTTGTGAAGGACGACGCCACTGCTGCCGAAAACTCCAGAACGACATCGACTCAGGCCAAATCGGAACCGCCGACAAGTGCAACACCTAGTACACCCTCCCTCTCCGACACCACCAGCGAGGGTGCCAAAGACCCGGTCGATGAACCAACGCCCGATGTCACTAACACGGCGCTTGACAATCCTGAAACTTACAAACCAGACAATATCGACATCAAAATATACGATCAGGGCATTTATGGCGGAGATAAAATCGGACCAAATAAGTTTCAGATAAAAGACTCCGAATTAACTTTATATTACTATTGGGAGGCTAAACACGGAGGTTCAGCCATTGAATCGGACAATTGTGAGATGATCACTACGGTGTCCGGTCCAAACGGTTTTTCAGGAAACAAGACCTCGAAGTGCTCGATATCCTCTTCATGGTCGGAGAAACTCAAGTTCACCGCCCCTGGCGATTACACCATCAAAGTGACGGACAGGCAGAGCAACGTCTCCGGGGAGATCAAGATCAGCGTTCTCCAATAGTTGACAGCTTTCCGGAATCGGCTAGTCTGTTCCTCACTTAGGCAACCGCTCAGTCATATTGCAAGGGGCCGCCGATACAGGAGCTGCCGCCTGCCTGCTTCAGGTCGCATCGCCTTGCTTGTCTCAACGACGGCCAACCCAGTGCCTCAGCGGGAGTCTCCACTTGCTCCAGCGCCAATTCCCGCACGCTCAGTGAGGGTCGTCGCCCACCCGCACGCCAACCGCTTCGCAGCGGCACTCCCGCACGCTCAGCCTCAGTCAGCGGGCTTTAACGGCTACAGAGTTTGATTCGGCGACTCCCACCGGGTGGAGAGCAGCTCGCCGCTCCGCAGCCGGTGAGGACGATTCATTGGTGGCTTTTCAAGCTGAGCTTCAGCAGTTTCGCCGCGTACAGCATGCATCCCGCGGCCCAGCAGACCACACAGACCAGCACCGCCATCGCCCACTTGTAGTACTCGTAGTTGAAGAACGGCAGGGCCATGGCCGTTACCCACGCGAGCACCAAAGGGATCGCCGCCTGAAGCAGCGTTGCTCTCGCAGTCCTCAGCCTTTTCTTCTGGTCGGCCGCAGAGGCAGAGGCAGCGGTGTCGGGCGTTTGCGAAGAAGACGACGTCGGAACGGATCCTGATATGGGTGTCCGAGAAGAGGACGAGGTTTGCACCGCTCCCGACGTCGGAGCGCTCGCCGGTGTCGGAAAACGATCTGCGCCCGAATCCGCGCCCGGATTGTTTTCACTCAAAGACATGGGATTCCTTCCGCTCAATTGGTCCAGCCCGTCCGATGCCACTCCATCGGATGAGATCTTGCTGCTTCTACCAATATATACACTTACGTAATAGCTGTGAAGAGCTGCTGCAAGAGGCATTCGACACCTCAAATGCAGCAGGAGAATTTCCAGGCACAAGCGTCGAAGAAACTACTTTGATGGAGAAAACACATAGAGTTATGGGCTGAAATACACCGAGCGAAAGAGAATGATGACTTCGCGGTCTTATACGCAATTTGGAATGCCTTTGAAGGCGAACGATACAGGAAAGAAACTCAGTGGCCCTTGCTGACGTAGACTCGAAACAGTGGGAGCCGTTGTTGGACTTGATCGCGAGCTTGCCTCCTGATCTGGCCGCTGACCGTCCGTCATGGCCCGGCCCGTCATGGCCCGGCCCTGCGGTGCCGCGTGTGACTCGTAAGGTCACGTTCACCTCTCTGACCCGGGCCCAGCGTGCTGACGTTGCCCGTCTCTACGCGATCGGCGTGCCAGTGCGGGATATCTGCGCTCGTTTCAATATCACGAAGAACACGGTCATCCGGCTTCGCAAGCGGGCCGGGGTCCCCCAACGGCAACGTGGACTCGATGAGCCTCAAGGGGATGAGGCCGAAGCGATGTACGCCTCCGGCACGTCCCTCAAGGCCATCGCCGAGCGCATCGGCGTCGGCGTCGGCGCCGTACGGGGATGCCTGCTACGGCGTGGGGTAAAGATGCGGAAGAGGAACGGGGCACGATAGGCCGCGCAAGGGCCGCATGGCCTTTGTGTGAACCGCGTCTTTCTCGATTCCCGCCAAAGACAGTGGACGTTGACAGCGACGCAGGTCGAACAGTAGGCCGTGGGCTAAGTCCAAACGACGTGGCCTCCTCCACAGGAACCGTCTGACCCTGCTCTAAGCAGGTAGAGCTCACAGAGATCCTTTTTCTGCCCACCCCTCAGCACCATGTTCGACCGGCACGTCAGAGGGACGCCCCCAGCCAGCTCCGCCGGACTGTCATCGTCTGGATCGAGAACCACCGAGTTCCTTATCTTCACCACGCAGGAAGATGGTTCCAGCATTGAAGCGCGGTATGAGGATGAGACAATCTGGCTGACGCAGCAGCCTGATGGCCGAGCTGTTCGACGTCCACGTGCGCACCATCAGCGAGCACCTGGGGAACGTCTTCTCCTCCGGCGAGCTGGAGCGCGAGGCAACTATCCGGAAATTCCGGATAGTTCGGTCCGAGGGTTTGCGCCAGGTGACACGCAGCATCGACCACTACAAAACTAGCACTAGCACACAAACAACTTCACTCTTACATCGTCCCTGGCCTCCTCGGCTAGGCTGGTTTTATGGATGGCAGCGACACCCCTGACAGGCACGCCCGTCTTGCGGAGGAGGCCATCCTCCAAGAGCTCCGCGCTGCTCGTAAGCGCCCGGGCGGGCTGTCGCCGCAGGCGATGGCTCAGTGTCCGGTCATGTGTGATCTGCTGGGCAACGGCGATCCCGAGGTTGCGCTGGTGGAGTTGACCCACAAGGTCATGGAGCTGATCGACTCCGACGACGATATAACGGCGGTGGAAGCCGCCAGCTATTCCCTCGGTCTTGCACCTACGCCGACACTCACTTGGCCCGGCTTGAAGAGTTTGGGGCTGCGCATTTCCTCGACCAACGCCAAGCCCGGCGCTACAGCGACCGCGGCCTGCTCCAGCTGGCCAGGCTCATTTCCACCCACTGGACGACCCAGACCGTGCCGGAAGCCACGCTCATCCTCATCGGTATGGACGAGAGCCGAGTCGGCCTGACCGTCCAGCTGCGCTGGCAGCGCCACATCCACATGCACCCGCCCAAGCTCAGTCTGTGGCGAGACGGTGAAGTGCAGCCTGCGCCTTTTGCCGCGACTTGGACGGCCGCCTCCGAGCCTGATGCGCTGTGGCACGAGCACGAGCTTGCAGAGCCGACCGTCATCGAGCTTGAGGGTGAGACAACCGTCCGGCTGGTCTGGCGAGGCGAAACCTGGCCCACGTTCATCGTCGTGCTGACCGGCGACATCCACGCCGACATGGTCAAAAGCCAGACACTGGCAGCAGCCTGCGCCGTGACGATGGTGCCAGCGACTTAAAGAACCTAAGATCGCATTATCCTCAAAACCACCGCCTCGAGACTGCCGAACCCTGCTCTATGCAACGAGTCGTCGACGAAACGCCAGGCAAGCCAACCGCTGACCACACCTGCGCCAGTCCGCTCAAGATAAGGCGCAGAACAGCCGCCCCGTCTACGCCGCGATCCCCATCCGCTCTTCCAGCACGAGCACCCGCTTTGCCAACTCGCTGTAGCGCTCGGTTTCTGCGGTGTGGATGGCGTCGTCGGCAGTCTCGCGCAGACCGCCCTCCAAGAAAAGATCCCGACGCAGCTTGTCGATGCCGGCCTGCAGCTGTGCTTGACCGGCTTTCAGGTCACTGAAGCCCTCTGCCATCCGCAGATCCATATCTGTCGTGATGTCACGCTGGACCTTCAAATCCTGCCGGATCTCCTGAACATGCGCATCCAGACTGGCCTGGACGCCGTCCAGCCCGGACTTCAGACCAACAATCTCCCCCTCGACCTTCTCGAACCGTCTGTCCATCCCATCGAGACGCTTATCTATCCCGTCGAATCGCACGTCCATGCCATCGAGACGCTTATCTATCCCGTCAAACCGCTGGTCCATGCCGTCAAGACGTTTATCTATCCCGTCGAACCGCCGATCCATGCCATTGAGGCGCTCATCGACCTTCTCGAATCGTTCATCCATGTCATCAAGACGCCTGTCGATCCCGTCAAACCGCTCATCCATCTTGTCGAACCGCAGGTCGATCTTCTCGAACCGTTGGTCCACTTCTTCAAACCGGCCGTTGATCTCTTTTACTTCATTGTGTATTTGCTTGATCTCTTGCAACACTTCTTCCATATATCTATTTAAACACATCTAAATACATCAAACAATGTAAAATGACATTTTACAATTTAAAGCACAATATCTCTCAAATAAGCCCATTCGAAAGCAGAGAAGTGCAGCAGCCCGACGCACTACACCCCGCACTCAATCCGCTCAGGCACGCGCCACCGATACGTCCCTTACCGCTCATTCTCCGGTAAAACACTTGTCTGATAATCCCATAACCCGGCATCGATGCCACGCTGAAGCTCATCGAGTACTGGAGCAATCGAGGAGCATGTGGCGCTAGTCCACAAACGAACTTCCTATGCCACTCGTCCCCCTGCGGCCGACACCGTCTATCCGTCCTTACGATCTTCCTTCTGTTCTTCGCTCTCGATTTCGTCTTCGAAGAGGGGCACCACAAACCGCGGCTCACCCTCGATGCCGTGCTCTTTCGCGAGTTCTTCGGCCTCTAGCTTGTTGTAGGCGACCATAGATCGGAAGTATTCGAGGAAGGACTCATACTCGTCGATAATATCGCCGGCGATCCAGATGACCTGTCCTTCCCACAGGCTTCCCACTTTGCCGATGACGAACAGGTCGATTTGCGTCATAGACGCAGCAATCGGGAAGAAACAGTCAAGGTCGTAGTCGAGAGGAGGCAGCACTTCTTTGGCCACCTCCAAGAGCTCTTCGGCCTGATCGTGGAGCTCACCTACCAGCAGTTCGCCTGTACCGAAGATGTTGACGTCTTGGTAAAAGTACTGCCAGCCGTTGGCGTACTGAAGGAAAGACCGATACTGCTCCGGCAATCTGAAACCTAGGCGCTTTTCAGCGTCAGCGATCTCTTGCTCGCTGGCTCGCAGCTCGGGCAGGCTGTACTCCCACAGCTCATCCACATCGACCCGCATGCAAGCCTGTTGAACCGCAACTGCGGTGACGATGTCAAGACGCCAATCCATAATAGTAGTTTACTCCTTATCTTGTTGGGTGGGAAGAACCTAGGGGTTTTCATAAACTAGTTTGTTGGGATGGGCGGGTCTTCCGGTGGCGGAGGCGGCGGATCCTTTGGTAGAACAGACGGGTCTTTCGGAGGAAGCGGCGGGTACGGCCCTGTGCCGTCGCCGGGGTCGTAGTGGAAAGACGTTGGCTTATAACCGATTGGGTAACGCTTTGACTGTCCACCCAGGCTGGAATTGACTTTGTGGTCTTGTGGATGCCATTCCGATGGTTCAGGCTTGCCCGTCCACGTGGAGTCGGGAACGTGTCCGGCATCCTTGCCTTCGTATAAATTGGGGTTCTGACGGCGTTCTTTTCTCGCTGCTTTTGAGGCGTTGCGTCGTAGTTTGCCTTTGGTTGACACGCGCCCTGTCTGTGATAACTCCTTCTTCTTAAGAGCTCGGTTGCACCCGTCGACATAGTCACGGTACTGTTGGTGATGATCGGAAGTGACCTTTTTGTGCGGTTTGAAGACGACAGGGCCGCTTCCAGGATTAGAATTCTTGCCTATTTTAGGAGTTTTGCGGCCCTTCGGCGTCGTGTTCGTCTTCGGAGGGGCTTTTGTCTTGGGAGTGCTGGTGTTAGGCTTCTTTGAAGGGGCTTTAGTCGTTTTCTTTGTACTTGTTTTTGAAACGACGTGTGCCGAGCCCTTGCCGGCAGTTCGCTTTTTCAGACCGCTGTCAAGCTTCTTCAGCCAGGCCGCTCCTTTCTGGGAGGTTTTTTGGATTGCTTGGGCCATGCGAGGCACGGCGTTGACGATGTTCGAAAGTTTCTTCGCCCATTCGGCAACTTTGCTGGTAATTTGCCAGACAGCTATGGGCGTGCCAAGCCCCAGCGTACAACCAGTGAGAATGGCCGACTGGCCCGCCTGAGCGGCTACGTCGGAGATGGCTTTGCAGACGAGTTCGCGGACTTTCTGGACAACGGTCGAGGCTTCTTCAAGGAGGAACGCCAGAGCCTTGGCATAGCCACCGAGCACGGCGATGTGCGCCGTCGTGTCGCGCTGCATGTCGGCGTAGGCGGAAACGGCCAACCCCTCAGTTTCGGCCATGTCTGTGGTAACAGATTGGTTCAGGCTGGCCGCATCAGCCTGAAGGCGTTCGCCGATTCCGCGCCAACCGGCGGCGGCCTGACGGACGTGTTCGGGCTCCCCGGTCAGTTTGTTCATCCAGTCCTTGAGAGGCTCAATGTGTTCCATTGCCCAGTTTGCGGCACCGGAAAACAGGGCATGGAGAGGGTTGGATAGCATGCTGAGCACCGTCGTTCCTGCTGACACGGTCGTCAAGGCCGAATCGAGCCAGGTTTTGGCTTCGAGAGCTCGACTGAGGGCCTCACCCTCTGGCATCAATCCCAATCCGTTCACAATTACCGCCCCGAGCCCCTCGGGGATTCCCGCCTGCGGTGCCATGATTGCCTCCTGATGACCATTGGGGCTGCCATGCGTGCGGCGAGGCCCCGCTCGAATACGGATAGAGCCGTAGGCGACACCGTGCCGCCGCCCACGAGTTGAAGTGCTACGTGTTGGGAAACTGCTCTTGAATAGCGGAAAGCTGCCGAGTCGCATCGGCGTCAGACGCTTCGACAGTGTCGGCAACTGTCCGCAAAGAGGCGGCGCTGACATTGAGCGCCTCGTGGGCCGTGGCGAGCACCGACTCAGCGAGTGACGACAACATGGTCAGCCCCGGAACCATGAAACTGCAGAACAGGCCAAAATCGCCGCCGTTGACTGTGTTGCGAGACAGCTTTGCGACATCAGCGACGTCGTCGGCAATTCGCGTGACCTTTTGAGAGTGTTGCCGCAGATTCTCGGGGTTGATCTGCAGACTCATCGCGGCCTCCACACCGAGGTCGGCATTTCCGGAGGCGGATCACTCAAACGTTTCGTAGTCCCACCGTGATTGCCGAGACGCTGCCGAGCCTGCTCAATCATCAGCTTTGCCGTCTCCGACTCACCGAACGTTCGCTGAACCATACCCACATAGGACGCCGTGACTTGGCGATGAGCTTCATGGATAAGGGAGACGATCTGGTGCGACAACGCATCAGGTTTACGTCGCATCGCCTCCGAGGTCAGCAGCAGATCGATCACCACTCCTGCCGCATCGACTTCAACCGCCACATCCCGCGACTGACTGCGCGTGACAGCAGTCAACTTCTGCGCCTTCTCAGCGAATTCTTTCGCCTGCTCGGCGGCCTTTTCGGCTTGAATGACCTGATCGTCAATCTCCGCCTGGAGTTGCTCCAAATCGGGAAACTCTGGCATCGCCATCATCTACCCTCCATACCTGTCATGGCAACCGGTGAGCGGCCGCCCAGCGAATGTTTGGACAACTTCAATACTACTCCAAAGTAAACGAACAAGTTCAGGGAACTATGACCTATTCCGTTTTAATCAAGGACGGGAGATAATAATAGATTGTGTGCAATGTAATATAAGATGTTACCGTGTGAATAGTGTTTAGATAGATTCGTTCGACTTGAATGGAGGTTGAAGTATTGAGATAGGAAAGAAACGCCCCCTTACATCAGTTTGTTTGCGTCGATCTATCTGCACGGGCGAGGGGGGCGACGCTGTGTGATAGGGAAAGATCGGCGGCGTAGAGCCGATACGCTCGGGGGAAAGACGGGTTATGGCGGTGTACAATCACTTGGTGAAGTGTTGTAGCCGGCAACGATGCCGGCGCTTGAAAGGACTGCTTGAAGATGCGTCTCACCCGTATCGCCGTTGAGAACCACAGCCGCCTGGCAAACCTTGAACTCAAGGTTCGCCAGCACATGGTCCTTGTCGGACCCAATGACGTCGGCAAGTCTTCGCTTCTCCGCTGTCTTCATTTGCTTTTGGGGGCTAGCACCGCTCAGCTTTACTCGCAGATTGACATTGAGGATTTTAGAGATAGAGACAAACCGTTTCTCGTCGAAGCCGATATCGCTGGTTTCAACGCCAACGAACGTGCTCTGTTTCCTGATGAGATCAAAGTTGACGGCAAGGATTCGTCGCTGACCATTCGTCTGGAAGCGAGATTTGATCCTTCGGAAACCTTGAGCGTCAATCGGTATGCGCCGCATGGGCGCACGGGCCGGCAGCTTTCGCGCGAGCAGCTCCAAGCTATCGGCTGGAGGTTCTTAGGGGCGACTGACGGACTGCGCAATCTGCAGGAGAATCGGCGTTCGCTCCTCGACGATTTGCTCAACACCATTGATCTGGGAGACGAAAAGGAATCGTTCAAAGAACTGAACGAGCAAGTCATCGGACGCCTCCGCGATTCAGCGGTGCTCACCGGCCTTCGCGAGGAACTGTCAGGCCAGTTAACCAGAGCGCTCCCCGAGAAGATCGACACCGACCAGCTGCAGTTTGCCCCGGGCTCTTCTATCGGCGACGACATGCTCGACGGCGTGCAACTTCAAGTCCTGAAAGACGGAAAGCCGCACCTGGTCACAGACCAGTCAGACGGCATGCGAGCAATGTATGCGGTAGCCATGTACGACTTGATCTCGGGCGCAGCGAACATGGTTGCCATTGACGAACCGGAAATCCACCTTCACCCCACGAGCCAGAGAAGCCTGGCCAGTCTCCTCAAAAACGGCAGAAACCAGAAGATCTTGGCAACCCACTCCCCAGACATCGTCGGTGCTTTTCCCCCCGAGTGCATTGTTTCGGTCCGGCCCGGCGGAAAGGTAGTGCAACCAAAGTCAAGCGACTTTTTGAATGACGACGACAGAGTAGTTTTGCGTTGGTGGAATCACGACAAGCTTGAACCGCTAACGTCAAATAAGATCATTATTGTAGAAGGCGTTACAGATCGAAATGTTCTAGTGCGTGCAGCGTACTTACTGGAGAAGGACCTAGACAGGCTTGGTGTGTCAATTGTTACACTTGAGGGCTCGGGCGAACTTACGGCAGTTCTCAAGCTATTCAGCAATCAGGGTTTTAACCTACCGATATATATACTTATTGATGATGACGCCAAAAAAGATGCTGCCAAGGCGCTGGGAGTAAATCTCAGCCGCCTTGAAGACTCTCATGTATCAGTTTCGGTGAAAGACTTGGAAGACGAATACACGAGAGCAATAGGGGCAAAACGACTATGGGAGCTAATAAAGAAGTCTGGAAAATTTACAAAAAACTTACTTGAGAAAACAATAGACTCCCGCGACTCTTCTGCGTTGACCGACGATAAAGTCGCCGCTTTCTGTCGCTACAAGCGAAACAAAGCAACCACGTCATTGATCGTAGCGGAAGCTTTGGATAGAGAGATGGCTAGCAAAATTGAAAGTATACGTAAGATTCTCGGATGGCTGGAGGACCGGTAGCGATGGAGCCGACGCCTTCCCAACAGGAAGCCCGTGACTATCGAGGGCTTTCGCTCTTGATTGTCGCTCCGGCCGGGTGCGGCAAAACAGAAGCTCTCGCCATGCGCACTCGAGGGCTGCTGGAGCGCCGTGATGTCCAGACTCCCCGCCGCATTCTGGCGGTGACCTTTACAAACAGAGCCCGTGACAATATGCGTGACCGACTACGTTCGCACGTGCCTCAACGAGACATGTTCAGGCTCGTGACGTTCGTTAACTTCCATGGTTTGGCCACTCGGATTTTTCAAGCCCATGCCAACGTCATCGGTCTTAGTCCCGATATGACGATACCAGAAGCTGATTGGGTCCGAGACCAATGCAAAGCGCGAAACTTGGGCTTCAAGAAAAGCGATACTGTGCAGAAGTTGCTGCAGAGCCTAAAACTCCAACCGCTGACCGATGCCGAGATTGACGACAAACTAGAAGAAATCGGGAACCTTTATGCCCTTGAGATCGAACGCCAACGCCTCGCGGAAGAGCGCTTGACTTACGATGACCTCCTGCGCCTGACCGAACTCATACTCACCAATGACAAGGTCGCCCAGCTCTATCGCGACCATTTCGGCGCTGTCATCGTCGACGAGTTCCAAGACCTCACACCACAGCAGCTGCGGATCATCAACCGCATCGGCTACGGCAAAACAACCTACGCTGGAGACCTCGCCCAAGGCATCTACAGCTTTGCTGGAGCCCGACCAAACGAGATCTACCAGCAGATTCAAGCTGAATGCCCAAAGACGATCGAATTCTCCGAGTCGTACCGATCCTCCCCGGCCGTGCTCGCCGCCGTTAACTCTCTCAACAGCCTGACTGGCGGCAAAACACTGACCCCAGCACAACCAGAGTCTTGGCCAGACGGCGGATTCGCTGGAGGCATAGAGTTTTCCAATGACCATCAAGAAGCGGACTGGCTTTTGGAACAATGCCAACGGATTCTTAACGGAAGCCCGAACAAGCGCATCGGTATCGCCACACGATCCAAACTGCGTCGTAAAGTTATTGATAGCGTGTTCGAGGCTAGTGACATTGCCTCCTATCGTTGGGACGACCCCTTAGTCGATACGGACACGGCAGACCGAATCAAAACGGTGCTGAATCACTTGTCCTTAGACGAATTGCGCGTCGCGCCCGACAAACAACAATGGCTCGCTCAGCTGGCGCAGATTGAACTCATCCAAGACCCGAAAGACAGGAGCAATCTCCTGGAAGCCATCAACTGGTGCACGGACCTGCTACGCCAGGGCAACAGCCCCGGAGAAATTAAAGAACGCATTACGATTGGCGACGACACAACGCTGCTTACCCAACCAGGCGTCCACCTTCTCACCGGCCACATAGGTAAAGGCCAACAGTTCGACTGGATGATCGTCGCAGGCTTGGAAGAAGGAACACTCCCTGATTGGCGATCCGTTGACGAGGAGCAAGTTGCCGAAGAAGCTCGGATTCTTTCAGTCATGCTTTCCCGCGCTCGGTACGGCGTCCTCATGACATACTGCGAGAAGCTATCAACTCGCTATGGAACGATGACAAGTTCTCGATTCTTAGAACAATTAAAAACCGCAAATCTCAGGACAGGGAAAGATGCCGTTGAGTGGTTCTCGAATATGAAAGAACATAAAGACACCTGAATCAATCCAATTGTCTTTGCGCTCCTTTGTGCAAGCTGGTAGTGAGTCAGTTTTAGCTCCTTTTCGCAAGCCATCCGGTCGATACCACAACCCACCCGCACCAATATTGCTACTTGAAAGCCTGACTCCACATAAGTAGCATCAAGGTGTTGTGGCTTCAAAGTTGCGAGGTGATGGCGTGGCTCATCAAGCATGTGGCGAATTGCCCGAAAGGCCACTTGGCGGGTCGGCTCACCCGCCAGACTTGGGCGAGGCCTGCCCACCTTGGTGCGTCGTGAAGCATGACCAAGACGAGCCTTTCGAGCAGCAGATCCATGAGAGTGATGCGACGCCATTCCCGGTGATCGAGATCGAACGACGCCGCGGCCTAGACGAACGTCTCATTCATAGCGCGATAGGCGCGGAACTTGCCGTTGTGCGCTATCGCTACGTCGGCCATTCGCAAGAGTGGGTCTACATCGGCACGCCCGACCACGGCTTAGATGTCAGTGTCGAAAGCGCCGAACGTCTGCTAGGGCGGCTGGCTGCCCTGCTAGGCGGCGGCGAGCTGTAAGATTGTTTTGCCACTCGGTTGAGCCCCATCGGAGAGCGTCCGCCTCAGACAACCGAGCCTGACGGCACCCAGAGACTTCGGCATTCTCTGAAACGCCTTCGATTGCAGTGAAACGGGGGCATGCTGACAGACTAGGCGACACACCAAAAGCTTGAGTGCACGTTTCTAAGCAGTTTCTAAACCACTTATGCTAGACTTTACTCGCAAGTGAAAACGGACCTTAAGGAGGTTTGGTGGGCAATACAGTGGAAGCATCTCGGTGGTTTAGAGGTGTCTTTGGAGAGTATTGGGAGCAGGTGATGCGAGCAATCGCGGAGGCGGTTCGGGAAGCCCAACAGTGCGCAGTCGAGGCGAAAAGTGCTAGCGAGCTCGAAACTAATGAGGCCTATGCGGTGTTCTGGCGGATCGTTCGAAGCAAACTTGTACAGCACTTGTCTTTCTTACCAGGTTGCGAAATAGTCTCGCTCCCTAGAACTCGCGGGGAATTTATTGTCTTTCAGGGAGCGCTCATCTACCCGTTCAGAATGAGCGGTGTCTCGTCGGATCCCGACCAGATTGAGCTGCATCTTTCAGCGATCCGTCTTGCAATGTTCCAGAGTGTTGGCCAGATCCATACTCCGAGAGACGTGCAACTCGCTCTTCCTCTTGAGGATTGGCAAACAGACGACATTCGCGCTGTCGAAGACATTCCTCTCAACGCGAATCAGATTGTCTGCCTTCCCTGCGACGCTTCTGCCGACGGCGGTGTACAACATATATACATTGGCGAAGCAGACGTGGAGAAAATCAATGAGGAAAGGGGAAGGCTGGTATGGAGGCATCGGGAAGAACTGCCGCTCCACTTGATTCACGGTGAAAGTGCCTCCCTTGCTGGCGTCGACTCCTACCTCGGACACTTCGACGACGCTCCCATTCCAGAAAGTGATCTTTCACTGCGCCAGCCTGATCAGCCGGCTGAGCACGAGATCGATCCACAACCCGGAACTGCCATGGGCGAGGAGCAAGTGGGCGATGCCTGAGCAGCGTCCGCCGTCGAGCGGCCCAAGCGTCCAAGACATCGCTGCGACGTTCGACGGCAACCGGCTACGGCAAGCTCGCCAGCTTGCCCTGCGCACCAAGCATAGTTTGGCGGGCCCGCTCGGCGTGTCGGCTGCCGCTATCGGCCAGTATGAGTCCGGCGTCACCAGGCCGCGCCCCGAGGCGATTCCTCTTTTAGCTCGTGAGCTGAACGTCCTGCCGGAGTTTTTTGCAGCAGGACGGCCTCAGGTGCGAGTGGAAACGAGTACGACGTTTTTCCGTAGTCTTCGATCGACAACGGCAAAGGAGAGGGACAAAGCCATCGCCTATACCGAGCAGCTGTGGGAGCTCGTCTACGCGATCGAAAAGCATGTTCGTTTACCAGACGTCGACCTGCCAGGCTTTAGCGGCGGCGAGATCGCACCTGATGCGCTACCCAAGAGCCCGATTGCCGCCGCCCAAACCATCCGAAAGGTCTGGAAACTCGGTAGCCGGCCGATCCCGCATCTGGTGCGGACGATAGAGAACCACGGCATTGTCACCGTTCTTGTGTCCGACAGGCACGACGAGGTGGCTCGAATCGACGCATTCTCCACTGCATCACTGCCACGACCGATCATTGTGTTGTCGCCGGATCGAGCTGACGACGTCTATCGACATCGTTTTACCGCCGCGCACGAGCTCGGACATCTGATACTCCACGGAGACCGTCCGAGCGGGGATCCGGCGGTAGAACGCGAAGCCGACCAGTTTGCAGCGGAGTTCCTCACTCCCCGACTGATCATCCAAGAGCTGCTGCCCCAGCGGATGGACTTCAAAAAGCTCCATCAACTGAGTGAGCAGTGGGGTGTGTCAGTCAAGTCGTTGATCTATCGATGCAAAGAACTCGGCAAGATCTCCGACGCAACGGCTCGTCGCGCATACATTCGTCTCAACCAGCTCACCAGTCAGAGACTAATTCAAGAGCGGCCGATCGCTCAGTTCCCAGGAGAGAATCCGGCACTACTGCGCAAAGCCGTTGAGCTTGCGGCGGAGAACAATGTGAGCATTCCATCGTTGGCGCAAAGTCTGGGTTGGCACCCGGCCCACTTGCGAAAGATGCTCGGTGAGGCCGACACGCGCCCGCAGCTGCGCTTGGTTTAGCAAAACCGACGTGCTGCAGCGCGCCGAAGGCTTTCCGATAGAGACCGGAGCCGACGAGGCTGGCCAGCTTCAAGATCTCCTGCGCAGAAGAGATCGGCAGGCTTTCGGCTCGCGGCCTAATCATTTCTCTGCAGGCGGGCGTAAGAGATCGAGCGGTTGGACGCCGATCTGGCTGGCGATGCGCTCCAGAGATTGCAGAGTGAGGTTGCGTTCGCCGCGTTCAAGTGCGCCCATGTACGTGCGGTGGACGCCGACATAGTCGGCGAAGTCTTCCTGCGACAGGCCCATGGTTTTGCGGTGAACCCGCAGGTTGACGCCAACTGTCTTCTGAAGATCGCCCTCTGCCATAATCCCCAGTATTCCCAGACGCTACTTGACGGTCTACAGAGTTATAAGTAGCATTCTGGAATGCATTAGCCAGCGAGACGAGGAGGTGAGTCTCATGAAGAGCGGTGGTGAGTGATAGCTTCAGGCTGCCTTGGATCGCTTGGCGTCGGTCTGAGGCAGTTCTGATTCGAGGGTCCAAGTGAAGGTGAAACCGGTCGTCGGCAGCAACCACCCGGCAGTTTCGATAGCCAGTGTCTTGCCCGGCGCAGATGCCGGTGTGCGGCCGATTCGGGCTGGGCGCGCAGTAGCGATTGTGTCGCTGACACGCAGGTCGGCGATCGACGTGTTGGTGTAGTCCAGATTGAGGGAGACATTGCGAGCCGGCTGTGGCAGTTCGAAAAAGAGGCGGTGCCCCCAGGCGGGAGTGACAGTGCGGAAGATATGGCGAATACGGACAGGCTCACCGCGGCGAGCGTCGTCGTCCAGGGTCGCCGTATAGATTTGACCGGTCGGATGCGTGGTGCGTCCAATGCTCTGTGGGCGGCCGTCGACGGTCAGCTCCAGCAGTTCGTAGACTTCACGCGCTGCAATGTCGACGCCAGGTCGCGGGGCAATGTACCAGGCTGACGTGACTGGGACGTCGCGCCGCAAGTCAGCGTAGACGGTTCGGTCGTTGGTGCAGACAAAACGACGGAGCGAGTCCGCAGGGACAGTGGTGTACTCCCATTCGACGACGACGTCGAGCAGAGAAGTACGGTAGGTACTTCTCTCTAATGCATTAGAGAGCCGAATGCGCACCTGGACGTCATGCCAGCGTTCGGCGGCTTGGACGGCTTGGTCTCGCAGATCGGCGTAGATCTCGCGGGCGAATTGATCATCACCTAAGCGCAGAGTCATGGCGTTGACGGCGATAGTGTCGAGTTGCCGCGAGTCGCTGATGCGCTGCAAGTCTTCGGGGCGGAAGGCAAATCCCTCGATGACGGCGTCGCGAATGGTCGGAGCCTGCTCACTGATGATCTGACGGAAACGGCGAGAGGTTGCCTCGTCTTGATCGCGTCGGGCGCTGTAGTCCACGATGCTGCCGATCAGCCCGGCGCTGAGCAACGCTCCACCGAGCTCTCCCAGCGGCAATGCTTTGACCCACGTCCAAGCCCCGAGGTCAATTTGCCCCAGCCACGTGTCACTCATCAGGATCAGCACCCCGGCCAGGGTCAAACTGACCGCCAGCAACGCCGCTTTGGTGCGGCGAAGACGATGAATCGGACTCGCAGTTTCCTTCCGTGACATTACTATATTTAGTATAACAAAATGCCTGCAGATTGCCTATGTTTGCAGTATTGGGCTTGCAAAAGTAGAGAATCGCTTTAAACTGATACACCTCATCTCAAACGATCGTCTGTCCACGCCAAGATATGCATTCCTTTTCGTCGCCCACTGACGAGGTAGCGGTCGCGAAGCAGGCCCTCCTCGACAAAGCCCAAACCGGTAAACAGGGCGAGAGACGCGGCATTGCCCTCGACGACCCAGGCCTCGATCCGCCGCAGACCGAGGAAGCCGACCGCCCATCCCACAACCTCCCGGACGGCAGCTCCGCCGTAACCACAACCGCGGTCTTTGGGGTCCCAGATGCAGACGCCCACCTGGGCGAGCCGGTTGCGCCAATCGATCCCGTGGATCGAGCACTCGCCAACTAGTCGCTCCCCTTCGGGCGAAGCGGGGTCTGCTGCGACAATGACGAAGGTGTACTCACTCGCCACCTGGGGGCCTGCCATTGCCGCCGCTTTGCGGCGCAGCTCCGCCACGCTGCGCGGCCGCCAGTACGGCGGGCCAAACGCCGCCAATTCTCGCCAGTTCCGACAGGCGGCGCACACCGCCGCCACATGCTCGTCGGCCAGCGCCACCAGCTGTATCTGCAGCACCCC
>ERZ773014.240-NODE-240-length-37574-cov-10.035315_pt1 | contig 37574 bp, 35 predicted proteins | sample MGYA00580841_ERZ773014 | MGnify/ENA primary metagenome ERZ773014 (study PRJEB29015, sample SAMEA2737989) | human oral metagenome | biome: human oral; feature: human-associated habitat; material: dental | place: China | collected 2067 ... | reverse complement strand
GCTTGCAAGGCAGGTGCTCTCCCAGCTGAGCTACACCCCCATGTGTTTCACAACACATATACTATATCATGAAACGATTTTCTTGACAAGGAGCTTAGGGTGCCAATTCTCCCCATTTTTCGTAAGCAACGGCCAAGGCCGCCTCTGTTTCTTCGTAGTCTTTGGTGAGTCGGATCAAATCTTCCGGTGAGGCGTCGTTCATTTGCACTTCATACATTTTGAGCGTTGCTTCCAATTCGGCGATTTTCATTTCCGCCCTTTCAAGCCGGGCGGTATTGACGGGCGTACGGTTTTCTTTTACGGGTGCGGCAGCGGCGGGTGACGGAAACGTGTTTTTTACCGGAGCTGCAGCCGGTTTCGACGGGAGTTTTTCGGTTGCCGGTTCGGCCGGCTCCGTTTCTTTTTCTTTATAATAGGAATAGTTGCCCATAAAACTTTTCAGTTTTTTATGTTCCAACAGTAAGGTGCGCGTTGTTATCTTATCAAGAAAGTAACGGTCATGAGAAACGATAAGGTACGTGCCGTCGAAGGAAAGCAGCGCCTGCTCTAGTATTTCTCTGGTCGGAATATCAAGATGGTTTGTCGGCTCGTCAAGGACGAGAAAATTGGGGCCCGACAGGAGCAGCTTCAAAAGGGCCAGACGGGCTTTTTCACCGCCGCTCAGGCTGTCGACGGTTTTAAAAACGTCATCACCGCGAAAGAGAAAGCGGCCCAATATGGAGCGGGCCGTTTCTTCGTCCAGCGTGTAACCGCCCGTGAGCTCGTCAAGGACGGAGAGATTACCGTGCAGTTCCGTGTGTTCCTGCGCGAAGTACCCGATATGAACGCGGCTGCCCAAGGTGATAAAACCGCTGTCCGGGTCTTTCTCGCCGATGATCATTTTCAGGAGCGTCGTTTTGCCGGCGCCGTTCGGGCCGATGAGGGAGGCGGCTTCACCGCGACGCAGGAGAAGCGAGAGATGTTCGAAAAGCCGCCTGTCCGGGAACCCGCCGCAGATGTCGTCGAGAATAAGGACGTTTTGTCCGCATTCTTCGACAGGCGCAAAGTCAAAATGCAGTGTTTCCGCCGCCGGAGCCTGTTCGAGCCGCTCCAGCCGGTCGAGCTGTGACTGCCGGCCGCGAGCTTGTCTGGCTTTGATGCCCGCCTTATATTTGCGGATATACTCTTCCGTTTTTTTAATGTGCTCCTGTTGTTTTTCATAAGCGCGTTCCCGTGTTTTGCGTCGTTCATCGCGTTGCCGCACATAGCGGGAATAATTGCCTTTATATCGGGTGAGCGTCTTATTTTCCAATTCCAGAATACCCGTTGCTACCTTGTCGAGAAAGTAACGGTCGTGCGAGACGATAAGAACGGCGCCGTTATATGTCAGTAAGTATGTTTCGAGCCATTCCAGCATAGCCATGTCGAGGTGATTCGTCGGTTCGTCGAGAATGAGGTATTCAGGCCGGCGGACTAAAGCCTTGGCAAGATTGATACGTGTTTTTTGACCGCCTGAGAAGTCCCGTGTTTCCCGATCCAAATCAGCTTCCGTAAAACCCAGGCCGGAAACGATCTTACGGGACAACGCCTCGTACGAAAAGCCGCCGAGTTGTTCAAACCGTTCCTGCAGGCGTGCGTATTTTTCTATGAGCGCCGCGTCTTCCGGCGCCGTCTGCATGGCTCCTACCGTTTCTTTCAGCTGTGTTTCCACCTGATGAATATCCTGCCAGGCCGCATCAATCGTTTCGCGCAGTGTGGCGGTGTCGGCGACGGTAACGTCCTGTTTTAAATAGCCGAACGTTTCTCCTGCGGGAATGGTAACACTGCCGCTGTCGGCGTGCTCTTCGCCGATGATGCACTTGATGAGCGTCGATTTTCCCGTTCCGTTGGCACCGATCAGGGCCAGCCGTTCGCCTTTCTTCAATTCGAAGGATATATTTTTGAAAACCGTGTGAATACCGAAGGATTTCTCTAATTTCTGAACTTTAATGGCAGCCATATTTTTCCCTTTCTCTATGCCTTGTAACGGCTATTATTATAGCATAAACGGAGGATAAAAAAATAAAATGAAAAAATTATTAGCACTCTATTGACAAGAGTGCTAATAAAGTTTATGCTATATATGTAGCAAGAAAGAGACGCTACGTATATAGTACCTTTAAAGGTCAAAAGGACAATGGCAAAAGAACAAAAAGAAAATATGTAGAAAAGAAGGGATTATGATGAGAACACTATTACCGCTTGTAAACAGTGACAATTTTTTATTTCCTGAAGATGTGTGGGGCACTTTTTTTGGAGATGTAGTCGGATCAAGACCGACTTTGCGCGTGCCGAAGATAGACCTTGAAGACAAAGGAGATCATTATGAACTGCAGGCCGACCTTCCCGGCATAGCCAAGGAAGATATCGTCATTACCTATGATGACCCGATTTTCTCTGTTTCTGCAGAACATAAGGATGAACAGAAGTCGGAAGACAGTGAAAGGAACTACGTTTATCATGAACGCAGATCTCAGAGTTTTTCACGGCGGCTCCTCATTCCCCATGTGGATAAGAGTAAGATCGACGCTTCCTTCGGCGACGGCGTACTGAAAGTAGTCCTGCCGAAAGAAGACGAACAGAAAGTGGTTGAAAGCAATAAAATAGAAATTAAATAACAACCCATATGTACGGATTCTCTCTTCATAAAATCCCCTCGCAGCAGGTAAATGCCGCTGCGGGGGGATTTTATATTTTAGATATGATATAGTAATTGTAAAGGAGTACAGGAGGTATGTTATGAGAAGGCGGGATAGAGAAGAAACAAGAGCCGAAGAAATTGTTAAGGTCATCCGTGACTGTGATTGCTGTCGTCTCGGCCTTGTCGATACGGACGGGCTGGCCTATATTGTGCCGCTTAATTTTGCTTTTGTTGAAACAGGGGAGCCATACGGGACCTTCTATTTTCACGGCGCCGGGGAAGGCAGGAAAATAGAACTTGCGGCTGTACAGAAACGGGCTTCTTTTGAACTGGATACGGCGCATGAAGCGGTGGCAGGGGAAAAGGCATGTGCCCATTCCTTTAACTTCCGTTCCGTTATGGGCAAAGGGGATGTGACCGTCGTGACCGATGAACCGGAAAAAATGACGGCTTTGCAGGCGCTGATGCTCGACAATACGGGCCGGGGACAGTGGGATATCCCGACGGCGGCCTTGGCGGGCATCGGCATTATCAAACTCGCAGTAACCGAATGGAGCTGCAAGATACATAAGTAGGACCCACGTTTTAAAGGAGCGAAGCGACGCATAAAACGTAGGGTATCACTTACGGCGAAAGCAAAAACAGTACGAGATATTACCTGTTTTTGATGAGCCCAAGTAGGACCCACGTTTTAAAGGAGCGAAGCGACGCAGGGAGTAACCCTTCACGAGCCGGTTCTGCAGGAACCGGGGAGTGTCAGCGTTACCCCCGCGAGGAGTACGCGTGTCGTGACGACTCAACGAGGAGGAAGGACACCGAAGTCCACCGCGAAAACGTAGGGTATCACTTACGGCGAAAGCAAAAACAGCAGCTTTCGTTCATTTGACAGGCCTTTTAAAGCATGTGATAATTTATTAGATATGCCTTTCAGTATTTATTTTATACGGCGGAGGGATGATTGTATGGCGGACAGTCGCATTATTGCGGCCCTCGATGTACATACACCGGAGGATATGAAACAGCTTGTCGAAAAGCTGGGTGATTCCGTTTCTTTCTACAAGGTCGGGATGGAGCTTTTTTACAGTGCCGGGCCCGATACGGTACGATACCTGAAAGCGGCGGGAAAGCGTGTCTTTCTCGACTTGAAGGTTCATGACATTCCCCATACGGCGGCTCAGGCGATGAAGGCCTTGACCCGCCTCGGGGCGGATTTGATGACTCTTCATGCGGGCGGCGGTACGGCTATGATGCGGGCGGCGGCGGAAGCGGTGCGAGAAGAAGCCGAACGGCTCGGCATCGAACGGCCCGGGCTTCTGGCGGTTACCGTGCTTACGAGTATTGATGAAACTGCCTGGAGCGAACTCGGCCATACGGCCGGTATCGGCGAATCGGTCGGGCATATGGCCCGTCTGGCTAAAGCGGCAGGTGTCGACGGCATTGTTTCTTCCCCCCGTGAAGCGGCGGAAATAAGAGCCGTGAACGGTACTGATTTTGTAATTGTTACACCCGGCATCAGGCCGGCTTTTGCCGGCACGGACGATCAGAGACGAATTGCCGCGCCGGCACAGGCCTTGCGTAACGGCGCCAGCTACCTGGTTATCGGCCGGCCGATTACAAAGGCCGGCGATCCGAGGGCGGCGGCGCTGTCGATAGCGGCGGAAATAGAGGGGGTATGATTGTGTTATCGGAAGAACAGGTGCGCGAATTATTGGTGGAAACCGAGGCTGTTTTGGAAGGCCATTTTCTCTTAACATCTGGCCTTCACAGCCCGTTGTATGTAGAAAAGTTCAATGTCTTACAGCATCCTCAGTATACGGAGAAACTCTGTAAGGAATTAGCCGCACGCTTTAAAGATAAACATGTCGGGACCGTTATGGGCCCCATGACGGGAGGCATTCTCCTGGCCCATGAAGTCGGCAAAGCTCTCGGCACGCGTGCTATTTTTACGGAACGCGAAAACGGTAAAATGACTTTGCGCCGCGGTTTCCGTATCGAGCCGGGAGAACGCGTGCTCATTGTTGAAGATATTGTTACCACAGGCGGTTCCGTACAGGAAGTCGTCGATGTTGTCAAAGCTGCCGGCGGCGTGATTGCCGGTGTCGGCCTCCTCGTTGACCGCAGCGGCGGTAAAGCGGAATTCGGCGTTCCCGGGGAAGATGTGCAGGCCCTCCTGCATCTTACTGTCCCGACGTATCGTGCCGACAGCTGTCCCTTGTGTAAAAAAGGCGTTCCCGTGACGGAACGCGGCAGCCATCACTTACAATAGAATGGGGAGAGATAAAGTACATGGATAATATATTGTCATTATTGCCCTTTTTCGATGTCGGCGTTATTGCCGCCGTCATCGCGCGTTTTACAGGTATAAATCTGAGTATGATGGTACTGATGGCCCTCTTGTATATCGGCGGCACGCCTTTGGAAACAGTTATGACGATGCTTGTTTTCAACGCGTTTACTTACTTTACGGTCTACACGCAGCGGCATATTCTCGGAATTAAGGATCTGACCTTCTTCCCCGGTGTAAAAATGCTTATTCCCGTCATCATTACCCTGGCCCTGGCCACATTTAATCCTTTCTTGGGGATCATGCTGTTTATCGCCTTCTTTTTGGCAGAGACCTTTGCCAAAATGTATCATACGATGGATCTTAAATCGCGGCCGTCACGCAATGAAATCATTAAGATGAGCATTATCTCGGCTGTCTTAATGGTATTGGGAGTCGCTCTTATCCGGTGGTTCCCCGCGGATTATTATTATATCCTTGCCGGTGTACTGATTCTTTGCTTTGCCTTCCTCATGCTGCTTGCCGGCGATCGCAGGCGGTTTACCGGCATATGGGACGGCATTCTCTATATATCCGCTTTCGTTACCGGTATCAGCGGCATTATTGCGGATGACTGGTTTTTCTCCATGAGACGGCAAACTGAATCGGCTCTTGCAAAAGCGTATCCGATCGTCATGTACTCGTCCATGATCGTCGCCCTTATCGCCGGTTACGCCATGTATCAGTATTTTTCTGTCGGCTCGCTTTTTGTCACCGTCGGCGCGGCCTTGACGATCCGTTTCTTCGGTGTATATAATTACGGCTTGCACGGTAAGTTTTCGTATCTTGCCCTGGGGGCGACGGTTTTGGCGGTGCTTGTTTTCTGGCTTATTCAACCTGTACCGACGGGACTGCCGGAGGTGTCCGACGCGGCAGGAACTGTTTTTGACTGGTGAGCATTGATTTGTTATAGTGGTGCAGTAGCCTTCTGCATACGGGGCTGCTGCACTTTTTGAATGTAAGGGAAGGAGGAAGCGGTCCTTGGGTACTGCGAAAAATACTGAACGCGGGTATTGGTGCGCTGCGTCGGGCGCCGCTGTCTGGGGGCTTTCCGGCGTGGCCGGTCAATTTTTACTTTCTCAATACAATGTTTCGCCCTATTGGCTGACGAGCGTGCGCATGATCTGCGCCGGCATGGTTTTCTTCCTTTTGACCGTACGTAATCTAAAAGCCGTGGGGACGATAGTAAGGCATCCGAAAGAACTCGGGACTATTGCCGTATACGGTATTTTCGGGCTGATGCTGAACCAGCTGGCTTATTTCTTCAGCATCAGTTATTCCAATGCGGGTACGGCAACGGTTTTACAGACTCTCTGTGTCGTTATGCTTGCCGTTGTTGTCTGCATTACCCGAAAGCGCCTGCCGTACGGCAGAGAGGTTCTATCTGTCCTGCTTGCTCTCCTCGGGGTAGTCCTCATAGCTACGCATGGGAAAATTACGGAACTCGTCCTTTCGGAAAAGGCTCTCGGCTGGGGCCTTCTTGATGCGGCAAGCTGCGTTGTTTATACTATGTTGTCGCTCAAACCTGTTCGCAAATGGGGCAGTGTGCCTGTTAACGCGTTGGGAATGCTGACCGGCGGAATGTTTTTGGCCGTTATTTTTCGTTTTTGGGAGCACATGCCGCATCTTGATGTAACGGCATGGCTTGTTTTTGCGGGGATCGTCCTTTTCGGCACCGTTCTGACGTATATGCTTTTTTTACAGGGGATTCGTGATGCAGGTCCGCTTAATGCAACCTTGCTGGCAACGATTGAACCTGTATCTTCATCCGTCTGTTCCGCCGTTCTGCTCGGCACCGTATTTACCGTTCCGGAATGGATCGGACTGATTTGTATCGTAGCGACCGTATTTCTGATTGTCGCGCAGCGGCGCGTTACCGGGTAAGGAGGGTATGTATGAAACGGACGGCAGGCAGTATAATTATAAACTTAATTTTCTTTTGCGCCGGGTTTTTTGTTCATCCGGCAGAAGCGGTTATGACGGTTACGCCTTATACGCTGACCGTTGACGGGAAGATAATTACAGGACGGGTATATCAGGACGGGCAGGTCTATATGGTTCCCTTGCGCGCCGTTGCGGAAGGTTTGGGGTATGATGTGTCATGGGACGAAGAACGTTCTACAGCCACAGCGGATATGAGCATCGCCTCTATGTCGGCGACGGTCGGCAGCACTACATATGCGCGTAAAGGGAAACTGACGGTCATTGATCTTACCATGGATTTCATGTATGCTGCGGCGGCGCGGATTGTAGACGGCCGTATTTATGTGCCGGCTGAATTTTTCCGTGAATTGTACAATGAAACATCCTTGCAGCACGGTATTTTTGATATAGCCCCGCAGCGGGCCTATCTTGAAGCGGATTCGGCGGCGCACTGAGACTGTTTTTTCAGTAACCGGCGGATGAGTGGTAAGCATGAAAGATTTCTTGACTTTGCACAGCGTCCTATATAAAATAGTAAAAGGATATGAGACGGTCCCGTGAGGCCGGCATGTTCAAAATGTTCATTGTACCTTTAATGTAGTCCGGAGAGGCTAAAAAGGGACATATTTTTGTTGCGCTCATAATATGACCTTTGCCTTCGGCAAAGGTCTTTTTTATGCAAAGGAGGAGCTTGTGGCCGATTTAAAAGGAAAAAGTTTACTCGGGTTGGCGGGAGCGACAAAAGAAGAGATTGAGCTTATTCTGCGATCTGCCCGCAGGATGAAAGATATCGTCAACAGTGCTGACAAGAAGGCGCCGCTTTTGCACGGTAAATCCATTGTCAATATGTTTTGGGAACCGAGTACGCGTACGCGCGGTTCCTTTGAGCTGGCCGCAAAATATCTTGATGCGAGCGTCATCAACTTCACGCCCCGCGGCAGCTCCGTCGTCAAAGGGGAAAGTTTCAGAGATACGCTCCTTACCGTAACGGCCATGGGGGCGGATGCCATCGTCATGCGGCATAAACAGGAAGGTTCGGCGTCTCTTGCCGATACGTATGTCGCGCCGATCATTATCAACGCCGGCGACGGCGCCCATGAACATCCCACACAGGCGCTCCTCGATTTATATACGATTATTGAAGTTAAAGGGCATGTGGACGGCTTGAAAGCAGTCATTGTCGGCGACATTGATCACAGCCGTGTGGCCCGCTCCGATATTTACGGCCTTAAAAAACTGGGTGCGGACGTTCATCTTGTCGGGCCGAGGACCTTGCTGCAGCCCGAACTGGCAAAGATGGGCGTTACGCTTCACTATGATCTGGATGAAGCCCTTGACGGGGCCGATGTGGTTAATGTCCTGCGTATTCAGAAAGAACGCCAGGGCATCGGTTTTTTCCCGAGTGAAGGCGAGTACCGCAGCCTTTACGGCATGGATCGGAAACGGCTGCAGGCGGCTAAAAAAGATGTGCTCGTTATACACCCGGGCCCGATGAACAGAGGTCTGGAAATCGAGCCGGATGTTTGCTACGGGGAACGGTCGGCTGTTCAGGAACAGGTTAAAAACGGAGTCTGCATACGCATGGCCGTCTTGTACCTGACGATTATAGGAGGCGATGAAAGTGGCATTACTCGTTAAGCGGGGACGGTTGATCAATCCGGCGACGGGAGAGGATACCGTGTGCGATATCCTTACGGAAGATAATAAAATCAAGGCGATCGGTACGGAACTGGCTGCCGCCGGGGCAACGGTCATTGATGCGAAAGGACTCGTTGTTACACCCGGCCTTATCGATATGCATGTGCATTTGCGGCAACCCGGCCAGTCGCAGAAAGAAACGATTGCCAGCGGTACACGGGCGGCAGCGGCCGGCGGTTTTACACGCGTAGCGACGATGCCGAACACAAAGCCCGTTATTGACAGCACGATCGTCGTCGACGGCCTGAAATATAAAATCATGCGGGAAGGAGTCGTTAAAGTAAACATTATCGGCTCTCTGTCCAAAGGCCTTGAAGGTAAAGAATTGTCCGCTATGGGCGGGATGGCGCGAGAAGGAGTTGTAGCTTTTTCCGATGACGGCCGCTATGTGGAAAACTGTGATTTCATGCGGAAAGCTATGGAATATGCGAGTATGTTTGGCAAAATCGTCATCGACCATTGTGAAGAGGCGAGCCTCGTTGCAGACGGCTGCATGCATGAAGGCGCTGTCTCCGCCGAATTGGGACTGAAGGGACGCCCCGCCGCAGCCGAAGATATTGCCGTCGCCAGAGACATCCTCTTGGCGGAAGCGACGGGTGCGGCAGTCCATATTGCCCATATCAGCACGGAAAATGCTGTCCATATGGTGCGCCGGGCCAAGGCGAAGGGGCTTAAAGTTACGGCCGAAGCAACCCCGCAGCATATGATTTTGACAGATGAAGCGCTGCGTACGTATGATCCGCGCTTTAAAGTGAATCCGCCCCTGCGTTCGGAGAGTCATCGCCGGGCTGTTGTCGAAGGGCTGGCAGACGGCACTATCGACGCTATCGTTACGGATCATGCGCCTCATACGGCGGAAGAAAAAGACTGCGAGTTCAGTTTGGCCCCGAGCGGGTTCGTCGGGCTGGAAACCGCTCTCGGTGCGGTATTGACCTGCCTCTACCATACGGGTACCGTTAGTTTGATGACTCTTATCCGGGCTATGACCAGCACGCCCGCACGGCTTCTCGGTCTCGACAGCGGTGACATTGCCGTCGGCAAGGAGGCGGATATTACGCTCATTGATTTGGATAAAGAATGGACAGTCGATCCGGAGGATTTCTATTCCCGGGGGAAATCAACGCCTTTTGAAGGCATGATTTTGAAGGGAAAGGCGGTCGCCACGATTGTAGACGGTAAATTGGTAATGAAGGACGGGGAGGTATTGGCATGAAGGGTGTTCTCATCCTGGAAAGCGGTCAGAAATTTTACGGCACCTTACTTACGGCGGCCCGGGCAGTCGGCGAGGTCGTTTTCAATACAGGCATGACAGGCTATCAGGAGACATTTACGGATCCGTCTTATGCCGGCCAGATCATTACAATGACCTATCCTTTAATCGGTAACTACGGCCTTTTCCATGAGATCGAACAGGCTGACCGGCCGTATGCGAAGGGGTTTGTCGTGAGTGAGCTTTGCGCCTCGCCGAGCAACTGGCAGAACGAAGGGCCCCTGGCGACCTTTATTATGACCCATCATATCCCGTGCCTTTATGATGTCGATACGCGTGCCGTTACGCGGGCTATCCGAAAGCACGGCGTGATGAAGGGGATCATCGTGCCTGAAACAACGTCTCGGGAAGATATGGACACCCTTATGGCGACGGTGCTTGATCGGGATCAGATTACCCAAGTTTCCACAAAGAAAATCAAAGAACTGGGCAACGGCAGTTGCCATGTCGCCGTTATGGATTACGGCGCCAAGGACAATATCCTTCGTGAATTGATAAAAAACGGCTGCCGTCTTACCGTATTCCCGTGTCATACGCGTGCGGAAGAAGTTTTGGCGCGCAATCCGGACGGGATTTTCCTTTCCAACGGGCCCGGCGATCCGGAAGATGTGCCCGACATGGTTGAAGAAGTGAAAAAACTTATCGGCAAAAAGCCGATTTTCGGCATTTGTATGGGACTTCAGCTTTTAGGCCTTGCTCTCGGCGGTAAAGCGAAGAAACTTACCTTCGGTCATCGCGGCTCGAATCATCCCGTCAAGGATATACGGACAGGCCGGGTGTATATTACTTCTCAGAACCACGGCTACGTTATTGATGAAACGACTCTGCCGCAGGATGTTGTCGTGACGCACCGTAATCTGCATGACAATACGCTCGAAGGGTTTATGTATCCCCGTAAGAAACTGTTCTGCGTGCAGTATCACCCGGAAGCTTCGCCGGGACCGGCGGATAACCTGTATTTGTTTGAACAGTTCGTCGAGATGATGGAGGGCAGATAGAATGGCGGAAAAGTTAAAGAAAGTTCTCGTGATCGGTTCGGGTCCGATTATTATCGGTCAGGCCGCCGAGTTCGACTATGCGGGCACGCAGGCATGCCGGGCCTTAAAGGAAGAAGGCCTGGAAGTAGTTTTAATCAACAGCAATCCGGCGACGATTATGACGGATGAAGATATTGCCGACCGTGTGTATATCGAACCGATCACGCTTGACTATGTAACAGGGGTTATCGAAAAAGAGCGTCCTGACGGTATCTTGGCGACACTGGGCGGTCAGGTGGGCCTGAATATGGCTGTCGAATTGGCTGACAACGGCATTTTGGATAAATACAAGGTGCGTTTGTTGGGCACGAAGCTCAGTGCCGTTAAAGAAGCGGAAGACCGTGAGCGCTTTAAAGAAGCGATGAAAGACATTAATCAGCCCGTACCGGAAAGCGATATTTTCGAGGAAGTGCAGGCTGCGGTCGACTTCGCGGATACTATCGGCTATCCGGTTATCGTCCGACCGGCGTATACCCTGGGCGGTACAGGCGGCGGCATTGCTCATGACGAAGAAGAGCTCTTCATGATTGCCGCGCGCGGCATCAAACTCAGCCCAATCAATCAGATCCTCGTGGAACGGTCCGTTGCCGGCTGGAAAGAAGTCGAATATGAAGTTATGCGCGATAAGGCGGATAATTGTGTAATCATTTGTAATATGGAGAACATTGATCCCGTCGGGGTCCATACGGGCGATTCCATCGTCGTGGCGCCGAGCCAGACCTTGAATGACCTGCAGTATCAGCTCCTGCGCACGGCGTCGGTGGATATTATCCGCCGCCTCAAAATCGAAGGCGGCTGCAACGTGCAGTACGCTCTCGATCCGAACAGCAACAGATACTATGTTATTGAAGTGAATCCCCGTGTCAGCCGCTCGTCCGCCCTTGCCTCCAAGGCGACGGGGTATCCTATTGCCAAAGTTGCCGCAAAGGTGGCGACAGGACTTACGCTTGATGAAATCCCCAATGCCGTAACAGGTAAGACTACGGCATGTTTTGAACCGACACTCGACTATTGTGTCGTCAAGTTTCCCCGGTGGCCTTTTGAAAAATTTGCTCTTGCCGACCGTACTTTAGGGACGCAGATGAAAGCGACGGGCGAAGTCATGGCTGTTGATCGCACTTTTGAAGGAGCTGTCCTGAAAGCGGTACGCTCCCTGGAAATCGGGGCTGCCTATCTTTCCCTCAAAAGTCTTGAAAGCAAGTCTCTTATCGATATTGTCGAACGCCTGCAACGCCAGGATGACGAACGCATTTTCGTTGTAACGCAGGCGCTTCGCATGGGCATCAGTACTGAGAAAATTCATTTCATTACAGGCTATGACATGTGGTTTCTCAATAAATTAAAAGGCATTGTCGATCTTGAGGAAAATCTCAAGAAAAACGGATTGAATAAAGAAAATGTTCGTCTTGCCAAGAAGTACAGCATGCCTGACGCCGTTATCGGCGGGTTTACCGGTAAAACGGAAGATGAAGTGCGGGCCTACCGTATCGGAGCGGGTATTTTGCCGACCTTCAAGATGGTTGATACGTGCTCCGCCGAATTTGAAGCGGAAACACCGTACTATTACTCGTGCTATGCCTCGGAAGACGAGGTCAAACCTCTCGGAGACAAGAGTGTCGTCGTCATCGGCTCCGGTCCGATCCGTATCGGCCAGGGTATCGAATTCGACTATTGTTCCGTTCATTCCGCATGGGCCCTCCGTAAAGCCGGCATGAACAGTATCATTATTAACAACAATCCGGAAACGGTCAGCACCGACTTTGATACCTCGGACAGCCTCTACTTTGAACCGCTCACGGTGGAGGATGTTATGGCCGTTATTGATAAGGAAAAACCGCTCGGAGTCATTTGTCAGTTCGGCGGTCAGACGGCCGTTAACCTGGCTGCGCCTCTGGCCGCCAGAGGCGTGACGGTGCTGGGAACATCCGTCGCCGGTATGGACCGTGCCGAAGACAGAGAGAAATTTGACGACCTCCTGACAAAGCTCAATATTCCCCGTCCGGCGGGCCGTATTGCAACCAGTGACAAGGAAGCCATGCGTGTTGCCTCGGCACTGGAATTCCCTCTCATTGTCCGCCCGTCGTATGTGTTGGGCGGCAGGGCGATGGAAATCGTTTATACGGAAAGTGAATTGGAGCGGTACCTTCGTGAAGCCGTTATCGCTTCACCGGATCATCCGATTCTCATTGACGAGTACATGGTCGGCCGTGAAATTGAAGTTGATGCCGTCGCCGACGGGACGGATGTCTTTATTCCGGGCATTATGGAACAGGTGGAGCGGGCAGGCGTCCACTCCGGCGACTCCATTGCCGTATATCCGCCGCAGCGGCTCAGTGACGAGACGGTAGAACAGATTGTCGATTATACGACACGTATCGCCTTGGAACTGCAAGTAAAGGGCAGCGTCAATATCCAGTTTGTCGTTGCCGGAAACAGGCTGTATGTTATTGAAGTCAATCCCCGTTCCAGCCGGACGGTGCCGTTCCTCAGCAAGGTCACGCGTATTCCCATGGTGGAGATCGCAACGCGTATCGCCCTGGGCGATACGCTGAAAAATCTCGGTTACGGCAGCGGTCTGTTGCCGGCAAGAGACTATGTGGCGGCAAAGGCTCCCGTATTCTCATTCAGTAAAATCGGCCTTGCCGAAATCGCTCTCGGTCCGGAAATGAAATCTACCGGTGAAGTCATGGGCATTGGCAAGACGTATTCGGAAGCGCTTTATAAGGCCGTAAGCGGTGCTAAAATGCGTATCCCCGCAGGCGGTACGATTCTTCTTACCGTAGCGGATCGCGATAAAGAAGAGGCCCTGATTTTGGCTGAAGGATTCCGTGATTTGGGATATCGTGTCATTGCCACGGCGGGAACCGGCCGATATTTCAATGAGCGCGGCATGAATGTTGAGATTGTGCGCAAGATTCACGAAACCGGTCAGAATATTGCCACGCTTATCAGAGGCGGCAAGATCGATCTCGTCGTCAATACACTTACCTTCGGCAAGCGCCCTGAGCGGGACGGCTTTACTCTTCGCCGCATGGCTGTAGAATTGGCTGTGCCGTGCCTGACTTCGCTGGATACGGCGCGTGAAGTGCTGCGCGTTTTTGCCGATAAGGGCAGGGGCGACGGTTATCATCGTGTAGCCGCATTGCAAGATTATAAATAAACAATCTGTTTGTAAAAGGAAAGATACCCTTTGGTATCTTTCCTTTTTGCATGCACGAATGAAATAATATTTAAAAAATATGAATATATACTTGACATCGTGCGGATGGGAAGAATATAATGAATGAAATAATAGAATATCCGTAAATTGTGTATAAAAGTGCAGATGCAAATATATAAACAGGAGTGAAAACGATGGGCACGAAGGTTTTTATCGATGGACATGAAGGGACTACGGGATTGCGGATTCATAAACGCTTACAGGCGCGTCCGGATATTGAACTCATAGGTATCGATCCGACGGAGCGGAAAAACCCGGCAGCCGTAAAAAAATGCATGGAAGCCGCGGATATAGTTTTCCTTTGCCTGCCTGACGCGGCGGCCGTCGAAGCGGTTGCTTTGGCGGACGGTACGAATGTCCGGATCATTGACACTTCGACGGCGCATCGTTCCGATCCGGCATGGACATACGGGTTTGCCGAATTATCGGGACAACAGTTTGAAGCGATCAGTAAGACAAAACGCCTTGCCAACCCCGGTTGCCATGCCAGCGGCGTCATTGCGGCAGTCCGGCCGCTGACGGAGGCAGGACTCATGGGAGGAGACTATCCGCTGACGGTCTTTTCTCTTACCGGGTACAGCGGCGGCGGGAAAAAGATGATCGCCAAGTATGAAAGCGGGGAAAAAACGGCGGAGCTTTCGGCTCCCCGCCAGTACGGTCTAACGCAGAACCATAAACATTTGCAGGAGATCGTTACTGTCTGCAAGCTGCAGCGGGAACCTGTTTTTTTACCGGTTGTGGACGACTATTACAGCGGTATGGAGGTGGCCGTACCTGTTTTCACGCATCTCTTCGGGGAAAAAGTCGGACTTGCCGAAGTACGGGACGTCCTGGCAGCTCATTATGACGGCAGCCCTTTCGTGCATGTACATGCCGCAGGTGAGGATAAAGGAGGTTTCCTGGCGGCAAACAGCCTGTCCGGGTACGATGATATGGATATCTTTGTTACCGGCAATGATGAGCGCATTGTCGTAACGGTACTGTTTGACAATCTCGGTAAAGGGGCGTCGGGAGCCGCTATTGAGAATATGAATATTATGCTGGGCCTCGATCCGGCAACGGGCCTGGTGCTGCACGGGTAAACTCGAAACGGGGGATATGTATGAATCTGGCACATGTGACAAACGCACAGAAAGCACAAATACTGGTAAACGCATTACCGTATATACAGAAGTATAATAATAAAACAATCGTCGTAAAATACGGCGGTAACGCCATGACGGACGAAACGCTGCGGGAGTCCGTCATGGGGGATTTAGTGCTTTTGCGTCTTATCGGCGTCAATGTTGTTCTCGTCCACGGCGGCGGGCCGCATATTCAGGAAATTCTCAATAAAGTCGGAAAAGAGTCGAAATTCCTGAACGGCCTGCGCGTGACTGATGAAGAAACGATGAAAATCGTACAAATGGTTCTGGCCGGACAGGTCAATAAAGATCTGGTCAATCTTATCGGCATGACCGGCGGCAAAGCTGTCGGCCTGTGCGGTCTTGACGGCCAGATGATCAAAGTGAAGAAGCAAAGTGAAGAACTGGGCCTTGTCGGAGAAATCGTTTCCGTTGATGTTTCCCTTATCCGTGACAATTTGGAAAAAGGATATATACCGGTTATTTCCACTATCGGCACGGATACGCACGGCCGGGCGTATAATATCAATGCCGATACGGCGTCGGCGAAAATCGCGGGGGCGCTCCATGCGGAATGCATGCTTTCCCTGACGAATATAGACGGCGTTCTTGCCGATGCGGCCGACCCCGGTTCGCTGATTAAAACCCTGACTCTGGCGGAAGCGGCACAGTTGCAGGCGGACGGAGTCATTGCGGGCGGTATGGTTCCCAAGGTTACCTGTTGTACCGACGCCGTGGCGGCAGGTGTCAAACGCGTATTTATCATTAACGGCACCGTTCCCCATGCCATCCTCATTGAGCTTTTAACGGAAGAGGGTTTGGGTACCATGTTTGTTCATAACAGTGAAATGATAGGGGGATTAGTATAATGGCTAAGGATTTCGCATTGCTGGATAAAGAATATGTTGCCAATGTGTATAACAGGATCGGCGTACCTTTTGATCACGGCAAAGGCTCTCTTATTTATGATGTGAACGGTAAAGAATATATTGATTTCAGTGCCGGTATTGCCGTCAATATTTTCGGCCTCTGTGATGACGAGTGGAAAAATGCCGTTATAACTCAGCTTAATAAACTGAGCCATATATCCAATGTCTATATCACGCAGCCGCAAGCACTTCTGGCGGAAAAATTATGTATGCGGACGGGGATGAAAAAGGTGTTTTTTTGCAACTCCGGTGCGGAAGCCAATGAGTGTGCCATTAAAGGGGCTCGTAAATATTCTCACGACAAATACGGCGACGGCAGATATACGATCGTTTGTCTGAAAAAAAGTTTTCACGGCAGAACCCTGACGACCTTGTCGGCAACGGGGCAGGAAGAGCTCCATAAGGATTTCGGCCCCTTTACGGAAGGCTTTGTCTTTGCTGATGCCGATGATTTTGAATCCGTTAAAACCCTTGCGGAAAAACATAATGCCTGTGCCGTTATGATGGAACTCGTTCAGGGTGAAGGCGGCGTTAAAGCTCTCGACCCGGATTTTGTCCGTAACGTGGCGGCGTATGCGAAAACACACGATATGCTTATCGTCCTTGATGAAATACAGAGCGGCAACGGCAGAACGGGCGAACTCTATGCGTATATGAATTACGGTATCAGGCCGGATATCGTTTCTACGGCAAAGGGTATCGGCGGCGGCTTGCCTCTTGGCGTGACCATGTTTGCGTCCACGTGCGAACATACGCTGGACAGCCACAGTCACGGCTCGACTTTCGGCGGTAATCCTATTTGTACGGCCGGGGCCTGCAACATTATCGATCGGATCGATGACAAGCTGCTGGCACAAGTCAAGGAAAAAGGAGAATACATCAGAACGGAACTGATGAAGTGCGGTACTGTCGAATACGTGACGGGTCTGGGCATGATGATCGGCGTGAAAACGACCGCGGATTTAGGAGAAGTCATTCAAAAATGCCTCGATAAGGGGCTGCTCGTATTGACGGCGCATGACCTTATCAGGATCTTGCCGCCTCTCAATATTCCGGCGGAAATCATGAAAAGAGGCGTCAGCATCTTAAAGGATGTCTTGTCGGAATAAGTGAAGGGCCCCGGTGGTCTCAACTGAACGAAATGCAACGGAAAAGGAGATGCACCTGTTTTTTTCGGTACATCTCCTTTTTTAGGTTCGTTTTTTACTGTTAAACCGGGCCTGCATTTCGTCCAACGGAAGCCCAGCCGGGCACACGTCCCTGCAGGCCAGCGAATTATCACAGGTGTTGTAGAAGAGATTTTTGTAAAGCACCTTCAGTTCGGAACGGTGGAATGTATCGCCGCCGGTTCTGTCCGCCCTGTACGTTTCGGCGGCAAAGAGGGGGCCGGGAAAGGCGTTTTTTCTGCCGGCTTGCAGTGACGGCCCTTTATAATTGGGACATACTTCCAGGCAGCAGCCGCATTCAAGGCACTGCCCCGCCTGATAAATAAGGTGTCTTGTTTCCGTATCGTCGCTGACGACGGCATTTTCCGTCCAGAGTTTATGTTTACGCAGGGTCTCAAAGATGATTTGCCTGTCGACTTTCAGATCCCGGATGAGGGGGAACTTGCTCAACGGTTCCAGGCAGATATGTCCTTTTTTGGCCGTGTCTTTCAGAAAGGCGCGGCATGCAAGCCGCGGTACGCCGTTAATGACCATGGCACAGGCGCCGCATTTGCCTTCAAGGCAGCCGCATTCCCAGTCAATGGGCGTTGTTGTTCTGCCGGTTTCACCCTTGCGCAGGGAGATCTCTTTATTTATATTTGTCAGGAAGTCGGCCACCGTTACGGTTTCGTCGCCGTTATAGTAAAATACTTCTTCATATATTGGGGCGGCGGCCGATTCACGGCGCTTTATACGGATAGTGATCATGTGTTTTCCTCCCGCCAGGAGAGGTGGACGGCACCGTCATAGTAAGAATAAAGATGCGTCTTCTCATAGGCTTCGTTTCGTTCGGGATAATCGCTGCGGTTATGCGCGCCGCGGCTTTCCTTGCGGTCCGATGCGCCTTTGATAAGGGCTTCCGCTAAAATGAGGCGGCTCGGCAGGAGCATATTTTCATCCGGGGCCGCATAGGGATCGTACGTATCGGCAAAGTCGTTTTGCAACTTTTTGACGGCGGCCAATCCTTTCCGGAGACCGGCGGCATCGCGCGAAATGGCCAGCGCTTCCTGCATGGCCTCCTGCAGGCGCTGTACGGTTTGCGCATATGCGCCGGGCCGGTTCACGCAGGTATGAAGTTTTTCGCAGATCAGGGGAACGGCCTCGCTGATCTCCGCCGTTCCCGTTTTCCGGCTGTCCGCACAAGACGCGATTGTTTCCGCGGCGACAAGGCCGCCGAAGTAGGCTCCTAAAAGAGAATTGCCGCCGAGACGATTGGCGCCGTGGTATTGGCAGGCATTTTCGCCGGCGCTGTACAAGCCCCCGACACTCGTACGGTGGGAGGGGTCCGTGTAGATGCCGCCCATAAAATAGTGGATACCGTACCGCACGGGCAAAGGCGTTGTTGTCGGATCGATATTGAAATATTCGCGGCAGTCTCCGGCAAATCCCGAAAGGGAGGTAATAAACGTATCCTTCGGTATGCCCGTACAGTCAAGGAAGATCTCCCCGCCCAGATCGCGGACGACGCGGTATTCTTCTCTGGATACGACGTCCCGCGGTTGGAGATTTCCTTTGGGACCGAATTTCTCTTCCATAAAGTATAGCCGTTTTCCGCCGATTTCCGTAAACAGACGCCCGCCCGCACCGCGCACGGCTTCGGAAATAAGCATATTTTTGCCGGGCCGGCGGAAGGTTGTCGGGTGATATTGTACGAGTTCGGCGTTGGCAACGGTAACACCGCGTGTGAAGAGGCGCGCCGTCACATCGCCCGTATTGGCAACGGACCCCGTCGTATTGCCGAAGAGGCCGTTCAGCCCGCCGGCGGCAATTATCAGCTGTGAGGTGCGGATATACACTGTTTTTTTATGGTTTCGATTATACAGCAGGACACCGCGAACGTTTCCCTCGTCAAGGTCAATGTCAAGGAAAAAGAAACCGGTCAGTCTGTTGACCAGTCCTTCCTCTTCGTATCGGCGCAATTCGTAGATAAGCGCCGTCACCAGTTGTTTGCCTGTCGTCGAATCGGCGTGGACCGTGCGGTTCACGCTTTGCCCGCCGAAGGGACGGAGCGCCGGTTTTCCGTCTGCGCCGAGTGTAAACGCCATTGCCAAATGTTGTAATTCGCCGATTACTTCGGGCGCCCTGTCGGTAAGATGATGGACCGCCCTTATGTTGGCAAGGCGGCAACCGCTTTCCCATGTATCCCTGAAGTGGAGGGAAGGACTGTCGTCGGGACCGATAGCCGCATTAATACCCCCTTCGGCCATGACGGACTGACTCCGTACGGACGGATAGGGGGCGACGAGAGTGACCGGAATATTTTTTTGTGCCAAGTGCAGGGCCGCACTCATGCCGGCGATGCCGGCACCGATAATAACGGGTTGCAAGAGATTCAGCGTCCTTAGTCAGGAAAAATAAAAATAGAGATTCGCAAAAGTGAAGTAAGCGAAGAAAACGGATAAAAAGACAAGCAGATCGACAACGCGGCGGTGATAATGCTGTGCGCCGTGAGCGATAATATACGCGTCCACATTATAGCGGATGTGAATATATGTGACCAGTAGAAGCAGTATATTAACTGCCGTGTACAGGGCCAGTTGAATTTGAAAATCCAGGCCCGTAAGGAAGCGGAACAAATATGCGTGGCAGAGGGCCAGCACCAAAAGGAGAAGGCCACTGATGCGGCGTAACCACAGTTTTCTGTTCAGCTTAAAATAGTGTTTTCCCGGCCCTTTTAAGGAGCGGATAACATAATACAGGCCGCAGAGAATATGCAGGCCCAGGAAGAGTAAAAAAGCGACAAGCATGGGGTAGAGACCGATATTGCTGATGCCTGTCATTGATGTGGCGCCGAGAATGCCGTGCAGGATAAAAAGGATGAGGAGAATGGTTGCGGTGACGCGTTGGACTGTTCTCATCGGTGTGACCTCGTAGGGCTTGAGAAGTCGTCCACTGCCCGGATAACGGGTAATTTCGGCAATTCCGCGTAAAAGGCGGCACAGGCCGTGATAATGAGACATGCGGCCGCAATCAGACCGAGCCTGTATAGTATACTGTGTGCGTCTTTGAAAGGTATTTTTTTTTCCGGGCACATATCTCTCATCCTCAATCAAGCCGGGGTTACTGTTAAGAATAGTATGACTTAATTATAAAAGGTAGGGGAAAGCCGTGTCAAACGGGAAGAGAACCCGTAAATCCCGGACAGTACATGGTGTTCTTATAGTTAGCAACAATAAATTTATCAAATATAACAGTAATGGTAAAAATGTCCGTGTCCTGTTGTTTTCAAAAAGCGAAAAGCGTATCGTGTTTCCATGGACGGTGCATAGTTGGAATGTATGATGATTTGGGTTTTTCAAGAGGTTGGTGCTCAAATTCAGGGGAAAAGTCCGCTTGGGCGAATAGCCGGGTCGTAAGGAAATTCCCGGTTGTTGGCAGGCAGAGGCTTTAGGGGATAAGCGGTCATATTTTTAATATTGTGCAGGTATTGCAGAGAGTAATCAGGATATCCCGAATCGCGGCGGCCGGTTTATGGACCTGATATAGTGAGAAAAATAACGTCCGTCACGGGTTTGACGGTCGTGGATATGACGATATATCGTACGTAGAGAACACGATGCATGGCCGCTTGTTTTTTATTCCCGTTATTATCCATGCAGTTTTTAATAGGTTTATACTTGTTTTTTTCAGTCGTAGTCAGGATTACCTTGCTCATAGCGTACTTCCATAGAAGTAGTATGCGATATGTGTGATAAACTCATTTGCGTTTTACATGGTATTTATTAATATGTATTTTACCTATTGACAAGTATCTTTCAGAACGGTACAATAACGTCAATCATTACTTAATTGATGAGAGGGTTTTTCAAATGAACGAATTGTCTATGTTATTACAGACAATTGAATATGTTGTTGCATATTTTGGCTGGGGCTATTATTTTTATAGCGTCGGCTACTTTTGGTACGACAAATTCAATTGCATAGTAAATGACATGAGACGGGTTCAATCGAATGGAATGATTCGCGCAGTTTATGCATAGTTTTTCTGTTTGACAATCTATTTTTCAATGATACTTGAGCAGGCTCATGAGAGCCTGCTTTTTTATTTACGCGGAGGGAGAGGAAACTATGGTCATCATTGCGAAGGAAGGTATATCAGACGAAAAAATCAGAGAGATCATTACGGGATTGAACAGGCAGGGCTTGACTGCAGATGTCCGGAAAACTGCGGATAAAACGGTTATCGGCATCGTCGGTGACACGCAAGCGGTTGATACCGAGAAAATGGCCGCTCTTGACTATGTGGAAGATGTTATTGCCGTCAAGACTCCTTATAAGCGGGCAAGCAGAGCTTTCCATCCGGAAAATACGATTGTCCATGTTGACGGTGTTCCCGTAGGCGGCAGGAAGATTGCGGTTATCGCAGGCCCCTGCTCTATTGAGACAGCCGATCAGATTACGGGTGTCGCCTGCGATGTTCGTGCTGCCGGTGCGGTCATGCTGCGCGGCGGCGCCTTTAAACCGCGGACATCGCCTTATGCGTTCCAGGGACTGGGTGATTCCGGCCTGGATATGCTTTTGGCTGCCGGTAAGAAAGCAAGGCTGCCTGTCGTTACGGAGATCATGTCTGCCGACAAACTGGATCTTTTTCTTAAAGAAGATATAGACCTCATTCAGGTGGGAGCACGGAATATGCAGAACTTCGATCTTCTTAAAGCGCTGGGGAGGACGAACAAGCCGATCCTTTTGAAACGCGGTCTCAGCGCGACCATCGAAGAATGGCTCATGTCGGCGGAATATATTATGTCTGAAGGCAACAGTAACGTCATTCTCTGCGAACGGGGCATCCGTACTTTTGAAACATATACGCGCAACACCTTGGATCTCAGCGCTGTCCTGGCCGTAAAAAAGCTGAGCCATCTGCCAGTTGTCGTCGACCCGAGTCATGCTGCCGGCAAACGTTGGATGGTGGCGGATCTTGCCAAAGCCGCCATAGCGGTAGGTGCGGACGGACTGATGATAGAAGTGCATAATGATCCTGACAAGGCGCTGTGCGACGGCGCTCAGTCGATAACGCCGGCCGTGTTCGAGGAATTGATGAAAGATTTGCGGAATCTTGCCCCGCTTGTGGGCAGGGCCGTATAAGGAAGGCGAGAGAATGGAAATGGACAGCACACGATTTTTACGGGACAGTACAATCGCAGTGATCGGTCTCGGGGTAATGGGCGGTTCTTTTGCCGGGCGGCTGCGCCAGATAGGCGCACATAGGATTATCGCTTATGATGTCAACGAAGAAACCTTGGCGGCGGCGCTTGCAGACAAGGTTATCGACGCGGGATATGCAAAAGGAAATGCAGCGCTTGCGGAAGCGGCCTTGCTCATCTTTTGTCTGCCCCTTCACGATATGATAGAGTTCATGAAAGTGAACCGAAGCTTCTTCCGTCCGGGACAGATTGCCACGGATATTATCGGCATCAAAGGCGGTTCCGCCGAAGAGGTGGAAGCCGTTTTGCCGGAATATGTCGACTATGTACCGGGCCACCCTATGGCAGGCCGTGAGGGGTGCGGTTATGAAATGGCGGATGCGGCTGTTTTTGAAGGCGCCAACTATATCATCGTCCCGTCAAAACGATCCGGACAGGAAAGTATCCGACTTATCAAATCCCTGGCGAAGGCGTTGGGATGCGGACATGTAAGCATCGTTACGGCGGCGGAGCACGACAGGCGTATTGCCTATACGAGCTGTCTGCCTCACGTATTGGCGACAACCTTGGTGAACAGCGCTTCCATGAATGACGAAATGAAGTGTTTTATTGCCGGCAGTTTTCGTGACGGTACGCGCGTAGCCGATATTAACGCGCCGCTGTGGACAAAGCTGCTTCTGAGCGACAGAAAAAGTTTATTGACGGAAATAGAACATTTCCGTACGGCTTTATCGGAAATGGAAAATGCGTTACAAAACAAAGATGAAGCGCGTTTATACGCGTTCCTGTCGGAAGCGGCCAAACGCAGAAGGAGATTGATTCATGCGGACCGTAACGGTTAAAACGGAAAAAGACACGTATCCCGTATATATAGGCTCAGCTATAATAAAAGAACTGCCAAATCTGGCGAAGCCGATTCTTGGTACCGGAAAAGCTGTCATTATTACGGATGAGAATCTTTTCGGATTCTACGGCGGCAGGCTTTCACGCATTTTCACTGATTCCGGTACGGCCCCGCATTTTATTGTCCTGCCGCCGGGAGAAGAAGGAAAAAATCTTGCGGCTCTTTCCCGGCTGTACGGCAGCCTCGCAGACCTTGACGTCACACGGGACGATACGATTATCACCTTCGGCGGCGGCGTCAGCGGTGACCTCGGCGGGTTTGCGGCGGCTACTTATCTGCGGGGAGTGCCGTATATTCAAGTGGCGACGTCCGTTATCGCCCAGGTGGACAGCAGTGTCGGCGGCAAGGTCGGTATCGATCTTGAAAGCGGCAAGAACCAGGCGGGCAGCTTTTATCAGCCGAAAGCCGTGATTATTGATCCGGACTTGTTGCGGACCCTGCCGGACCGATGCCGACGCGACGGCATGGGAGAAGTTATTAAATACGGCTGTATCTGTGACGGAGAGCTTTTTGAAATTCTTGAAAAGAACTGTTTTGACACACTTGCGTGGGAAGATATCATTTTCCGCTGCGTACAGGCCAAGGCCGACATTGTGGCAGGCGATGTTTTCGACAAGGGAGAGCGCATGCTGTTAAATTTCGGGCATACCTTCGGACATGCGATGGAAAAATACTACGAATTTAAACATTATATGCACGGCGAGGCTGTCGCTATAGGCATGGTACGGATAACTGCCGGAACGGAAGCAAGAGGGCTGACCGATGCGGGAACGACGGGGCGTTTGAAAAAACTTTTGAAAAGATACGGCCTGCCTGTTGAGACGCAGGTTGCGGATAAAGATGTACTGTCTTATGTCAGACGTGATAAAAAACGACGAAGCGGGCGTGTAACGCTGGCAATTATCACGAGGATCGGACAGGGCAAACTTCTTTCTGCGGATTTAAGTGATATAGAGATGTATTTACAAAGGGGCTTATACGATGAATTTAGTGCTGACACCGAATAAACTGAACGGTACCGTCGTTGTTCCGTCGTCGAAAAGTGCGGGGCACAGGGCGTTAATTTGTGCCGCTTTAACCGACGGAAAAAGTATTATTCGCAACATGACCCCTTCCCGGGATTTGGAAGCGACGGCCAGCGTGCTCCGTAAATTCGGTGCAGCCGTAAATATTCTCGAAACATCGTCCGACGGTCGGTTGACCGTTGCCGTAGCGGGCGGCTTAAACGCATCGAAGGATACGCTCCGGGCCGATTGCGGCGAATCCGGATCGACTGTCCGCTTTCTCATTCCCGTCGGCCTTCTGACCGGGAAGGAAGTGACCTTTACAGGTCGCGGACGGCTAAAAGAGAGGCCTCTCGAACCGTTTTTACGGATGTTCGAGCAAAAGGGGATTTTTTATAAAAAAGGAAAGGATTCTCTCCCCTTAACCGTTCAGGGCCTGTTGAAGGCGGGAATATACGAGCTGGCAGGCAATGTGAGTTCCCAGTTTTTTACGGGACTTCTCATGATTTTACCGCTGTTGTCCGGTGATTCCGTCTTGCGCAGTACGACGGCTGTCGAATCCGAGAGTTACATTAACATTACGCTGGAGTGTCTTAGGAGGCACGGTGTATATGTGGAAAAGGAAAGGGAAGGGCAGTGGCTTATACGCGGCAATCAACGGTACAGGCCGGGAGAATATACGCTTGAAGGGGATTATTCGCAGGCCGCGTTCTGGCTTGCGGCGGGAATAATCGGCGCTCCCGTCACGCTGAAGGGACTGGGATCTCATACGCTGCAAGGCGATCGGGCGATCATTTCTTTTATCGAGTCTATGCGAGGCCGGATCGAGCGTGACGGAAGCGATCTGCGGGCTGTACCGTCGCGAACGGAAGGACGTACGGTTGATGTGGAGGACTGTCCGGATCTCGTGCCGGTCCTGGCCGTACTGGGCGCTTTCAGCAGGGGCATTACGAGAATTGTCAATGCTAAACGCGTCCGCCTCAAGGAATGCGACCGCCTGCATGCGCTGACGACGGAGCTGACCAAGCTGGGTGCAACGATAAGGGAAAAAGAGGACGGGTTGGTCATAGAAGGCGCTGCCCGTCTTGCGGGCGGCCGTGTTTCCGCCTGGAACGATCACCGTATTGCCATGGCCTTAGCAATTGCGGCACAGCGGTGTGACGGGCCGGTTATTATTGAAGGCGCTGAAAGTGTAGCTAAATCGTATCCCCCGTTTTGGCAGGATTTCAAAGCGCTCGGCGGCGCGGTAACGGAAGAAGGTATATAACGATGAATACAATCGGTGAAAATCTTAAATTAACAGTATACGGTGAATCACACGGCGTATCGGTCGGCGCAGTCCTTGACGGTTTACCGCCGGGAGAGACTGTTGATTGGGATGAAGTAAGGCGGGAAATGGCGAGACGCGCTCCCGGAAAGAACAGCATGTCCACGTCCCGTGCCGAAGGTGATGATTTTGCCGTGCAAAGCGGTTACTGTAACGGGCATACGACAGGTACTCCGCTGGCCGTTATGATTGCCAACAGTGATGTCCGTTCCGGAGATTATGATGATTTACGTCATCTCATGCGTCCGGGCCATGCCGATTATACGGGGAAAATCCGTTACGGCGGCTATAACGATTATCGCGGCGGCGGTCATTTTTCCGGCCGGTTGACGGCACCGATTGTATTTGCCGGAGCCGTGGCAAAACAAATTCTGGCACGGCGCGGTATCCGTGTGGGGGCTCATATTTTACAGATAGAGAAAGTTACGGATCGCCCGTTTAATCCGTTGGGGGAAGAACCGGCCGTCTTTGAGAGGCTGGCACGAGAAACGCTGCCCGTTCTGGATAAACCGCAGGCAGGGCGTATGGCGGAAGTCATCACGGCCGCCAAAGAGGATAGAGATTCTGTCGGCGGCTGTATCGAAGCGATGATAACGGGCCTTCCTGCCGGGTACGGGGATCCTCTCTTTGATTCCGTCGAAAGCGGTCTTGCACGCATGCTCTTTGCCGTTCCGGCCGTCAAGGGCCTTTCTTTCGGTGACGGCTTCGCTCTTGCCGCCATGAGAGGCTCCGTAAGTAACGATGCGATGTATTATGATGCGGACGGGACCGTCAGGACGAAAAGCAACCATAACGGCGGTATTAACGGCGGTATTACTAACGGCATGCCCGTTCTTTTCCGCACCGTGATTAAGGCCGCCGCTTCCATCGGCAAAGAACAGGACACTGTTGATACGGACGATAAAAAGAATGCCAAACTGATTATAAAGGGCCGCCATGATCCGTGTATTGTACAACGCGCTGTACCGGTTATCGAAAATGCCGCTGCCTGGACGATTTTAGACATACTCCTCACGCAGGGAGGGAGATATACATGACCGACAACAGCAGGAACCCGTATACGCTGGGCTGTTTCGGCGCTCCCGGTTCTTACAGCGATGCGGCTATGCGCCGGCATTTTAACGACGTGGGCCGTGTCATGTATTACGATCATTTTGAAGACCTCGTCCGGGCCGTTGCTTCGGGAGAACGCACGTACGGGGTCCTGCCGGTAGAAAACTCGTCTACCGGCGGTATTGCCGAGGTATATGACCTTGTCTGGCGCTATGAGTGCCGCCTTGTCGGCGAAGAATACATCCGTGTGCAGCATCAGTTGCTCGGTCTTAAAGAAGCGGCATTGAGCGATATAGAAGAAGTGTATTCACATCCTCAGGGGTTCGCGCAATGTTATGATTTTCTGCGAAAACACCCGGAATGGCGTTTACATACGTATTTCAGCACGGCTCAAAGTGCCGGCGAAGTGGCCGCGAAACGATCCAAAACGGCAGCCGCCATTGCGGGTAAACAGGCGGCGGAGCTGTACGGGCTGAAAATTCTCGTCCCGGATATTGCGGCGAATAAAACGAATTATACCCGTTTTATTATTATCTCGGCGGCGGATTGTGCCGCAGTACGTAAAGACAAGCTTACTGTCGTAGTTATTACGGAACATGTTCCGGGTGCGCTTTATCACGTATTGGGGCATTTTTTTCACAGGCATATGAATATGACGCACCTGGAGTCACGGCCTATACCGGGACGCCCTTTCGAATACTCCTTTCATATTGACGTGACCGGCAGTCTTGATGAAGTGGGTACGGCAGAGGCCGTGGAAGAATTAAAAAGACATTGCAAGTACCTTAAAATTCTGGGTAATTACCCGTCAGCCAAGGGAGGAATGGTAACATGAAATTAGGTCTTATCGGAGGAAAATTGGGGCACAGCGCCTCGCCGGAAATTCACAAACGCTTGTTCAGAATGCTTGACATTTCCGATGATATGGAATACGGTTTGTTGGAAATGGATCGCAATGATATACCGAATGAATTGAAGGTATTGGCGAATGAATACACAGGTATGAATGTGACCATTCCTTATAAATTGGACGTTATGCCGCATTTGACGGAAATTTCCGAAGAAGCGCGCCGGATCGGCGCGGTAAATACCATTCATATTCGCGAGGACGGCTGCTTCGGTTACAATACGGATTATATCGGTTTCGGACGCTCACTGGAACACGCCGGCATTGCCGTAAAGGGCAGGACCTGCACCGTACTCGGATCAGGCGGTGCGGCCAGAGCGATTACGCAATACTTGACGGATAACGGTGCGGCGGCCATTACAGTAGTATCCAGGCGACCCCATTCCAAGCCGGATTTTGACAACTTTATGCATCATACGATTGCGGATATCATCGATTATAATGAATTGAACCGCCATCCGGGCGGCGATGTCATTGTCAATTGCACGCCTGTCGGCATGTATCCCGACAGTGATGCCTCGCCCGTGAATGAAGCCGTTGTCGGGGAATACGGCGCCGTCGTCGATTTGATTTATAACCCCAGAGATACTCTTTTCCTGCAATATGGAAAGAAGCACGGTGCGTGTACGTTGAACGGCATGTATATGCTCGTAGCCCAGGCTATCGGTTCGGAAGAAATCTGGCTGGACCGGGAAATCGAGTTTTCAGTTGTTGAACAGCTGGCCCGGGAAATGGAGGATTTTATGTAATGAAAGACAGGAATATTATCATTATCGGGATGCCCGGAAGCGGGAAAACGACATTCGGTGCGGCCCTGGCCGAGGAATTGGGACGGGAATTTTACGATGCCGATACGTATCTGGAAGAAACGGAAGGAAAGACGATAAAAGAGCTTTTTGCCGTCAGCGAAGACTGCTTCCGCGACGCCGAAACGAGGACGGCGCGGGCGCTGGCTTGTAAGGAGGGAATCGTCGTGGCGACCGGCGGCGGCGTGGTAAAGCGGCCGGAAAATATTGCTATTTACAAGGAAAACGGGATTATCATCTTTCTCGACAGAGATCCTGCCGATATCGCCGCTGATGTGGATGTATCCAAACGCCCTCTTTTAAAAGACGGTCCTCAGAAGGTCTTTGATCTTTACCGCGAACGGATCGATACGTATAATGCATCGGCAGATTATAAGATGGCCAATCATCAAACGATTGAAGAAGTTTCGGGACAGTTGACGCAGCTTGTGAAGCGTGTCTTACAATACAGATAACGGGTACTGAATAATGTGCAGACTGAATTTCGGTGTATGTTACTTTGATATACGGCGGCTGCTTATTTACAGAAAAAATGGTATATAATGGACGGGTACAGGTAATTGTTTCAGTATACCTTTAAAGGGGGACCCGTTATGGCGGAAGTACGGATGACAGAAAAAGACGGACAAACGAAGAAGCGCTGGTTTATGTTGTTGCTGCTGTTTATTTTGACTGCTATTAATTATTTGGATCGCACTAATATGGCGGTGGCGGCCCCGAGTATGAGCGCCGATCTGGGATTTGATGCGGCCGCTATGGGGTTTCTCTTCTCCGCTTTTTCCTGGTCTTACGGCCTGATGCAGATCCCCGGCGGCTGGTTTTTGGAGCGCTTCGGTTCGCGCATATCGTATACGCTGTCGCTCTTTTTCTGGTCCGCTTTTACTGTAGTCATGGGCTTCGGCAGAAACTTTGCGTCCCTTTTCGGCATACGGCTTGCCATCGGCGCCGCTGAAGCCCCCGCATTCCCGACAAACAGCCGTGTTGTCGCCGCCTGGTTCCCCGATAAGGAACGTGCCACGGCAACGTCTGTCTATACGGCCGGAGAGTTTATAGGCCTTGCTTTTTTAACGCCTGTGCTGTTTTGGATTTTGGAAAATTACGGCTGGCAGGAAATTTTTTATGTGACCGGATTTATCGGCGTTATTGTCAGCGTTATCTGGTACCGTGCATACAGGGATCCCGGTGAATGCAAAGAAGTGAGCCGGGCGGAGCTGGATTACATCCGCGAAGGCGGCGGCCTTGCCGAAAAGGCCCGTGCGGCGCAGCATATTTCGCGGGCACAGATTGCAGAGCTTTTTAAACATCGGCAGCTCATCGGCGTTTATTTGGGACAGTTCGCCAATACGAGCACCATGTTTTTTTTCCTCACGTGGTTCCCGACGTACCTTATTGTTGCAAAACAAATGCCTATGCTGAAAGCCGGGATCTATGCGGTCATTCCCTATATGGGCGCGCTTTGCGGCGTGCTCCTCGGCGGCTGGTGGTCCGATCATATGCTGAAGCGGGGCGCGTCCCTGTCGAAGGCTCGGAAAACGCCGGTTATATGCGGTCTTCTTTGCTCCATGACGATTATGACGGCCAATTATGTCGATTCTTTTCATGCGGTAATCGCGATTATGGCAATCGCCTTTTTCGGGCAGGGGATGGCGGCCATCATTTGGAGTACAGTCGGCGACATGGCTCCGGCCGATTCTGTAGGCCTTGCCGGCGGCGTGTTCAACTTTGTCGGTAATCTCGCCGGTATTATTACGCCTATCGCTATCGGTATCATCGTTCAGACTACCGGGTCGTTTGTGGGCGCGATGATCTTTGTTGCTTGTATTGCGGCTCTCGGCGTATTTTCTTTTGTTTTTATTGTCGGTGACATTCACCGCATTGAATCGAAAAGAACCGAATAAAACGGGCAGACGCATATTTTCGGTCGTGTAATACAGCAGTGAGTAGACGCAATAAAAAAGACCTTGCAACGTCTAATGCGGTTGCAAGGTCTTTTTGCGGTTTTAATGGAGAATTTCAAGAATTTTCTGTAAGGCCGTAACCTCAATCTGACCGGGTGCGGAAGCTTTCTTTGCCGAGCCGAAAGTCATGGCCGAGCCGAATATTTCACCGCTGATGCGGCTGACGGCCCCGAGTTTTCCCATAGACATAGTGATGAGCGGCTCGTCCGGATAGAGGGATTTAACGTTTTCCGTTGCCGAAAGAAGCGTGAGCACGTCTTTTGCCGACCGAGGCATGCAGGCCAGTTTGGCAACGTCGGCGCCGCATTCTTTCATGCCGATAAGGCGATCGGATATCTCGGTGAAAGACGGTGTTTTTTCGAAGTCGTGATTGCTCATTACAACCGTTACACCCGCTTTATTGGCGAGTTCAACCGTTTCTTTTATTTTGGCGGCGTTGCGGAAATATTCCACGTCGACGGCGTCGATCCGGCCGCTGTTGACAGCATAGCGGATGAGTTCAAAGTAGTAGTCTTCCGATACGTTCGTTTCACCGCCTTCTTCTTTCGTGCGGAACGTGAAAAGGAGCGCGCTGTCGGGTAATTCTTTGCGGACCTCGTCGAGTGCGTCACCGACGGCGTCAAGATTTTCCACGTCACTCAAAAAGTCGATGCGCAATTCGACTACGTCATATATTTTATCCCGAAGATAGCGGCATTCCTGTGTGAGTTCAGCCGCGGTGCGGCCGACGATGGGAACGCAAATTTTAGGGATACCGTTATCCAGGCGGACATTACCGATTGTAATCATGGTTTAAAACCTCCGTGTTTTAGTTTAAACTGCTTTTTTTACTTTTATAACACTATTGTAGCGGACATAAATGATGCAGGCAACGATGAAGCCGGCAAGAGCGATGCCTGCGTCAAGCCCCATAATGGAGTTGATACCGCTGTCTGCCATACGGCCCGTTATGACGGGAATTGTAAAGGAGGCGATAGAGCCGGTTGTGTAGAAGATACCGGTCATCGTGCCCTTGCCTTTGGGGAACATTTCCGTCATCATGACGAGACCGAGCTGCATTACGCCGCCGGCCGCGGAGAAACCGACAACGGCGGAAAGAATCGGGGCGAGCGCCGCTGACGGATAGTAATAAAGACCGCCGATTGCCAGGGTGGAAATAAGTGTATAGACGACGAGAAGCGTAATAGGACGTACTCCCTTTTTTGTAATGAATGCCGTAAAGAACACGCAGGCCAAGGAGCCGACAGAATAGTAGCTCATGAGTGAACGGGCGGCCATATCGCTCATTTGAGCGACGGCGGCGCCGTATTTTGTCAGCCATTGACTGATCAGATAGAAGGTCGCCTGGGAAATATACCCGTAAAGGACGAAGCAGATGCCTTCAATATACCATTTTGATTTCGGTACGTCTTCGACGGCTTCTCCGGACGAGTCGGCCGATTTTTGAACCTGGTCCATAGACGGATAGGTCATCTTCAGCATAATGAGGAAGTTGACTGCCAGGATGACGGCGGCAATGATGAAAGACCAGCCGTACCAGGCATTCATGGCAACGAGCACGCCGATAAAGAGCGGTAAGAGAAACTGGCCGGCAGAGATGAATGCTTTCAAAAGAACCGTCACGGTGCTGGCGCTTTCGGGATATGATTCAATAAGTGCCGGATAGGTGCCCGCGTCCAGGAAGGAATTGGCAATGCCGGCAAGAATACCGAACACGCAGGCTACCGCCGTTGTCGGGCTGAGCAGAATGCCGATGAAAAAGGCAATATACGTAATCATGCCGAGAAGTACGAACGGTTTGCGGCCGTATTTATCGGAAAGCTTGCCGGAGACGAAGAGGACGATAAGGCGTCCGATACCGAGCATGCCGATAACGCTCATAACATCGGCGAGGCTGCCCCAGCGCGCCGCTAAGGCGTCCATATTTTGGGCAAGAATGAGCACGCCGATGCCGTGTACGAAGTAGTTCAAGTACAAACTCAGGCATAAGGGACGATACGAGCGGGTTTGTTCCATAGTAATACCTCTCTTTTTATGTCTTTGCAACGAAATTAGAATAAAATATCTTTAATATAGTCAACGGGCATATCTTTGCCGGTCCAGAGTTTGAAAGCGGCCGCACCCTGATAGAGCATCATGCCGAGACCGTTGAAAGTATGGCAGCCGACTTCTTCGGCCCATCTCATCAGTTTTGTTTCACGCGGCGCATATACTGTATCCATAACGATGAGTTCTTTATGGAGATACGACTTATCGGGAATGGCGACTACGTCTTCAAGAGGCTTCATGCCGCAGGACGTGCCGTCAATATAAATATCACTGCTGTCGAGCTTGCGTTTAAGATTTTCATGGTCGGCAAGATCGTATAAGGTGACTTTGCAACCGGTACGGTCATTTAACTGAGCGACTACTTTTTCGGCTTTCGGGAAAAATTCATCCCGACGGTTGAAAACGGTGATTTCCTTAGCCCCGTCGAGCGCCGCCTGGACGATAATGGCGGTAGCGGCCCCGCCGGCGCCGACAACTGTCATTTTCCCGCCTACATAGTCGACACCTTCTTCTTTTAAAGACTGCATCGCGCCCGTACCGTCCGTAATCGTGCCGGTAAGCACACCGTTGTCGTTAACGACCGTATTGCAGGCCCCGACGATTTGAGAAACGGGTGAAAGTTTATCCAGGTAGCGCGTAATAGGTCCTTTGTTCGGCATGGATACGTTCCAGCCGCGGACTTTCATGGCACGCAGCCCCTTTACCGTATCCTCCAATGTGGAGTTATCCACTTCAAAGCAGACATATACATAGTCGAGTCCTAATTTTTTGAAGGCTTCGTTGTGCATTGTCGGAGACATGCTGTGACGAATCGGATAGGCGATGAGGCCGATTAATTCGGTATGGCCTGTAACACGTTCTGTAATTGCGATTTTACCCATAATACATTCCTCCTGCTGAATCAATTAATATATATGTGTGAATTTTCACTTTACACGGTATAAAAATACCGGTGAACCCGTCCGTCAGGCGGAGATTCGAGAGAATCTCCGCCGCGGATAAAATTATAAATCGAAGCCGCCGATGGCGTCAATTGTATTGATGATGTCCCGGCCCAGTTCCGTGCCGTGCATAATCTGGCCGGTTTTGCGGCTGTTGCCGATATTGTTGAAGGGAATGCCTTTTTTACGGGCATATGTTTCAAACGGATTGTCTTTCGGAATATCCGGTACCAGGCCCATGCAGATAAAACCGAAATCAAAGGGGTATTCGCTTTCCGTGCCGTCTTTCGCCGCAACAAATTTGTCGGGGCAGACCTTCTGCAGTGCCGTGCCGAGATGCATGTCGACGGGGTGAGTTGCCAATAAGTCCTTAAATGTCGATTTGGAAACGACATCGAGGTCTTTCCCGAAGGCGGGCATCATTTCGATGACGGTCACGTGCGCTTTGCGGAGGGCGAAGAATTCCATAACGTCCAGGCCTACGGCGCCGGCACCGATGATGACGACATTTTTTCCTGCCGCGTTGGCTTCATAATATGGAATAGCGGACATGAATCCTTCGATGGAACGGATTTTTGAATCTTTTGCATCCGTTAATTCGCGGAGGCCTTCGATAGGCGGCAGCATCGGTACGGAACCGGTTGCCGCATAGAGAATATCCGGATTCAATTCTTCTAGGAGTTCTTCGGTAGCCTCCGTGTTCATGCGGATTTCCAGGTTCGGCAAAGCGGCCGCGCGTTTTTCAAGGTATGCCGGAAAATCTTCAATTCGGGATTTTTCGGGGAAGCGGGCAATTCGACGTGCCATACCGCCTACTTCGTTGCGCTTTTCCAAAACCGTGACGCTGCAACCGACTTCCGCCGCCGTGCAGGCCGTTTCCAGGCCGCCGGTACCGGCGCCGATGACGACGACGTGCAAGGGGCGCGTGATCTTCGTGCGCTTATATGCTTCCCCTTCAATAACGGCGGGATTAACTGTACAGCGGATCGGTTTGGATTTGGCAATGCGGTGATCGGCGCAGCCGATGTTACAGCTGATACACTTACGGATACAGTCCGTTCGACCGTGCTGCGCCTTGTTACACCAATCCGGATCGGCAATAAGGCCGCGCCCGATTGCGAGGAAGTCTGTTTTGCCCGCAGCAATGACTTCATCGGCGATTTTCGGATTGCGGATATTGCCGGAAAGGATTACGGGTTTGCCGAATTTTTTCTTAACCGCTTCGGAAAGATAAGCTCTCCATGCATCGGGAAGATCACATTTATCAATCTGATATTGGATGGAGTCGTTTACAGCGGCGGAAACATTGACGATATCAACTTCGGGAATAATGTATTCGAGAAGTTTCAACGTATCTTCCAGCGTATTGCCGCCTTCTATGAATTCATCGGCAGAGATACGGAAAGAAACAGGCGTCCATTTACCTACCTTGGCCCGTACCGCTTCGATGACGAGACGGGCGAAGCGGGCTCTGTTTTCATAAGAACCGCCGAATTCATCCGTCCTCTTGTTGTAAAGAGGAGAAAGGAACTGGTCTAATAAATAGGAGTGGCCGCCATGGATCTCAACCATATCGAAACCCGCACCGATTGCCCGTTCTGCCGCTTCGGCATATTTGTCGACGATGTTTAAGATTTCGCGCCGGGTTAACGGACGCGGCGCCGGATTGCCTGCCTTGGAAGGAACGGAAGAAGAGGATACGGACTGTAAGCCGCCGAGACGTTCCGGGTAAGCGGAGGCGCCTGCATGGTTCAGCTGAATGGAGGCCAGCGCGCCGTATTTGTGAATGCGCTCGGTTAATTCAAACAGGCCGGGCATGAACTGCTTGCTGTCGATACGGAGCTGCTTTGTACCGTTTGTAGCCAAAGGATAATCAATACAGGCGTTTTCAACTGTAATTAAAGCCGTGCCGCCTTTGGCACGAAGGCCGTAGTAGTTTTTCATTTCCTCTGAAACTTCACCGGAAAACGTAGCGTAATTGGAGCCCATAGGCGGCATAATAACACGGTTTCTGAAGGTCGTGCGTTTTACCGTGAAGGGTTCGAAAATATGCGGGAATTGCGTGGTCATATAGGAGAACCTCCTTACAGTCCAAAAAAACAAAAGTGAAAAACAGAACTAACTGTGCCTGTTGGGACTATTATACGGGGATAGAAAATCAACAACAATACTTTTATTTTGAATGTTTTTGTTTAAAAAAACTATTAATTGTGATACTCTATGTGCATGCAAGGTCTGTTTTTAGTAAGTAAATCTACTTTCGGACATATCAAGAATATTGAAAACGGCGGAAATGCCTTCCGGCCGGCTTGAACAGAGGAAGATACTTTAAGGGAGACACACAGATATCAATAGATGAAGGCTATTGAAGTAAAGCATAAATGCTATCAAGTGACGGCATTTTTGTAAAGTCGTTGTTACTGGAGGTATAAAATTATGAATTTAAAGCAGCTTCAATATTTTACCGTCCTTGTCGAAACGGAGCATTACCGCAAAGCTGCGGAGCAGCTTTATGTTACGGAACCCAGTTTAAACAGGGCGATTCGTGATTTAGAAAAAGAAATGGGCGTCCACCTTTTTGAAAAACGGGGGCGTAATATATTTCTTACTAAATACGGTAAGATGTTTTATCCGTACGTTACCAAATCGTTGGAGGAGCTGACTAAAGGCGTGCAAGTAATGAAAGCCTATACGCGTCCCGATAAAGGGCGTATTAATTTAGGCTTCGTTTATACGATGGGATACACGATAGTTCCTGAAATGATTACCCAGTTCCATAATACGGAGGGGAACGAAGAAATAGAATTCGATTTTACACAGGGAACGACACGGGAGCTGATCAGGAGCTTAAAGGAAGAAAAGACGGATATTATTTTTTGTTCCTCCGTTGTAGACGAGCCGGAGATCATGTTTTACCCTATTGTAGAAGAGCGCCTGGTCCTGGTGGTCCCTAAAGGACATCCCTTGGGGAAACGGGCTTCCGTATCTTTGAAAGAAATAGAACCCTATCCTTTTATTGATTTTCAGCAGAGCAGCGGCATGCATGCCATGGTGGTGGAACTGTTAACGCGTGCTGACGCTCATCCCCGGATCGTTTGCCGTATAGAAGAGGATAACGCTATGGCCGGTCTCGTTGCCGCCGGGTACGGCGTGGCCATTATGCCTGATTTCTACCTCCTCAAATATTATGCTGTTGAACGGATTCCCATTGCCGATAAGGCGGATCGCCGTTATCTGTTCATGGCCGTCCATAACCGGCACAATATGTTGCCTGTAGTGGAACGGTTCCGTAATTTCGTTCTGGCCAGAGGCAGGAATACGGAGGCATGATGGAAGCGTTTTGTATGAAGAAAAAGGAGGCATATATGCTTTAAAATAACTGTCTGAAGCCGTTTGCCGCAGCGGTTAAAAATTGTTGACAGATAGAAGTTTATTGGCTATAATTGGTTATGTTCTGTTAGGCGAGCCGACATAGCTCAGTTGGTAGAGCAACTGACTTGTAATCAGTAGGTCGTAGGTTCAAATCCTATTGTCGGCTCCAGAATCGGTGGGATTCCCGAGTGGCTAAAGGGAGCAGACTGTAAATCTGCCGGCGTCCGCCTTCGAAGGTTCGAATCCTTCTCCCACCACCAAATATTGTCGCGGGGTGGAGCAGTTGGTAGCTCGTCGGGCTCATAACCCGAAGGTCGTAGGTTCAAGTCCTGCCCCCGCTACCAAATTTTTTTTGCCTTTTCGGCAAGATAAAAGCATAGCTTTGAACGGTTTTAAGCTGTTGTAGCTCAGTCGGTAGAGCGTATCCTTGGTAAGGATAAGGTCACCGGTTCAATCCCGGTCAATAGCTCCATACTTGGCGGCTTAGCTCAGTTGGCTAGAGCATGCGGTTCATACCCGCAGTGTCCAGAGTTCGAATCTCCGAGCCGCCACCATACTCAAATGACCTCGTTTATCGAGGTTATTTCTATATAAGAAAGGAAACCGGAAGGATTTTCCCGTTTTATATAGAATATATAAAGTGATGTACTCTGTCTTTTCCTAAAAGGAGGAAATGAAAAATGGCAAAAGAAAAATACGAAAGAACGAAACCGCATGTCAA
>ERZ773014.235-NODE-235-length-37934-cov-22.896275_pt1 | contig 37934 bp, 40 predicted proteins | sample MGYA00580841_ERZ773014 | MGnify/ENA primary metagenome ERZ773014 (study PRJEB29015, sample SAMEA2737989) | human oral metagenome | biome: human oral; feature: human-associated habitat; material: dental | place: China | collected 2067 ... | reverse complement strand
GTAGTGTAAAGCTATCAAACTTCTTAGAAAATTTTTAAATATTTTTAAAGATTTTAGAACCCTGTGACTTTAGTCGTGGGAGGTTCAGGAAGAAGGTCTGAATATGGAAGTCTTTTCAGAAGCGATAAGACAAATTTCAAATGCTGATACTTTGATTATCGGCGGAACATCTTTAATCGTTCATCCAGCAGCTTCATTGATTCAATATTTTAATGGAAAAAATCTCGTTTTAATTAACAAAAGCTCAACTGATAAAGATTATTTGGCAAATTTAGTCATTCACGATAAAATTGGAGAAGTTTTTAAAAAATTATAATTGACAAAATATATTAAAATGGTAAAATATTATAAATAATTTAAATTTTTTAGAAAGTGAAAATTTTAGATGGAAGATAAAAATAATAATGGAAATAGAGATAAAAATAAAAAAATAAATATAAAAACTTGTGGAAAACTTTATATTGCTGGAGAATATGCCGTATTAAACTGTGGAAATAGTGCGATTATAAAAAATGTTGATATTTTTATGAATGCACAAATAAATTTTTCTAAAAATTCAGAATATCATATATTTTCAGATATGTTTGATTATTTAGTTACACTTAAATACGATAAAAATTATTCGTTAATTCAAAATGCGATAAAAAATGTAAATGATTTTTTGATTTTAAGTAAAATAAATCCAGAGCCAATTGATTTAAAAATAACTGGAAAAATGGAGAAAAATGGGAAAAAATATGGAATCGGATCAAGTGGAAGTGTTGTAATTTTGGTAATAAAAGCTATGTTTGAGTTATATTATAAAAAATTAAATAAAAAATTTTTTTCAAAAGAAATAATTTTTAAATTGGCAGCTTATACATTGCTAAAATTGGGAGATAATGGATCAATGGGAGATTTAGCCTGTATTTCTTATGAAAATATGGTAGTTTACACATCTTTTGACAGGGAAAAAATAAAAGAATTTATTGAAAAAAAAGATTTAAAAGAAGTTTTGGAGATGGACTGGGGATATAAAATTGAAGAGATAAAATGTGGAATTGAATGCAATTTTTTAGTTGGCTGGACGAAAAAGCCGTCAATTTCTAGTGAAATGATTAAAATTGTGAAATCTTCAATAGATAAAAAATTTTTAAGTGAAGTTCAAGTTATTGTAAATAATTTGAGAGAAGCTATTATTAACGGAGAAAAAGAAAAAATAAAAAAATTGATTGAAAATAATGGAAATATTTTGAAAAAATTAAATGAAAATATTTATAGTTTAGAATTGATAAAACTTGTCCAAGCTACACAAGGACTTGATATATGTGCTAAAAGTAGCGGTTCTGGCGGTGGCGACTGTGGAATTGCGATTTCTTTTGATGAAAATGACAGTAAAGAATTGATTAAGAGATGGGAAAAATTGGAAATTGAGATAATATTTTCTGGAAAATTATAAAAAATGGATAAATTAAATAAATAAATTAAAACTTAAAAATAAATAAATAAAAAATTTAAGAATTTAAATATTAAATAAAAGAAAGGAAAAAATTTATTTATGAAAAGAAAAGATGATCACATTAAGTTTGCTCTACGGTGTAAAAGTGATTATAATAGCTTTGACGATGTTCAGTTGGAGCATAGTTCACTGCCAAAATATAATTTGGAAGAAATTGATTTATCGACAAATTTTGCAGGACATAATTTTAAGTTTCCGTTTTTTATCAATGCGATGACAGGTGGAAGTGAAGCTGGAAAAAATATCAACGAAAAATTGGCTAAAATTGCAAATGAATGTGAAATTTTGCTTGTAACTGGTTCATACAGCGCAGCACTAAAAAATAAAGATGACGATTCGTTCAAAATTGTGCGAAAAAATAATAAAAATTTATTACTTGCGACAAACATCGGAATAGATAAAGATTTCACAAGTGGACAAATAGCGATAAAAGAATTAAATCCAATATTCTTGCAAATTCATATAAATCTTATGCAAGAGCTCATAATGCCTGAAGGAAGTCGAAATTTTAATGAATGGGAAAGTAATTTGGGAGATTTTATAAAAAATACAAAAGTTCCGTTGATTTTAAAAGAAGTTGGCTTTGGAATGGACAGCAAAACCATTGAAAAAGCGATAGAATTGGGAATAAAAACAGTGGATATAAGTGGTCGTGGCGGAACAAACTTTGCTTATATCGAGAATATGCGCCGTAAAAATCATTTTGAATATTTGAATGACTGGGGAAAGACGACGGTTCAAGCACTTTTGGATGCAAAAAAGTTTGATGGAAAAGTTGAAATTGTTGCAAGTGGTGGAGTGAGAAATCCGCTTGATGTAATAAAATGCCTTGTATTAGGAGCAAGTGGCGTTGGAATTTCAGGGACAATTTTAAAATTTTTGAGTGAATATTCTACAGATGAAATTATAGAAATTTTGAATAGCTGGAAACATGAGTGTAAAATGATAATGTGCGCTTTAAATGCGAAAAATTTAAATGAATTAAAAAATGTGAAATATTATTTGTATGGAAAAACACTAGAGTATTATAAAAATTTATAAAGAGGAGCTGATTTATGAAAAAAAAATTAGTTGTGTATGATTTTGACAAGACAATTTACGATGGAGAAACTGGAGTTAATTTTTCGGTATTTTATTTAAAAAAATATCCGCTAAAATCTATTTTATTTTTGATTACTTATTCCAGATATTTATTTTTGTATCTTTTTAAAATTGTAAATTTGTCAAAAATAAAGGAAAAATATTTTAAATTTTTGGAATCTCATACAAAAAAGGAAATACAGGATTTGATTGATGAATTTTGGGAAACAAAAAAAAGTAAAATTTATCCTTGGGTAAAAGAAGAGTTAAAAAAAAATAAAAAAGAAGCCGACTTTGTCATTGTGAGTTCAGCAAGTCCGTTATTTTTAATCGAAAATTTTTTATTCTCACAAGGATTTGATGTGATTTTTGGAACAAAATTTGTGGGAGATAATCAAAAAAAATTTGTTGCTCAAATTAATGGGAAAAATAATAAAGGTGATGAAAAAGTAAAAAAATTAAACAGATGGGCAAAGCAAAATAATTATGAAATTGAAATAGTGAAATTTTATTCTGATAGCCTTGCTGACAAGCCTTTGTATGATATTGCAAAGCAAAAATTCTGGATAAAAAGGGGTAAAATTTTAGAAGGAATGCCAAAGAGAAAAACTTTAATTGATAAATTATTTTGGAACTAAAAAAATAAAAATATAAAAAATGAAAAGATTGTTCTAATTTTAGAGCAATTTTTTTATAAAAAAGTAAAAATAATGTAAAAATAATAACAAAAAAAGATTAATTTATAAAATTAATCCCAATTAATTATAAAAATCTTTTTTTCAATCAATTTTAAAGTTGGTCAAAACATCATCTTGTATAGTATTTGCCCATTTCGCCATCTGTCTTAATGTTATTTTATTTTTCCAGCTTTTCTTATTTCCAACAATTAAAACTTCATCTCCAATTTTTACATCTTGAATGTCAGTTAAATCAATAAAAATCATATCCATACATATTTCGCCCAAAATATTTGCTTTTTTGTCATTTACAAGCACATACGCACAGTTTTTTTTATTCTCAATTTGTTTTGGAAGTCCATGTGCATAACCTATTGCGACAATTCCAACTTTTGAATCTCTTTTCAAAATTCCTTTATTTCCATATGAAACTTTTTCATCTTTTTTCACTTCACGAATATTTATAATTTTTGATTCCACTAAAATGGCATTTTCCAAACCGACATCGTAAGAAAGCGGCTCTAAACCATAAATTGCCATTCCAATACGGCAAAAATCATAGTTATATTTTTTTTCGTATTTAAATAACAGCGGACTTGCTTGTAAATGTCTATATTTATATTTTATTTTGTTATCGTCAAAAATTTTTAAAATTTTTTCAAATTTTTTTACTTGCTTTTCAGTTTCGGTTTTATTTTCAGCTTCAGAAATATGTGAAAAAATCGAGATAATTTCCAATTTAAATTTTTTATTCTCCAAAAATTCAGAATTTATTTTTTTAATTTCTTTTATTATTTCAAAAACTTCATTTTCATCAAATCCAAGTCGATTCATTCCGCTATTTATTTTTATGTGAATTTTTAAACAGATATTTTTTTTAAAATTATTCAAAATATCAATATAATCGTAAAATTGTTTTTTGCTAAAAATTGTTATTTCAAAACCATTTTTAATCGCTACTTCCAATTTTTTCGGTTCCACATAATTAAGTGTCATCACATTGCAATTATTTTTTTTATTTAAATTTTTAAAATTTTTTAAAATTTTATAAATTTTAACAGCTTCTTCAAGATAAGCTACCGCAAAATAATTACAGTTATTTTTTATCAAAATCGGCAAAATTTTTTCTATTTTAAGTCCATAAGCGTCATCTTTTATCACGCAAATTACATTTTCATTAATCGAGCGAATTTTTTCCAAATTTTTTTTTATGCTGGAGCTATTTATTTTCAAATTTACTAACATTATTTTTACTTTCTAAAATTTTTGATTCAATTAATTTTCTAAAGGCTCTTCCTCTGTGACTCACAGATTTTTTTTCCTCAGGCGAAGCAACTCCAAAACTTTTTTTCAAATCATATGAATAAAACAGCGGGTCATATCCAAATCCTCCATCTCCGCAATTTTCAAACAAAATTTCTCCATCGGCTCTTCCAGAAAAAGACTCAACTTTGCCATCTGGAAAAGCGATACTTACAACTGAGATAAAATGTGCTGTTCTTTTTTCTTTTGGCACATCTTTCAAATTTTGTAAAAGTTTTTCGTTATTTTTTTCATCATTTCCATCTTCTCCCGCATATCTCGCTGAAAAAATTCCAGGCTCTCCATTTAATGCATCAACGCAAAGACCAGAGTCATCAGAAATTGTTGTAATTTTTATAAATTTAGAAATTTCAAGCGCTTTTTTTTGTGAATTTTCTTCAAAAGTAGTTCCATCTTCCACCACATCTGGTATTTCTATATCGTCCAAAATCGACAAAACTTCGATATTCATTCCTTCAGTCAGCTTTTCAAAATCTTTAATCTTTCCTTTATTTTTTGTAGCTAAAAATATTTTCATTATTTTTCTCCTAAAAATTGCTTTTTATGTCTGTAATTTTTTTAAATTTAAATTTTATATTTTTTCAAATTTTCTCTTATTATGTCGTTCACGATTTTGTGAATATTTTTTTGTTCTTGAATTGGTAAATTAGTAAGATCAATAGGTTTGTCAACTATTACTTTAATATTTTTGTTACCTTTAACTTTCAAGCTTTTTTTACTTTGAACTTCATAAGTTCCACAAATTGTTAACGGTAAAATTCTTACTTTGCTGTCTTTTGCAAGTTTAAAACTTCCTTTTTTAAATTCTCCGACTTCTCCATTTTTAGTTCTGCTTCCTTCTGGAAAAATTACATAAGAATATCCGTCTTCTACTTTTGAAATTGCATTTTTCATATCTTTCATTCCTTGACGAGCATTTTTTCTATCCAAAAAGATACAGTTTAATGCTTTCATCCAGCCACCGATAAGAGGCCAATTCTTCATTTCTTTTTTTGCAATAAAAGCAAAATCTAGTGGTAAATATCCAAGAAGAGTTGGAATATCTAAATTACTTTGATGATTTGAAATTAAAATGATAGGTTCTCCTGTTTCCTTTATTTTTTTTATTTCTTTTTCACAGTCATTTTCGTAAATGACTTTCACTTTACTCCCTGATGCCCAAACTAAATTTTTTCCCCAGTTTGTTCCAACTTTACGAGCAAAGTTGTGAGCATCTCGACCTTTTTTAAAAAGTAATGCCGGAGCCCTAAAAATCATTCCATATAGAAATGTTCCTACAAGTATAAAATGGTAAAATATTGTTCTCATTTTTTACTCTCCTTATTAAATTAAAAATTTTTTAGTATATTTTTTTGGTTTATTATAAATTTTAACATAAATTTTTTTATAAAAATGATTTATATTCTTTAATTTTTTCAAATATTTTATCAAGTGAAAATCCTTGTCTTGCCAAATATTGTATCAGTTTTTGTTCTTCTTTTAACTGTTTTAAATATTCTTCTTTTGTTAAACTAGAATTTTTGTGTGCTAATTTTTTTTCATTTTTTTTAATTAAAATTTCAAGCCTTTTGTCATCAATGTTTTCTTCAGTTTCCAATTCTTCATATGCAAGTTCTACTATTTTTTTTTCAATTCCTTTTTGTATCAAATTGTAAGTAATTCTATTCTTTCCATATTTTTTATTTTTTATGTAGGAAATTGAGTAGTCTAAGTCATTTACATATCCTAGTTCTTCTAATTTTTTTATTGCTTTTTTTATTGAATTTTTATTTTGATATTTTTCTTCTAATTTTTTGTAAAGTTCTTTTTTAGTTCTGTCTTTTAAAGAAATTAGAAAAATCCCTTTTTCTAAGGCAGCCTCATATGAAATATCATCATAGAGGCTAGAAATATCATCATTTACTTTTAATCCATATTTTTGCTTTATAAATGGACTTATATCCATTATCTCTTCCGTCGATAAATACAGTTTATTTCTTGCTATTTTTATTATAATCATTAATCTTCCGTTTCATTAGAATTATTGGAATCATTAGAATCGTTATTATTTTCTGAATTTTTTATTTCTTCAGAGTTTTCTTCTTCAGCATTAAGTCCCAATTTTTCTCTAATTTTTTCCATAACTTGAGCTTCGATTCGTGAAAATAACTTAGTATTTTCTTTTAACATCTTTTCAACATTAATTCGACCTTGACCTAATTTTTCATCTCCATAAGCAAACCAAGAACCACTTTTTGAGATAACTCCAAAATCAATTCCAGCATCCAGTATTTCTCCAATTTTTGAAATTCCTTGTCCGTACATCACATTAAATCTAGCTTCTTTAAACGGCGGTGCAACTTTGTTTTTAGTAACTTTGACTAAAACTTCATTTCCAACCATTTCATCCCCTTGTTTTACTGAACCAACTCTTTTTACCTCCATTCTTACTGTTGAAAAGAATTTTAGTGCACGACCTCCTGAAGTAGTTGTCTGAACTCCGGGAACAAACGAAAATCCACCAATTTTTTCCCTTATCTGATTGATAAAAATCATAACTGTATCAGATTTTGCAATAGTTCCTGTCAATTTTCTAAGCGCTTTTGACATAAGCCTTGCTTGAAGTCCCATTTGCTGATCTCCCATTTCACCTTCAATTTCCGCTTTTGGAACAAGAGCTGCAACAGAATCTACCACAATTACATCCATAGCTCCACTTCGTACAAGCATATCAGCAATTTCAAGAGCCTGCTCCCCTGTGTCAGGTTGAGAAATTAAAAGTTCGTCAATGTTTACTCCCAGCGCTTTAGCATAGACAGGATCAAGTGCATGTTCAGCATCAATAAATCCTACAACTCCGCCTTCTTTTTGAGCTTCTGCAATGATATGCAGTGCAAGAGTCGTTTTTCCAGAAGACTCAGCTCCATAAATTTCAACGATTCTTCCTCTTGGAACACCTCCTACACCAAGTGCTATATCTAAATTTATACTCCCAGTAGAAATGGCTTTTATGTTCATTTTATGATTTTCTCCAAGTTTCATGATAGCACCTTCACCGTAGTCTTTTTGTATTTGTTTCAGTGCTAAATCTAACATTTTCTCTTTATTTTCTTTATTTTTTTCATCAATTTTTTTCTTAGCCATTATAACAACCTCTCCTTTATTTTTTATTTTTTTCAATTTATATTATATCATAAATTTAAAGTTTTTATAAATTTATTTTTCTCTTAATCTTTTATTTTTTAAAATTGACCGACTGTACAAAATATTAAAAATTTAGTATAATATATTAAATTAAGTACTTTTTATTCAAAAAAAGGAGAAAATATGAAAATAGTAGTTTATGGTGCTGGGGTTATGGCACAATATGTAAAGGAATCTATAATAAACAGTAAAAATGAATTTGTAGGTTTTGTTGATCCACTTGGAAAAGGGGATTTTGTTAATTTAAAAGGAGAAAATTCAAATGTGGAATATGATGCAATAATTGATTTTTCGCATTTTAGCTTAATCGACGATGTCTTGGAAGCGGGAATTGCTAAAAAAGTTCCAGTTTTGGTGGCAACAACTGGTCATACGGAAGAGCAATTAAAAAAAATTGAAAAAGCTGCAGAATTAATTCCTGTAATTAAAGCAACGAATACTTCGCTAGGAGTAAATATTGTAAATGAAATAGTTGCATTTGCTACAAAATTATTAAAAGATTTTGATATTGAAATTGTGGAAAAACATCACAACAGAAAAATTGATGCTCCAAGTGGGACAGCTTCAACACTTTTAGAAATTGTAAAGGAAAATTTGAATGACGGAAATGATTATAGAACAGTTTACGGAAGAGAAGGATACAGTAAAAGAGCTGAAAAAGAAATAGGAGTTCATGCAATTCGTGGAGGAAATATTGTAGGAGAACATACTGTTATTTATGCAAAAAATGATGAAATTATTGAAATAAAGCACGAGGCGTTGTCAAGAAAAATGTTTTCTGATGGTGCAGTAAAAGCGATAGAATTTTTAAGTGGTAAAAATGCTGGAAAATATACTATGAGAGATGTTTTGGGAATAAACAAATAAAATATTTGTTGTAAAATTTTAAAAAAAGTGGTAAAATAAACAAAAAATGTAATATGATTAAATTTTGAAAATATTAAAAAATGGAGGGAAGATGACGGAGTTAGAAAAGTCAAAAGCTATTATTCAATATATCGCCGATGCAAAAAAGACAACACCTGTAGAACTTTATACAGATGAAGAAATAAAAGATTTTTATTCTTGTAAAGTTATCGGAAAAGATGGATTAAAAGTTGTTTTTGGTGATTGGGAAGAAATACAAAAAATCATAAATGAAAATAACTTACAAAATTATTATTTAAAAAATGACAGAAGAAATTCTGGAGTTCCTATGCTTGATATGAAAAATATTAATGCTAGAATTGAGCCAGGAGTATTTATTAGAGATAAAGTTAGTATTGGTGACAGAGCTGTAATAATGATGGGTGCAGTTATAAATATTGGCGCTGAAATCGGTGAAGGAACAATGATTGATATGAATGTTGTTTTAGGCGGAAGAGCCAAAGTTGGTAAAAACTGTCACATCGGTGCAGGAGCAGTGCTAGCTGGAGTTATCGAGCCGCCTTCAGCAGATCCAGTTGTGATCGAAGACGATGTAGTTGTAGGAGCAAATGCAGTAGTCTTAGAAGGAGTCAGAGTTGGAAAAGGTTCAGTAGTTGCGGCAGGAGCAATAGTTACGCAAAATGTTCCAGAAGGTGTCGTAGTTGCAGGAACACCAGCTAGAATTATAAAAGGAGTTGACGCTAAAACAGCTTCAAAAACTGAATTAGTTGACGCTTTAAGAAATTTATAGAAATTTATCATTTAAATTATTTAAAAATAGATAAATCAAAATTAGGAGGAAATTATGAAAAAATTATTACTAATAGGAGCAATCTTAGTAACAGGAGCTTTATCATTTGCTGACTCAAAAGCTGACTATGAAAAAGCAAGAACCTTAGCAGGACAAAAGAAAACAGCAGAAGCAGTTAAAATTTTGGAAACACTTTCAAAAACAGGAGATGCAGAATATAAACAAAGAGCGAATTTAGAATTAGGTTCTTATTATTTGCAACAAAATCAAATATCTAAAGCAAAACCTTATTTGGTAACAGCTTTTGACGATGGAAAAGTTGTAAATGGCTACAGCGCTGAAGCGGCAAGATTGTTATATTTAGTGGGAATTGCTGAAAAAGACAAAAAGTCAGCTGAAAAATATATTCTTTGGACAGATGAAAAAACAGAAGGGAAAGATGCTGATATAACTTCAAGTTTAATCATCTTTTACTTCGATAATAACGAGCAATCAAAAGGAACTGCTAGATACAACAAAGCTATGAAGTCGACTGACAAAGCTTTCGTATCAGAAGTAAACTACAATGTGGGACAATATTATATGACAAAAAATAACAATGCTCAAGCCAAAACGTATTTACAAAAAGCATACACAGGTGCGCCACAAAAAGTAAATGGAGCTGGAATCTTATTAGCTGAAATAGCTATGTCTGAAAAAAATACCGCTCAAGCTGAAAAATATTTAACTGAAATGAATACAGCAGCAGGTGGAAAAAATACTCAAATCTTAGGAATGCTTGGTACTTTCTACTTACAAAAAGGAGATGCGACAAAAGCTGAACAATTTTTATCAAAAGCAGTTGCTGCAGAGCCTAAAAATGTAGAAGCAAAAGTTTTGCTTTTAGGAATTTATGAAATGCAAAAGAATACAGCAAAAGTAAATTCAACATATAGTCAGTTAAAATCAGGAACCCCAAAAGTTACTAACGCTCAAATCGGTACTTATTTTGCGCAAGCTGGAGCTGGAGATTTAGCTGTTAAATATTTACAAAAATCAATTTCAGAAGATAAAAATAATGAAGCAAAAGTTGTATTGGGACAAGTTTATGCAGCGGCAGGTAAAAAAGCGGAAGCTGTAAAAGTTTTAGAGGAAGCTGTAAAAGCTAAGGTAAAAGGTGCAGCAGATGTTTTAAAACAAGTTCAATCAATGAAATAGTAGAAATGGTAAATGTAATGAATAAAGAAATAATAAAAAATAGTGAAATTTTTAAATTTCACTATTTTTTATTGTAATAATTTTTATTCTGAAGATCTTAAGTGAATTGATCTACTTATTGAATCTCTCACGACTGAAGTTGCGAGATTCTTAAGTACTATTTAGTTTCTTTTGAATATCTAGTATTCAAACACTAGCTAATTTCCTTAAGACTTTAATGGACAAGCTCTCCACCAAGAACATTAGCGTCCTGTTGACTCGGTTCAAAACCAGTTTTATTATTTAACTATTTCAAATTTTTTCGTTGCCAAAAAATATGCCATTCATCTCATTCCTTGCGTCGGGAGTGTCTGGCATAACTCATAAAAATATATAATTTAAGAAAGTTTATTTATTTGTAGGTGCGACTGTTGGAGTTTTATTTTCTATTAAATCTTTTGGATATGATTTGTCATTTGTAAAAGCCCAAGTACCATTATAAAAATAGTTACCATTGTTATTAACTAGGTCTTTTCCAGCTTTTAAGTGCATAAATTTATATTTTTTTAAATAATTTTCAACTTTATCTTTATCTTGAATTAAAATTCCAATTTTTACATTTTCATAATTTTCGCCATCAAATATGCAGTTTTCAAAGTCGATGTCCACACGGCTGTCTTTTTCATTAATTTTTTTATAATCTCCATGTGATTTTGGAACTTTACAATAAGAATTTTTTTCTAATTTTGCAGTTTTTTCATGATTTTTTTCAGCAAAAGCTGCAAAAGAAAATAAGATTAATAATGCTAATATACCTTTTTTCATTTCATTATTCCTTCTTCCTATAATTTTTTATTATAACACCTGTCATATATTTTACATAATTATTATAACAGATATTCAAAGATTTTGCAATGATAATTTTAAAAAAATAAGAAAATAAGATGAAATTAATAAAAAAATAGTAAAGATAATATAAAATTATCATTACTATTTTGGATTTTTTTAACTAAAAAATATTTGTAAATCATTATCAACAGTAGTTATACCAGTCAGACCAAATTGTTCATTCAATAAACTTGCAACGTTTTTAGAAATGAATGCTGGTAAAGTCGGACCAATATGAATATTCTTAATTCCTAAGTAAAGTAACGCAAGCAGTACAATTACCGCTTTTTGTTCATACCATGCAATGTTAAATTCGATTGGCAAGTCATTTATATCGTTTGCATTAAAAATTTCTTTTAATTTTAGTGCCACAACTGCCCAAGAATAAGAATCGTTACATTGTCCAGCATCAAGCACTCTAGGTATGCCGTCAATATCTCCCAGATTTAATTTATTATATCTGAATTTTGCACATCCTGATGTTAAAATTACCACATCTTTTGGCAATTTTTTTGCAAATTCAGCATAATATTTTCTTGTTGTCTGTCTTGCATCACATCCGCTCATAACTATAAACTTTTTGATCGCTCCTGATTTTACTGCCTCGACAATTTTATCAGCAAGGGCAAATACCTGACCATGTGCAAATCCACCTGTGATTGTTCCACTTTCAATTTCGGTTGGCGATTTACATTTTTTTGCTAATTCTATAACTTCACTAAAGTCAATTTTCCCATTTTCGTCTGTTTTCAATTTTTTCCAGCCTGGAAGTCCTGTTGCATTTAATGTAAATATTCTGTCGTTGTAAGTAGCATTTTTCTTAGGCGGAACTAAGCAATTTGTAGTAAATACGACAGGTCCATTAAATGTTTCAAATTCTGTTGTCTGATGATACCAAGCATTTCCGTAATTTCCAACTAAATGTTTGTATTTTTTTAATTCAGGATAGTAGTGAGCCGGCAACATTTCTGAATGTGTGTAAACATCAATTCCAGTTCCTTCAGTTTGCTCTAAAAGTTCTTTTATATCTTTTAAATCGTGTCCAGAAATCAAAATTCCAGGATTTTTTCCAACTCCTATATTTACTTTTGTCATTTCAGGCGTTCCAAAAGCTGAATTATTTGCTCTGTCTAGAAGTGCCATCACATCTACACCAAATTTTCCAGTTTCAAAGACAAGGTTTGTAAGTTTTTCAGCACTCAAGTCGTTATCTTCAGTTGCAATTAATGCTTTTTCAAAAAAGTCAAAAATTTCGTTACTTTCAAATTTTAAGTTTAATGCGTGAAAACCGTAAGCAGAAAGCCCTTTTAGTCCATATAAAATTATTTCCCGAAGTGAACGGATGTCTTCATTTTCAGTTCTCAAAACTCCAATTTCATGGGCTAGATCTACTAAGTCACAGCTTTCATCAAACTCAAAAGTGGCAAGTCTTGAACCTTCAAATTTAGAATCAATCAAAATTTTTGTATTTTCCAATTCTTTTGCTAAAAATTTTCTTAATTTTATACCTTCATAGATATATTCTTTGATTTCCTCTCCGTCAAAATTCGCATTTGTTATAGTTGAAAAAAGTGCACGATATAAATATTCATTTACATTTTCATAAATTTTATTATTTTGTCTAAGTTTGTTTGAATAAAGTGCAACTCCTTTTACAACAAAAATAAGCACATCTTGTAAATTTGAAACTTCGTCATTTTTCCCACAGACTCCCATAACTGTACAGCCTTGATTTCTACTTGTTTCCTGACATTGAAAACAAAACATGTTATTCATAATTTTCTCTCCATTTTTAATTTATTTTTTTTTGAAATATTTAATTTTAAAATCTCCACAATTTTAAAATTAATTTTTTATTATTTCAACAAAAAAATTATATAATAAATTAAAAATAAATTCTGTAACTTATATCACACTTTTTAATTTTTTTTGAAAATAAATTTTATATAAAATTATTTTTTTAAATATTTTTTTACAATTTCTCTATCATCAAAATGAATTTTTTCTTTTCCAATTATTTGATAAGTTTCGTGCCCTTTTCCAGCGATTAAAAGGCTATCTCCTTTCTGAAGCATTCCTAGTCCTCTTTTTATCGCTTTTTCCCTATCGGCGACAATTAAATATTTATCAAATGGATAATCAATTTGAACAAGTCCTTTTTCAATTGCAGCTAAAATTGAAATTGGATTTTCTGTTCTGGGATTGTCAGAAGTTAAAATTATAAAGTCGCTAAATTTTGCAGCAGCTTTTGCCATTTTTGGTCTTTTATCGTGATCTCTGTCTCCACCTGCTCCAAAAATTGTAATCACTCTGTTGTCAGTGATTTTTTGTAAAGTTTTTCCAATATTTAAAAGTCCATCGTCTGTGTGAGCAAAATCTACGACAATTCTGGCTTCTAAATCATTTTTTATAGTTTCAAATCTTCCTGGAATTGAAGAAATATTTGATAATTTTTCTAAAATGTAGTCGATGTCAATTCCTATTGATAAAAGACTGGCAACGCATCCTAAAATGTTATAAAGATTGTAATCTCCAATTAAGTTTACTTCCACAACATATTCAGATTCATTTGAAATAGAATTAATTTTCTCAAAATAATTTTTAGCATTAATTTTTATTTTCATTCCGTCATTTGTGTAATTGATAATTTCTCCGTGAATATCGGCACTTTTATCATTTTTTGAAAATGAGATATAGTTTCTTCCACGATTTTCTTCAAAAATTACTTTTCCATATTTGTCGTCAATGTTTATAATTCCAGCGCCATCATTTTTTAACAGTGTAAATATTTTTTTCTTGGCATTAAAATAATTTTCCATCGTTTTGTGAAAATCTAAATGGTCTTGAGTTAAATTTGTAAAAATTGCACTGTCAAATCTTAACATATCTACTCGTCCAATTTGAAGAGCATGGGAACTCACTTCCATTATAAAATATTTTGCACCCATTTTTACACTTTTATCTATTAATTTTATTAATTCAAGTGATTCTGGAGTTGTATTTACAGTTGGAAAATTTTCGTTTAGAATACGATTTCCAGTTGTTCCAATCCGAGCAGTTTTTTCTAAAATATTTTCTAAAATAAAACTTGATGTAGTTTTTCCGTTTGTTCCAGTGATACCGATTATTTTTATTTTATTTTGTGGAAAGTCATAAAAATTTGAAGCGATGATTCCTAATTTTTTTCTTATATTTGAGATGAAAACAAAAGTAATATTTTTTGAATTTTCATATCTTTCAGGATTTACCATTTTTTCAACGACAATCATTTTTGCACCTTTGTCAATTGCACTTTGAATAAATTCGTGTCCATCAACAACGCTTCCAATCATAGCGATAAAGACGAAGTCATTTTCTATTTTTCTGGAATCATATTCTATACCTTTTATTTCAAAAGTTTCCCCTTCGTGAAAAACTTCATAGTCAACATTTTCAAAAATTTTATACATTCATTATCATCTCCTATTTATCTTTTTAAAGATTTTAAATATTATATTTTTATTATATCACTTTTATTTAGTTTTTTTAAGTTTAAAAATTTTATTTTGTTGAAAAATAATAAAAAAAATTGTAAAATATATTAAATAAAAATAAGGAGAATTTTATGAGATATGAAAATTTAAAAGAAAGATTTTTTAGATATGTGAAATTTGAAACAAGGTCAGATGAAAATAGCGCTTCAATTCCATCGACACCTTCACAAATCAAATTTGCCAAAATGCTAAAGCGTGAATTGGAAGAAATAGGACTAGAAGATGTCAGCATAGACAGCGCCTGTTTTGTAAATGCAACTCTCCCAGCTAATTTTGATAAGAAAGTATCAACAATAGGATTCATTGCTCATATGGATACAGCAGATTTTAATGCAAGAAATGTAAGCCCAAAAGCTTTTGAAAATTATGACGGAAATGATCTTTTATTAAATGAAAATTTAAAAGTGATTTTGTCGCCAAAAGAATTTCCAAATTTGAAAAATTATATTGGAAAAACTTTGATTACGACTGATGGAACAACGCTTTTGGGAGCTGATGACAAAGCTGGAATTGTGGAAATCATTGAAGCAATGAAATTTTTGATTGAAAATCCACAGATTAAGCATGGAAAAGTGAAAATAGCCTTTGGTCCAGATGAAGAAATAGGTAGAGGCGCGGATAATTTTGATGTAAAAAAATTTGGTGCAGATTTTGCATATACAATGGATGGCGGACCAGTTGGAGAACTTCAATATGAATGTTTTAATGCGGCACAGTCAACTTTTAAAATAAAAGGAAAAAGTGTTCATCCAGGAACGGCAAAAAATAAAATGATTAATGCAAATGTTGTAGCAATGGAAATTGCAGATAGTTTTCCAGAAGAAGAAGTGCCAGAAAAAACAGAAGGTTATGAAGGCTTTTATTTGCTTGAAAAAATGACTTCAAACATTGAAGAAGGGAAAATGTCATATATTTTGCGTGATCACGATAGAGAAAAATTTGAAGCAAAAAAAGAATTTGTAAAAAAAGTTGCTAAAAAAATAAATGAAAAATATGGTGATAAAATTGTAGAAGTTGAGATAAGAGATCAATATTATAACATGCGAGAAATTATAAAAAATCATATGAATGTTGTAGAAATTGCTCAAAAAGCTATGAAAAATGTTGGAGTTAAGCCAGTGATTGAGCCAATTCGCGGGGGAACAGATGGTTCAAAAATCTCGTTTAAGGGTCTTCCAACTCCGAATATTTTTGCAGGTGGGGAAAATTTTCACGGAAAATATGAATTTGTTGCGCTTGAGAGCATGATTTTAGCGACTGATGTCATTGTGGAAATCGTCAGATTGAATGGAGAAGGGGAATAAACGATGAAATCAAGGTTTAAATTTATTTTAGGATATGGAGTTTTAATATTTCTTGGTATATGTGAAGGATCTATATTTATTAAAAAACCATCATTTTTTAATATTTTTCCATTTATATTTATATTTTTAATGTTTTATATATTATTGTGGGTAGAAACATATAATATGCTAGTTAACGAGTTGAAAGTGGAAAAGTATATTTCAAGATTAAAGAGAATTTTTAAATTCCTTTTGACGAAAGAAAGCAAAAATATAATTTTAATAAATTTATTTACGGCATATCTCTTTTTAAACAGTGAAAAGGATTTTTTGAGCTATATAGATATTATAGAAATAACTAAAAAAACGCCTAAAAAAGTTAAATATGTTTATTATTATAATTTAGCAGCGTATAAATTGTCCATAAATGAAAAGGGTGAAGCTAGAAAAATATTTGATGAAAATATTAAAAAAGAAGAAAGCTTATTAGGAATTTTATTAAATTATGAAAATAATCCAGAACAAAAAATTGTTAAACTTGAAAAATTATTGTTAAAACAAAAAGTAGAATTATCTAAGATAGAAGTAAAATTTTATTTGGGAGAAGTATATGAACAAATTGGAAACTTAAAAAAAGCAAGAAGATTTTACAATGAAATCGCTGAAAAAAAAAGTGATATTTATTTTGTAAAAGTTGCTAAAGAAAAAGTTTTGGAATTGAGTTCAGAAAATATTTAAATAGTAAAATTTTTATTTCAATTAGAATTAATGTCTTCTTTATATTATGTTAGTAAATTTTAATTTAGTTAATAAAAAAAATATTGAAATTCTAGTAAAAATTGTGATAAAATAATATAATATAAAAAATAGGACAAATCGTGATGAATTAAAAGTAGGAGGAAAGAAAAAATGGATAAAAAAAACAAAATTGTAATTTCTGAAGGATTGACATTTGACGATGTGCTTCTTATTCCGCAAGCGTCGGAAGTAGCGCCTAATCAAGTTATATTAAAGACAAAGTTGACTAAAAATTTGGAATTGAATGTGCCGATTTTAAGTGCAGCTATGGATACTGTAACAGAATCAAAACTTGCGATTGCTATTGCAAGAGAAGGTGGAATTGGGTTTATTCATAAAAATATGACCATTGAAAGACAAGCTGAAGAAGTGGCAAGAGTTAAAAGATATGAGAGCGGAATGATTACAAATCCTGTTACATTGCGTCAAGATGCTATTTTAGAAGATGCTAATAAACTTATGAGAGAATATAAAATTTCAGGACTTCCAGTAGTTGATAGCGAAGGAAATTTAAAAGGGATTATTACAAATAGAGATTTAAAATATAGAGAAGATTTGTCATCTAAAGTGACAGAAGTTATGACAAAAGAAAATTTAATAACAGCGCCAGTCGGAACTACATTGGATGAAGCAAAAACAATATTGCTTCAACATAGAATTGAAAAATTGCCAATTGTGGAAGGAACAAAACTAAAAGGATTAATCACGATAAAAGATATTGACAATGTAATAAATTATCCAAATGCCGCAAAAGATAGTCAAGGACGACTTCGTGTGGGAGCTGGAGTTGGTGTTGGTCCTGATTCTGTAAGAAGAGTTCAAGCTTTAGTTGAAGCAGGAGTCGATATAATTGCGGTGGATTCAGCTCATGGGCACTCAAAAGCGGTTATTAATAAAATTAAAGAAATTAGAGAAGCTTTTCCAAAATTGGACATTATCGGTGGAAATATTGTTACGAAGGAAGCCGCACTTGATTTGATTGAGGCTGGAGTAAATGCAGTAAAAGTTGGTGTTGGACCTGGCTCAATCTGTACGACGAGGGTTGTGTCAGGAGTAGGAGTTCCACAGATTTCAGCAGTTATGGACGTTGCTGAAGTTTGTAGTGAAAAAGGAATTGGAGTAATAGCAGATGGTGGAATTAAATTGTCTGGGGACGTGGTAAAAGCAATTGCCGCTGGAGCAGATTGTGTAATGCTTGGTGGAATGCTTGCTGGAACTGATGAAGCACCAGGAGAAGAAATTTTATATAACGGAAGAAAATTCAAAACTTATGCTGGAATGGGTTCGCTTGCAGCTATGAAAAGAGGAAGTAAGGACAGATATTTCCAATTGGAATCAGCCACAGAAAAATTAGTTCCAGAAGGAATAGAGTCAATGGTTCCATATAAAGGTGCATTAAAAGACACGGTTTATCAAATTTGTGGAGGACTTCGTTCAGGAATGGGGTATTGCGGAACTCCGACAATTGAAGATTTGAAATTGAATGGAAAATTTGTGAAAATTACAGGAGCAGGACTTAAAGAAAGTCATCCGCACGATGTAATTATTACAAAAGAAGCTCCAAATTACAATAATTCAAATAAATAAAAAAATAAAAGGCTGTCTTAAAAATTATTTTTAAGACAGTCTGAAGTTTAAGATTAAATGGACTTTGAAAGGAAAAAAATGAAAAAAATAAAAAATTTGATTATTTATTCAGTGATGGTTTTTGGAATGAGCAGTTTTGTTTATTCTTACGAAGATTATTATGAAAAAGTTTACATTGTAAAAGTATCCAAAGGCGATATTTTTAAGAAGTTGAATGTGACAAAAAAACAACAGAAAAAATTAGAAAAAATATTTGATAAATATCAAAATAAAGCAAAAGATATTGAAAAAGAATTAATAACATTTGAAGAAAAAAAAGAAAAAATTGGAAAAATTGAAATACAAAGATACGAAGAAATTGCAAAAATTCTGACAAATGAGCAGTTAGAAGAATATAATTCTTATATAAATTCAAAAAAACAGTCTTTTAACGAAAAAATTGACAGAATAAAAAAACTTGAAGACAATGTGAATTTGTCTAATGAACAAAAAGCAAAGGTACTAAAATTTGAGCGTGATTTTAAAAGAAATGTAGAAAAATTAAAAAATGATAGATTGAGTGTAGAAATGTTTACACAAAAATACGAAGAATTAAAACAAAAAAGAAATGAACAAATTCGTTCCGTTTTGACAGATGAACAAAGTAAGTATTTTAGTGAAAATTAAAAGATAACAGAGTAGATTTTAAAAATTTACTCTATTTTTTGTTTAATTAATATTTTCACAAATTCTACTGTCATTTAATTGAGAATTAAGTTTTAAAAAAAATAAAAATAATCTTGATTTTTTTTAGTGTATTTGATAAAATCAAAGTATAAAAAAAAGTATTGGAGGAATTTTTATGGTTGGAAATGTAAAAAACGAAATTGGAGTATTATTTTCAAAAGATAATTTTATGTTGATTAAGAAAAAACTAAAAAAAGATGAGAAAATTGAAAAACATAATCACGAAAATGAAGAGATTATTTTTACGGTTCTAAAAGGAAAAGTGGAAGTGTTTTTAAATGAAAAAGAAAATCATATTTTAGTGCCAGGAGAAATTCTACAATTTGATGGAATAAACTTTATAAGTGCAGTTGCAATAGAAGATTCTGAATTTAGCGTCACGCTTATAAAAAAATAGATGAATTTATTTTGTCTAAAGATAATTGGCATAATAACAATGTTTATTGACCATTATCACTATATAATAGGTGGAAATCAAATATTTAACATAATTGGAAGAATTGCTTTTCCGATATTTGCGTTTTCCCTTAATGAAGGTTATTTTCACACAAGCAATTTGAAAAAATATTTAATTAGATTATTTACTTTTGCAGTAATTATACAGATTCCTGCAATTTTATTTAAACTTAATTATCCAGTAAATATATTTTTTACGCTATTTTTTGGATTACTTGCAATTTATATTTTAAATTTAAAAAATAAAAAAATGCCTTTATATATTTTTGTTTTTTTAAAAATATTTTTGATATTTTTAATTTTTTATATAAGTAAAAAATTTAAATTTGATTATGGAATATATGGAATTTTGCTTATAATAATTTTTAATATATTTAGAAACAAAAAATTATTTTTATTCTTAGCGTTTTTTTTATTAAATTTGGCAGTTGTAGTTTTCCCAAATATTTTTGGATTATTTAAAATACAGTTTTTTTCAATGTTTTCATTGGTTTTCATATTTTCTTACAATGGGAAAAAAGGTAAAAGTTTAAAATATTTTTTCTATCTATTTTATCCGATACATTTTTTAATTTTAGAAACAATAAATTTTTTCCTTAAAAAGTTGTGATATGAAAAGTGAGAATCGAAATAAATAAGGTGATAAAATGACGAAAAAAGAAAGATTTGATAAAGTATTTCCGATATTGGAAAAAAAGTTTGGTAAAGCAAAAGCAGCTCTGAATTACGAAACGCCATTTCAGTTTATGATTGCTGTAATACTTTCAGCGCAATGCACAGATGCAAGAGTAAATATTGTTACAAAAGAGCTGTTTAAAGTGGTTAAAAATCCAGAAGATATTAGAAAAATGGATATTAAGACATTGGAAGAATACATTAAATCGACGGGATTTTTTAGAAATAAAGCTAAAAATATAAAATTAAATGCCCAAATGATGAAAGAAAAATATAATGACAAATTGCCAAGAACAATTGAAGAATTACTAGTTTTGCCAGGAGTTGGGAGAAAGACGGCCAATGTCATATTGGGAGATTTGTGGAATATAAGGCAAGGAATTGTCGTAGATACGCATGTTAAAAGACTCTCAAATTTAATTGGATTTGTTGAAAGTGATAATCCAGAAATTATTGAAAGAGAACTTATGAAATTTGTACCAAAAAAATATTGGTTTGAATATTCGCACTATCTGATTTTGCACGGTAGAGATAAATGCGTAGCCAGAAGACCAAAATGTTTGGAATGTGAAATAAATAAATATTGTAAACATGGACAAAAGTTAATTAATAAATAAAGATTGATAAATAAAAAAAGAAAGGAAAGTAATGTTTAGTAAAACAAAAAAAATTTTAATTTTAACAGTATTTTTTGCAGTTCTGTTGTATGGGGAAGGAGAAGGAACAAGTGAAAAGCAGGACAGCGGTAGTAGTAAAAGTGAAACAGTAAAGGTGGTGAAAAGTGGTTCAGATGAAATAGAGCAAGCAACAAATCGTGGAAACAGCGCTCATAAGTACTCAAAAAAATCATCAAAACATAATAAAAAACATAAAAACAAAAGTGAATGGAATTCCAAAAATTCTAAAAATACATCTTCGAAAGTGTCAGATACATTAAACAGCAAAGGTAAAAACTCAAAATCCCAGACAGATTCTTTAACAAAATCGAAAAAAAATGTGAAAATTGTAAAAGCGGTAGAAAAAGAAAAAGAAGGGGAGTCAAAATATAACGGAAAAGTTATAAAATTTATAGCAACAACAGATGGAAAAGTTATAAAAAATGAAGATGCAAAACAAAAACATCCGATAGCTTCGCTTACAAAAGTTATGAATATCATGGTCGCACTTGACCAAGTTGATAAAGGAAAAGTAAAATTAAGCGACAAAGTTTGCTTTACGCCTGATGTGGTTGATACAGGCGGAAGCTGGTTAAATGCAAAAGCAGGAGATTGTTTTACACTAAGAGATTTGCTTCGTGCAGAAATAATTTATTCAGCTAATAATGCGGCTTATATGGTTGCTTCCTACATCGGAAAAGGAAATCTTGACAACTATGTAAAACTTATGAATGAAAAAGCAAAAGAATTTGGAATGAAAGACACGCAGTATTTTACACCAGCTGGGCTTCCGACTTCGATGACTAAAAAGCAAATGGATATTTCTACAGCATATGATATGTATTTATTGGGGCGACAGGCAATTAAAGATGAAAGACTTAGGGAATGGATGAGTGAAAAAGAACTTGAATTATTGAATGAAAAAGGTGAAGAAGTTGTCTACAATAATCGTAATCACTTACTTGGACAATTCGGAGTTTTTGGGCTTAAAACAGGATTTCATGAACAAGCTGGATATAATATGATAGTTTCGAGTAAAATTGGAAATCTTGAAATAATTTCAGTTTCGCTTGGAAATAAAAGTGATGTTGAAAGAACAGAAGAGCAGAAAAAAGAATTTCAAGCGATAGAAAAAAATCTTGTGCCAATTTACAAAGCGGGACAAGTTGTGGCAAATAAATTTAAAATAAAAGATGCTGTAAAAAAAGAAATTACTGGAATTTTAGCTGAAAACGTGTATCAATTGGGAAATACGGATTATAAATTTGAAGTAAAAGATTTAAGGGTTACAGCAGAAAAAGATGGAATTTTAAAAGGAGACGTAATCGGGAAATTACAAGTTTTATCAAATGATAACAAGATTGTAAATACAATTGATATAGTTGCAAGTAACGACTACAAACGGTTATCATTGCTTGGAAAAGTTTTAAGATTTGTAACTTTTGGAATGGCATAAAATAAAAAAATCACACTTTTATTAATTAATAAAAATTTAATTTTTAAAGGTGTGTTTTTTTTGTGTGCAAATTAATAAAAAATATGATAAAATTAAATATGAGAATTGAAAAAAGGGAGAAAAATATGAAAATATTGGGAGTGATACCAGCGAGATTTTTTTCAACAAGATTTGAAGGAAAGCCACTAAAAGATATAAATGGAAATCCGATGATTGAATGGGTTTACAAACGAGCTAAAAATGCTAATATTGATGAATTAATTGTTGCAACTGATGATAAAAGAATATTTGAGGCAGTTAAAAAATTTGGCGGAAATGTAGTTATGACATCAAGCGATCACAAAAATGGAACTTCAAGAATAATTGAAGTTATAAATAAAGAAAAATATAAAGATTTTGATTTTGTAATAAATATTCAAGGAGATGAGCCGTTAATAGATATTAAGTCTATAAATATTTTGGCTGATAATTATAGAAGCCAAAAGTCTGAAATCATTACATTAAAGCAAGAAATTATTGAAGAAAGTGATATTTTAAATCCGAATGTTGTAAAAGTTATCACAGATTTTTATGATAATGCAATTTATTTTAGCAGGCTTCCAATTCCATTTGAGCGGGAAAAAATACAAAATTTTAAATATTATCGACATATTGGGATTTATGGATACACAACAAAATTTTTAAATGAACTTAGTAATTTGAAAGATGGAATTTTGCAAAGAATGGAGTCGCTTGAACAGTTAAAATTTATGGAAAATGGTTATAAAATAAAAGTTTTGGAAACAGATTCCAAAGTTATTGGAGTTGATACAAAAGAGGACTTGGAAGAAGTTATAAAGTTTATCTGCAAAAATGGAATTATTTTGGAATAAAAAAATTTTTAGAAAATTGAAAATTTATTGTAAATTAAAAAATTTAAATTCTGACTGAAATGATTTTTAATAAAATTTTATGAAAAGAGGTGCTTTTTTATGAAAAAGAGGATTCTATTTTTAATTTTCTCTGTCTTATTTTTAAATTCTTGTGCAGCGACTGCGGTTGCGACTGGACTTTTAATGACTTATGAACTTGGGTGTAATGAAGGAGAAATGAAAACTTGCGATTCAGATGATTCTGTTGTGAAAAGAGTGGCTAAAGGACTAACTTGGCCTGTGATAGAGCCAATAAAAAGTATTTCTGATGGTATAGAAGATTATCAGCCAAAAAGAAAAAATAGATATATGGCATATTCAAATAAAAGTCATAAGGAATCTGTTAGTCGTGTAACGTTACGAGTGATAGATAGAGAAATGGCGACACAAACAGTAAATATTTTGGGTAAAAATATACAAATTTCAGTTCCTAAAAATGTTGAATTAAAAGTTATAGGAAATGATATAGAAATGGTGGATGCACAGTCTGGTTATGGACTTCCAATAAAATTTTTTACTGTTTCAAATCCTTGTAATAATCAGGAAGAATGGAAAAATAAAGAATATAAAGATAAATATTTGAAAAAAATATCTAAAGATGAATATTTTTATTTAAAATCTTATACTTATGATGGAAAAGAGCTGGAAGATAAAATTGTAAAAGCAAATAACATGGAAAAGATTTGTGAAAATAATTAAAAATTAATGATTGGAGAATTAATATTATGAAAAAAGCATTTTTATTAATTTTGAGTGCAATTTGTTTGAATTCTTGTCATGCTCTTGTTATAAGACCGCTGACAGAAGCGACAGTTGCAGTTATAGGAGCACCGTTTTATGCAGTTGGTAAGTTACTTCCTAAAAAAGATGAGCAGGATTATGGTAAATATAGAGAAGGTTATCATGCCTATAAAGTCGAAGAATATAAAGATAGAATTGACAAATTGATGAGTGATATTTTACAAAGGGAATGGGAAGAAACAACATTTTTTTCTGGTTTTGTGGATACGGATTACCATACAGAACAAATTTTACTTCCTAAAGGTTTAGTTGTAGAAAAAGATGTGTTGGTTGATAAAGAAACTGGTTATGGATTGCCTGTTCATTTTTTAAAAGATGAATATCCCTGCTATTTTGACAGAAAAAAAGGGATATATGATTTGAAGTCAAAAGAAGAATATTTTATAAAAGGGAATAGAAGAGATTATTTCAGAATTGAAAGTGAAACTGAAAAAGGAAACTTACTTGAAAAAATGATTTTGGAGAAAAATAATGTGCAAAGAGGGTGTAAGCAATGAAAAAATTGATACTTTTTTTGATAATATTTACCAGCTTTATCATATTTCCTGAGAAAAAAGATAAAAATAGTGAAATTTATGAAAAAAGAAAATATTCAACCGTTTTAAAAATTGAGAATGATGACTATGATAGAGCTGTTGGGATAAGGACGAGCAATAGAAGAGATTTAAAAGGAGTGATGACGGTTATAATGGGAGGCAGTTTTTCTGTAGACAATGATGTGGCTAGTATATACAATCAAATATCTAAAAATGCGAATAAAGTTACATTGATTTATTTCGATGACAAAGATACACCTACTATAAAAAGAGTAATTGATACTTTAAAAAAGAAAAAATTTAGCGGAAAAGTTGAAGTTATTTCTTTTTTGAATAAAGAAAGCAAAATTTTAAAAAATAGTTTTGCAAAAAAAGATTGGAGTTATACAAATTATTATAATTTAGATGATATTTCAGAATTAGTTAGTTATGATGGGGAGAAAAAAACTAAAAGTGAAGTTATAAAAATATTTTTAGAAAAAATAAAAAAATCTTTAGAAAATAACGAAGATGATATAAATAAATTTTATGAAACAAATTAGGAGAAAAATATGATAAATGGAGTAATGATACAATATTTTGAGTGGAATTTAGCAGATGATGGAAAACATTGGGAGAGATTAAAAAATGATGCCGCTCATCTAAAAGAAATTGGAGTTTCAGCGGTTTGGATTCCACCTGCTTATAAAGGAACTTTTTCAGGAGATGTTGGATACGGTGCTTATGATTTGTGGGATTTGGGAGAGTTTAATCAAAAGGGAACTGTGCGTACAAAATATGGAACAAAAGAAGAACTTATTGATGCGATTAATGAACTTCATAAATATGGAATAAATGTCTATTTGGACGCTGTACTTAATCATAAGGGAGGTGCTGACGAAACAGAAAGATTTTTGGCAATAGAGGTGGACCCTGAAAATAGAAATGAAGAAATTTCAGAACCAAAAGAGATTGAAGGGTGGACAAAATTTACTTTTCCTGGAAGAAATAAGAAATATTCTGAATTTGAATGGAATTATACTCTTTTTAGCGGAGTTGACTATGATAATTTAACAGGAAAAACTGCAATTTATAAAATTGCTGGTGAAAATAAAGGATGGGCAGAAAATGTGGATTCTGAACTTGGAAATTATGACTATCTTATGAATGCCGATGTGGATTATTCGCATCCTGAAGTGAGAAATGAAATTATAAACTGGGGGAAATGGGTTGTAAACGAATTAAATCTCGATGGATTCAGAATGGACGCTGTAAAACATATAAGCGAAGATTTTATCAAAGAATTTTTAATTGAAGTAAGAAAAGTTTATGGAGAAAAATTTTATTCTGTTGGAGAATATTGGAAAGATGACTTGGATACTTTAAAAACTTATTTGGAAAATATAGGATATGAAACTGATTTATTTGATGTGGGACTTCATTTTAATTTTCATGAAGCTTCAGTAGAAAAAGAAAACTATGATTTAACAACGATACTGGATAATTCAGTAATGCTTATGGATCCAATTAAGGCGGTAACATTTGTGGATAATCACGATTCGCAAAAGGGAAGCGCACTGGAATCTGAAATAGAAAGCTGGTTTATTCCACATGCCTATGCAATAATATTGCTTTCTGAAAAAGGTTATCCATGCTTGTTCTATGGAGATTATTACGGTGTAGGAGATAATAAAAGTCCGCATGGATGGGTAATAGATAAACTTCTTTACGTGAGAAGAAATAACGCTTATGGAGAACAGATAAATTATTTTGATGATCCAAATATAATAGCTTTTTATAGAAAAGGTAGGGAAAATGAAATAAATACAGGATGCGTAGCTATTTTATCCAATAATGAAGATGGAGAAAAAGCTATTGAAATTGGAAAAGATAGAATAGGACAAGTTTGGGAAGAAGTTACAGGAAGCGGATTTGAAGACGTGGTAATTGATGAAGAAGGAAATGCCGCATTTAGAGTCGAAGGTCAAAAAATTGCAGTTTGGGTACCTAAAAAACAATAGTTTGAAGTATGAAAAAATAAAAAAATAAAATTAAAGGAGAAAAAATTATGAAAAAAATAAAATTAGTATTAATATTATCGGTCTTAGTAGGAGCGATTAATTCATGTACTGCAGTTGCGCTTGGAGCTGGAGCTGTTGCTGGAGGATACACTTGTGCAAAAACAAATATCTGTAAAGATTTAATAAATAAAAAAAATAATACTAAAAATATTCAAAGTACACAGCCAAATACAGAACCATCAAGTATAAATGAGAGTGGATTATAAAATTATAGAAAGGAGAAGTTACAAAAAACTGTAACTGCAAAGTATGAAAAAACAGAATAAAAGAGAAGAAATTTTAGAAGATATACAAAGAATAGTAATAAAAGTTGGAACTTCTACGCTTACTGATGAAAATGGACAACTAAATTTGCAAAAAATGAAAAAAATAGTTGTGGAAATTAGCAATCTTCAAGACAAGGGATTTGATGTGATACTTGTTTCATCTGGAGCAGTTGGAGCTGGAATGGGGCTTCTTGAAATCGAAGAAAGACCAAAGTTGCTTTCAGAAAAACAGATGTTATCAGCAGTTGGACAAGTGACACTTATGCAAGTTTATCAGACTTTTTTTAAAAAGTATGACAAGCTTATTGGACAGCTTCTTTTGACTAAAGGAGAATTTTCAAACAGAAAAAGGTATTTGAATGTAAGAAATGTATGTAACGCCTTTCTGGATAAAAAAATAATTCCAATTATAAATGAAAATGATGCAATTGTTTCAGATGAGCTTAAAGTAGGAGATAATGATACGATGTCAGCGCTTGTTTCAGGACTGATTGATGCAGATTTATTAATTATTCTGTCAGATATAGACGGACTTTACAACAAAAATCCTAAGAAATATGAAGATGCCAATTTGATTGAAGTTGTCGGAGATATAAATGAAGATGTAAAAAATATGGCTGGTGGAAAAGGCTCAAAATTTGGAACTGGTGGAATGATTACGAAAATAATGGCTGCGGAAATGGCAACAAAAATTGGGACAAATTTAGTTATCGTAAATGGAGATGACCCGAGAAACATCTCAAGAGTTGTGGAAAAAGAAAATATTGGAACATTGTTTGTAAGAAAAAATAAAAAAATTAGTTCTAAAAAATATTGGCTTGCTTATGGAACAAATAAAAAAGGTGAAGTCGTAGTTGATGAAGGTGCAGAAAAAGCTCTGCTTTCAGGAAAAAGTTTGCTTCCAATAGGAATTAAATCAGTTTTTGAAACATTTGACAGAGGTGGAGTATTGGAAATAAAAAACTCTAAAAATAAAGTTATTGCCAATGGAATTTCAAACTATTCGTCAGATGAAATTGAACTAATAAAAGGGCAAAAAAGTGAAGACATCGAAAAAATATTGGGGCATAAATATGACGATGTCGTGATTCATGCGGACAATATTGTTTTGATTGAAAATGTATAAATTTAATTTAAAAAAATTTTGAAAAATAATTCATTAATGCAAAGTATTTAGGATTTTTTTTAAATAAAATAAAATAAAGTAAAGTATATTTGAATAAATTTTTATAAATTATTAATATTAATAAATTGAAATAGGAGAAAAAATTATGAATAAATATATCGAAGAAATGGGAAAAAAGGCAAAAATTGCTTCTCAAAAACTTTTGACGCTTGATACAAAAATTAAAAATAATGCACTTCGTGCCATTGCAGATGAAATAATTGAAAAAAAGGAAGAAATAAAAGCGGCAAATAAAATTGATTTGGAAAATGGGAAAAAGGCAGGGCTTAGTTTTGCGTTACTTGACAGAATGGAATTGACAGACGCTAGAATTGAAGGGATGGCGCAAAGTTTGAGAGAAATTGCGGCATTTACTGATCCGATTGGAGAAATTTTAACTGGATGGAATCACAAAAATGGGATGTCGATTGCGAAAAAAAGAGTACCACTTGGTGTGATAGGAATGATTTATGAGTCAAGACCAAATGTTACGATTGACGCGGCAGGTCTATGTTTAAAATCTTCAAATGCAGTAATTTTGAGAGGTTCTGAAAATGCAATAAATTCAAATATTTATTTGAATAAGTTATTTAATGAAGTTGGAAAAAAAGCGGGAGTTCCTGAAAATTCAGTTCAATTGATTGAAAAGCCAGAACGGGAATTGGTAAAAGAAATGATAACTTTGAACGAATATATTGATGTTTTGATTCCAAGAGGCGGAAAAGGTTTAAAAAAATTTATGATTGAAAATGCAACAATTCCTGTAATTGAAACGGGAGCTGGAGTTTGTCATGTTTTTGTCGATGAAAGCGCAGATATTGAGATGGCTTTACCAATAATTGAAAATGCAAAAACTCAAAGACCGAGCACTTGTAATTCAATTGAAACAGTTTTAGTTCATAAAAATATTGCAAGTGAAATATTGCCAAAATTGACGGATATGCTGATAAAAGATAAAGTTGAGCTTAGATACAGCAAAGAAGCGCTTGAAATTGTTGGAAACAGAAGTGATGTGAAATTGTCTCAAGATGAAGATTTTGGGACGGAATATTTGGATATGGTGATGTCGCTAAAATTGGTGGACAATGTGGAAGAAGCAATTTGTTACATCAATGAGCACGGAACACATCACTCGGATTCGATTATTACAAAAAATATTCAAAATGCTGAAAAATTCTTGAATGAAGTGGATTCGGCAGCGGTTTATTTAAATGCGTCAACTAGATTTTCTGACGGCGGAGAATTTGGATTTGGTGGAGAAATCGGAATTTCTACGCAAAAATTACACGCTCGTGGGCCTATGGGAGTGAGAGAATTGACTACGACTAAATATGTAATTCGTGGAAATGGGCAAATTAGAGAATAAAATTTTTTTATAAAAAAATCATATTCAAGTTATAAAACTAAGGAGAAAAAATGAAAATAGGATTTATTGGAACAGGAAATATGGGAAGTTCAATAATAAAAGGAATTTTGTCTTCAAAATTTGAAAAAAGTGAAAATATAAATATTCTTGATTTGGATAAAGAAAAAGTAAACAATTTAGTTAAAGAATATGGAGTAAATGTCGTAAATAGTGAAAAAGAGTTGGCAGAAAATTGTAATATTATTATTTTGTCAGTAAAGCCGCATATTATTCCCATCGTTTTAAAAAATTTGAGTGGAAATGTAAAAAAAGATACAATTATTTTGACAATTGCGGCTGGAATAAGTATTTCCGTGATTGAAAATGCTTTGGGAGAAGATAAAAAAGTTGTTAGAACAATGCCAAATACTCCTGCTCAAGTACTTTCAGGAATGACAGCGGTTACATTTAATAAAAATATTGAAAATTCTGAAAAAGAAATAATTTTTAAACTTTTAAATAGTTTTGGAAAAAGTGTAGAAATTGAAGAAAAATTGATGCATGCATATACGGGAATTAGCGGATCACTTCCAGCGTATGTCTACATGTTTATGGAAGCACTAGCTGACGGTGGCGTACTTTGTGGAATGCCAAGAAATAAAGCATACGAAATAGTTGCTCAAACTGTAGCGGGATCAGCAAAAATGCTTCTTGAAACAGGAAAGCATCCAGGAAAGTTAAAAGACGAAGTTTGCTCTCCAGCTGGAACGACAATTGAAGCAGTCAGAGTTTTAGAAAATGGAAATTTTCGTGGAAATGTAATTGAAGCGGTTGCAGCTTGTACGGAAAAATCAAAAGAAATGGCAGGAGAAAAGTAAATTTTACAAAGAAAAACTGAATTTTTTGTTTAGTTTTTCTTTTTTTATGATAGATTGTATAATAAAATGCAACAAATTTAAAATAAAATAGAACTCATGATAATTTCGTGTTAAAATGTTAGTAACGACAAAAACATTAACAAAAGGAAATATATTATGAGCCATAAACATTTTACCATAAATGAAAGAAATAAACTAGAGGTTTTGCTAAAAGAAAATTACAAAATAAAGAGAATTGCTGAAATTCTTGAAAAAGATAGAGCTACTATTTATCGTGAAATTAAGAGAGTTAAAGGTGAATACTGTGTTGAAAAAGCTCAAATAAATGCCAATAATAAAGGATGTAAAAAAGGCAGAAAATACAAAATCACTTTTGAATTAAAGAATTTGATAGAGTCTAAACTTTGTGAAAGGTGGTCGCCAGAACAAATTGTAGGACCAGAACTAAAAGGAAAATTATCTTTTAAAACTATTTACAACTGGCTGTATAAGAATTTTTTTGATGTATCTTTAGACGTTTTAAGAAGAAAAGGAAAAACAGCGAAAACTAAAGAAACGAGAGGAAAATTTAATATTGGAAAGTCAATTAGTGAAAGACCAGAAGAAGTCAAAAAAAAAGAAGTTTTTGAACATTGGGAGTTGGATTCCGTAGTTTCATCAAGAGGAGAGAGCAAAGCTTGTTTTGCAACATTTGTGGAGTTAAAGACGAAATTTTATGTAGCAATAAAAATGCCAGATAGAAGTAAAAATTCGATGTTGGAAGCAATAAAGCAGTTAACATCAAATATTCCGAAAGAAGCATTTAAAACTTTTACATCAGATAGAGGAAAAGAATTTTCATGCTGGAAAGAAGTAGAGGAAATGGGAATAGATTTCTATTTTGCAGATCCTTATTGTTCGTGGCAGAGAGGTTGCAATGAAAACAGTAACGGTCTTCTGAGAGAATTTTACCCAAAGAAGACCGATATATCAAAAGTAGAAACAGAAGACTTGCTAAAAACCTTAATGATAATAAATTCAAGACCTAGAAAATGTTTAAACTATGCAACACCATTTGAAAAATTTTTACATGAAATTAAATTTGAGAAAATTTAAAAAAATGTTGCATTTAATATTGCAATTTATGTTTATAAAAAAATTTTGAAAAAAGAGAAAAATATGATAAAATAGGTTTGTAGAAAAAGTTCCTACCACTACAGGAAATAAAAAAATGTTAATAATCGTTGTAAAAATGCAATGGTTATTTTTTTGATTATTTGAAAATAGGGAGAATGATAGAAATAAGGTGAAAATTGTGGTTTGCTGACTTTGGTTATTTTTTAGGTTATTCTTAGATAAAGTGTAAATGAATAAAAAAATAAATGCTAATATAATAGCTGATAAAAGAAATAATTAAGATTTATATTAAAGAAAAAGGAGAAAAATAGAGATGGCAAAAGTATTAATAGCAGGAATTGGTGGAGGAAAGAAAGAAAAAGGTAAGGGGTATAATTTAGCGGATTATTATATTGATAATGAAAATAATTTGTATGTAGATAGAACATTTGTTACTTCGGTACTAGAGGAGCATTATAAAATAGATAAAACAATATATATTGGTACAGTTGGTTCGATGTGGGATGAATTGTATTTACATTATTCAACAGGTGAATTAAGTTTAGAAGATGAAGATTACATGGATGAATTGGAAAATATAATTATAAATGCAACTAAAGATTCAGATGTTTCAGAAATTAATATAGAAAAATTTAATAAAAAGTTTGAAGGTAGGGTTAAGGCAATAGTAACAAAATTTGGAATTAATGAAAATGAAATTTTTGAAAATTTTAATTTAATAATGCAAATTGGAGAAATGTTGAGTGATGGCGATGAAGTTTACATTGATATAACTCATTCATTTCGTTCAAGTGCTATGTGGATGTTTTTGATTATGAATTACATAACTGATGTTCTTGATAAAAAAATAAATATTGTAAAAATTACATATGGTATGTTTGAAGCAGGTAGAGATATTCCTAGAGAAAATACTAGACCTAAAAAAAGAGCACCTATAGTTGATTTGAAGGCTTTTTATGATTTGATGAAATGGATAAAGGGAGCAAATGAATTTAAAAATTATGGAAATAGTTATAGTTTATTAGAAATAATGGAAGATAAAGAAGTTAAGAATAGTATAAAAGATTTTTCTGATGGACTGAATTTAAATTATGTTGGAACTATAAAACAAAATATACAATCTTTAAGTAAATTACGCAATCAAATAAATACGATAGAAGGTCCAGGGAAATTAATAATACCAAATGTAGTTGAGAATTTTTTAAAACATTTTAAAAAATCAGAAAAAGATTACGAGATCCTTTTAGAACTGGGTAACTGGTATTTTGAACAAAAAAAATATGCTATGGTTGCAATTAATATAAATGAAAGCATAAGAAATTTTGTGATTGATATACTTGCATTGGATAATTGTGAAAAAGGGATAGGTTTGAAAATAAAGGATCATTTTTATTATTCTCAAAGAAAGTTAAACGGTATAAGACATAAAAATGAATTAGAAAAAAAAGAACATAGATTGTGTAGAATTTTATTTAAATCTCAAGAAATAAGAAATGATATTTCGCATTCGTTGGGTAAAAGAATTAAAATGAATGATGACATAAAATACCTCAAAGATTCTATAGAATTTTTAAAAATTATAATGTATGACAGAGAATTTATTAATTATTATGAGAATAAATATTCAAATGGACTTTTAGAAAAATAGAAATATTAAAATTATTGTGTAAGGAGAGGATACGAAATGGAAAAAGGAAAATCGAGAAGAGTATTTTTAAGTTTTTTAGGGACAGGGAAGTATGAAAAATGTTTTTATACATTTGAAAAAGAAAAAAGTAAAAACGTAAAATTTGTGCAAAATGCTATTGTAGAAATATGTAAAGATAGATTTGATAAAAAATTTGTATTGTGTACACCAAGTGCTAAAAATACTCATTATAATTCTCTTGTAAATGAAATAGGTTATAATTTTGAAGCAGTTGATATATCTGAAAATATGAGTGAAAAGGGAATATGGGAAATTTTTCAGCAAATATACGATGTTTTAAATGAAAATGATGAGATTGTTTTTGATATAACGCATAGTTTTAGATTTATGCCGATGCTTGGAATAACTTTGCTACAAATTGCAAAATTTCTGAAAAATATAAAAGTGAAAAAAGTTTTTTATGGTGCATATGAGCCAATTAAATTTAATGATGGAATTACAGAATTCCCATTAGTAGATCTTACAAGTTTTTCTATGTTGCAAGATTGGATATTGGCCGGATATACATTGGTAAATACGGGAAGAGCAGAAGAAATTGAAAAATTAGCTAAAAATGACTTGACTCCAATTTTAAAGGAAAGTAAAGGTAAAAACGAAGAAGCACGTAATTTTAGAAAAATAGCCGATAAAATTCAGCAAATGACATTAAATTTTAGAACTAACAGAGGAAATGAGATAATAATAGCACATGAAATGAAAGAAATCAATGAAAGTGTAAAGGAAATAAAAGAAAGTAATCTTTTAAAACCATTTAAACTTGTAATAGAAAATATATATTCAGATACTAAAAAATTTGAATATAAAAATGAAGAAAATATTATTCATAGTATTCAGTGGTGTATAGATAAAGATTTAATGCAACAAGGAATGACTATGTTACAGGAAGGAATAACTACATTAGTATTAAAAGAGATAGGAAAAGAAAATAAGTATACGGATATCAATATTAGAGATATAATTTCATATGTGTTGCAGAGTTTAAACCGAAAGAATGAATCAGAAGTTGAAAAAGAAAAAGAATTAGATATACAAAAATTAGAAAAATTATCTGAAATATTAAATGAAAGTTTAGAATTTAATAAAGAAGAAATATTACAGAAAGAAACAAAAAAATTAAAAAAAATGGTAGAAGAACGAATTTTAAAGGAAAAAGTATTAAATATAGAAAAAATAAAAGAATTATCTAAAATATTTTCTGATATTTCGGGTGTTAGAAATGATATTAATCATGCAGGTTTTAGACCTAGTCCAACAGATGCTAAAAATTTTAAAGTGAAGTTGGAAGAAGAATTTGAAAAATTTAAAGAAATTTGGGAAAATAAAAACAATAGTGCAGAATAGGAAATATAAATATGGAACTAACACTTGATAGTATAAAAAAAGAAGTTTTAAATATGGTTGATGAAAGTTATGAAACAAATAGAGAGTTACTGGACTTAATTTTGAAGTTGTATTTTTATGAAAATAATAAAATGGCATCTGAAGAGAAATTATTGTTAGAAAGGGGTTATAAAAATATAATTCAAGAACAGGGAGAAAAATTTGCAAGAGAAGCTGATCTTGATAATTTTGGAATTACAAAAATTGTGTCGGCTGTAAGTTATTCGGAAAAGAAAGATATTTTTTCTGAATTGCCGTTTGAAAAGGATTTAAGGATATTTAAAAATGTAAAAAAATATATTTTTTGTATACTAAAGAAACTATAGAAAGTTTTAACAAAATTTCAGAAGATATGAAAGGGAAAAATATAAAATCATTTGGTATTCAGATAGTTGGAAATACTATCGAAGGAATCTATAAAAAAATAAAAAGATTAATTTATTCAGAAAATTAGATACTATTTTTGATACTACATTGGGAATGAAAACATTATCCACAGCAATGTACAGAATTTCATCGGAAAGACAAATTAGAGCAATTAACTGGAATGAAAAGCAAATTTCAAGATATGTTGTAAATAATGGAGAAATAAAGAAAGCTAATGGGAATATACATTTATATCCAACTATGACTTTAAATTTTATGAAAGAGCCTATAAAAGAATATTTGAGCATATACACAATGATTAATGAAGCAATAGAAAAAATGGATTATCATAATGTAGCGAAGTTTTATAAGATAACAGGAAGAGATGATATGGCATTTTTTTATAGTGAAATAAGTAAAATTTTTGATCTTGATAAAATGTTGGATGAGGACAGTTATAGTTTTTATGACAAGTTAGAAGAGATATTGAAAAAAATTTTTAATTATGAGAGATCCTATGAAAAAGAAACACAAAATAAGTTAAAAAAGTTATCTGTTTTTTATTGTTTTTAATTTTATATGAAGATTATGAAAATTTTGAAAAAAGAGAAATTGAGTGGTTTAAATTTAATGATAAAGTTTTCGGTATAAAAGAAAAGGATTTTAAAAAGTTTGAGGAAGAATATTTTGAATTTGATAAGGATAAATATTATTATTATTTAATGGCAAAAGAAATAAAATTTATTTAAATGAAGTAGTCAAAAAAATAAATGATGAAATTAAAGCTGATGGAATGGAAGAAGAATTTAATAATTTAGATGAAATAACAAATTATATATGAAGATGTTATTGATTTTGATTTTGAAAAAGAGTTGAAAGAGGAAACTCTAAAACTGATTTTTGGAGAAACTTTTATAAAAATTCCTTGTCTCGAAGCAAAAAATAATTTTTTGGAAATAAATGTGAATTCAAAAACAAATAACATAAAATACATACTTATTTATAAATTGCTTGAAGTGGCTAATACTGAAAGAAAGTTAGGATCTAACGAAGTACGTAATATTTTAGAAAATAGAGATAGAAAATTAAGAAAGGAAGCTAAAAATTCGTCTCCAATATCTAGAATCTTTAATGAAGTAAAATCAGTAATAAAAGAAATTAATAAATTGATAAAAGAAGAAATGAAAAAAAATAATCTTTTAGAAGAAGATTTTATACTGTTAAATTCACAAAAAGCAAATTACAGCATATTTATTTCAGATAAATTAAAAAACCAGCGGAATAACCACTGGCTAGACGATAAAAAATCAATTAGTAATCATAGGAATAATATCAATAAGAAGAATATCATGAATATTAGTAATCATAAGAACACCTCCTAAAAACATAAACAATAAAGATACAAAAATTAAAGATCATTTAAAGTGTCAGTAACCAGAGTAGTAATAATAGTGGCAATAGCACTGATAATAATTGGATTCATAAATACGCACCTCCTTTATATTTGTAATAAGAGAAATAAGGCAGCATAAAATTAATTATCATTTATAGCCTTTATAATTATGTATTAATTATAATGTGTATGGATTACGAAAAAAAAATGATTTTTACGAAAATGAAAGGAAAAAGATAGGCAATGAAAAAGAAAAAGGCGTTATTAGTATTTTCACATCAATTAACAGAAAATCAGGAAAAAGAATTAATTGAAGAATATGGAGTAAAAGAAATTGAGCGTTTGCCAGAAGAACTGCAAAATATGTGGTCAAATGTTTCAATAAAAAAAGATTATAAAGAAAATTTAGAAAAAATAAAAGAATTTGTTAAAGAGAATTTTGGCAAAGGAGATATAATTTTAATACAAGGCAACTGGGGATATACTTATAATCTTGTGAAATGGTCAATAGAAAATGAATTAATTCCTGTGTACAGCTACACTGAAAGAAATGTTGAAGAAATAAAAGAGGGGGAAACTGTAAAAAAAATCAGTTATTTCAAACACGTAAAATTTATTAAATATGAATAAAATGTATAAAATATCTAAAGTAATATGAAATAATTGTTAAAAATTTTTGAAACATTTTTTGAATTTAATAAATCATATAATAAATTTCGATAAATGAAAAAATATAAAAGTTAATGATAATTACTAAAGTAAAACAATATGTTTTATAAAAGTGGCATTTACGATTTGCTTCTATATAAAATTCTAAAAAAAACTTTGAAAAATCAAAAAAATATAATAAAATAATTTTGTAGTAAGTAAAAGTAGTGCATCAGTAAAATAAGGGATAAAAAAATATTAATAATCATTGTGAGAAAGCAATGGTTATTTTTTTTGATTATTTGAAAACAGGATAAATGATAGAAAATAGTATGAAAATTATGGATTGCTATTGACTTTGGTTGTTTTTTAGGCCATCCTTAGATAAGGTAGGAAAAGATACAAAAATAAATATTAAAATAATTATTAATAAATGAAATAATAAGATTTTAGTTAAGAAAATTAAAGGAAAATAGGAGTTTTTATATAAGAATGAGTTAATTAAATATAGATGCTTTTAAAGAACTTTGAAAAACATCTAAGAAAGGATAAAAAACTATGGAACTATATATAACAGATTTGGGGACAGTAGTAAAAAAGAGAGATGATTTGTTTGAGATAACTACGAGTGAGAAGAAAGTGGCAGTAGCTCCACAAAAGATAAAATCATTAGTGCTATCTAAAGGGATATTTTTGACAACAGATGTAA
>ERZ773014.232-NODE-232-length-38183-cov-6.354149_pt1 | contig 38183 bp, 50 predicted proteins | sample MGYA00580841_ERZ773014 | MGnify/ENA primary metagenome ERZ773014 (study PRJEB29015, sample SAMEA2737989) | human oral metagenome | biome: human oral; feature: human-associated habitat; material: dental | place: China | collected 2067 ... | reverse complement strand
AGTCAACTACTTTTTTAGAAATATTTTTATAAAAAAAGAGCCATAAGGCCCTTTTAAATATTTTCAATTAAAAATTTCATTATTTCCTCATCGCTTATCTTTTCCCTGTTAAATTCCTTAACTGAAAAGATTTCGTCAAGCACAGAATTTTCTTTACAGTATCCGTTTTCCTTTGAAACAATTACGAAATTTTTATTTTTAGAATTAAAAATTTCTTTCTTTTCTTCAAGAATTTCTGAAACTGGTATCACTTTCACATCAGTTTCTAAAAGGCATTTAATTTCTTCTACAACACTTTCAACAGTTTCCCTTATTCTTTTAATCTCGTTTTCTTTAAGGAAGTCGTAAAAATCTTCCCAAATCCCATCATTTTCATTATAACTTTTAATAAAATCATAAAATTTTTCTACTGTCATTTGATTTCCAAAATGTTCCCTTTTGGCTATTTCAAGGGCATAGAATACAAGTGCGTCATTCACAAACTCATCATTATCCAAGTTTCCCATAGATATGTTTGCTACCTCGCCAAAATATTTTTTCAGAATATTCAGATCAGAAATTATGTAATGAAAATCATTTGAATAAAATTCAGAAATAATATTTTTTTGATTTTCTTTATATCTTTGATAAACTTCTTCAAAAATTTCTTTCTTTTCTTTTCCACTTAAAATATTTTCAATTAATTTTTCACGGTTTAATAAAAGCATCTCTGTTACAATGTTTCCTAACTGGTTTGAATTTTTTAAATAATCTTTTTTCATAATTCTTCTCCTTATTGTCCTTGATTTTATCTGTATATATATTAACATATTTTAGTTTTGTTGTCAATAACTTTATTGATTATAAGCAATATTTTTTCAATTAAAAAAGGCCCTTAGCCTTTTTTGATAATGTTATTTTTGATAAATTCAATTTCTTCCTCATAAATATCTGAGTATTCTGTTCCTGCTTCATTATGGTATTTTACAAATATATTATAAACCTTTTCAACTATTTCAGAAAATTTTTCCTTCTTTTCTGGATCAACTCCATTTCTTTCGGCAAAAAGCAATGAAATTTCCGTAATATATCCTTTGACAAGTTCATAGATGTTGTCCGCTTTTTTCAAAATATCTTCCGCATCGGCATTTGAAATTTTTGCATACTTTGAAAGCATTGCAAGAGTATTTGGAATTTCCTCATTTACAACATAAGAGTATCCAAATTCCGAAATTTTGTCAAGCAGAATATCTTCCCATTTATAGTCAATCTTCTTTGCTGAAGTTTCAACCAGTTCCCTGAATGAAATTTCCTCGTCTGACAAAAATTTTTCTTTGTCTTTCAGTAATGCATATCCTATAAAGTTCATGTCCTTCTGTTCTATTTCCACATAATTTTTTTTCATAATTTTTCTCCTTGATATATTTTTTTTGTAGACCCAAAGAAAATTCTTTGAGCCATAACTTGATTTTAAATTTTTATTGAATTTCCAATTTATTTTTTAAGTATTTTTCTACTTCGTCAGCCTTTTCTTCAAGCAAATTAATCTCATAAATGCTTTCATCTTTATAAAAAATATCCACAAGATAGCCATTTGCTTCAACGAAAATTTCCTTGTTTTCAGTAATTTTATCAAACATTTTTTCAAACTTGATAAGTTCATTGGGAATTTCCCTGTCAACGTCAACATCATAAAGAGTTAAATAATATTCATATTTATTGCTTGTTAGGTATGTCGATATGTAACCAAAATATCCATCATCAAGTACCGCCTTGTCAACATTGGCAGAAAATCTTTTTTCAAATTCTTCAAATTTTTCATTGCTGTTTTTAAAAATTGACACAGCTTTTTCAACTGTCATTTCTTTAGGCTTGTTTAAAGCTTTAAAAAGTTTTTTTAACATATAATTCCTTTCTGAAGGCAAAAGGGAATTGCCTTTTAGCCAAGTTTTCTTATTTCGTTTTCAAACTGTTCAAGTCTTTCTTTGTTCATTTTACGAATATAGTCAAAGCATCCGCCAGATAAATCAACTTTTTTTATAGTTCTTGACACAGATATGCAATTCTCAAGATCTTCCACCATTTCAACGGGGCTGTAGCTGTCCCAGAAAAATCTGAAGAAATCTCTGACAATTTCAACAAATTTGCTTTCGTTGACTTCCTTTTCCATTTTTCTTTCGATTTCCAGGATAATGCTTTCAACGTTTTCATATTCGTCCTCATCGTAAAATACAATACCATTAATCTTTCCTTTAAATACTTTAGTTTTTTCTGTTTTCATTGTTCACTCTCTTTCAAAAATTTTTTTCTTTCATGCATATATAGTATCATGTTTTTGTTTTGATGTCAACAATTTTATTGTTTTTTTAAAATATTAATATAATAAAAAAGGCCCATTAGAGCCTATTTTACTTTTGCCTTTTCCCACCAGTCAGCCACAATTTCCGGCATTGCTGCTTTTACATCATTAAGTTTTCCCTGTTTTTTCAGTTGAATAATCTGCAAAGGATAAAAAGTTTTAGCAATTTCAGGAAAAATTATTCTAATTTCGTGGTAGCCGTCATTTTCTACCTTCAAATTTTTATTTTTAATATCTTTTATAAATTTATCAACAGTTTTTCTGTTTTCTGCAACATCGTAGGCTGCCTTTGTAATTTTTTTCGTGAACTGCATAGCAGATTTCATGCTTTCAATGTCATCTTCCTCAATTACAAGACCTGCTTCATTAGTTACCAGCGTGGCTTCAAAATCTTCAAGGCTTACAACAGACTTCCAGTTTTCAAAGCCGAAAATTATGGCTTCATCTTCCACTTGTATATCCATTACAATATCGGATATTTCCATTAATTTGCTTGGATCTTCAAATCCAAACATATCTCCATAAAGTCCTCTTGCAAGATCATTTATTTCTCCATCAATTACATTTTTTATTATTTCATTTCGTTTCATAATTCTACCTCATTTCTTTGTTTTTATCTTAATTTATTGTATCACAAATCAGTTGTTAAGTCAACTACTTTTTTTCAAAAGATAAAAAGAAGAAATCAAAGTTCTTCTTTTATAATTTTTATAATTTCATTTTTTTCTTTTAAAGTGAACCAAGAGATTTTTAAATTTTTAATTTGAGGAAGATCTTCAATTTTTAAAAGAAAGTTTGCATGTTCTTTTCCTATGGCATATCTTATTTTACAAGTTCCTTCACAGAAATTTTCGGATACTGAATATCCTTCGTTTTTTAATCTCTGGGATACAGTTTTGAGTTTTTCTTCGAGATTTTCCCTATCTATTCTTTTTATCAGTTCCTCAACTTTTTTCAGATTTTCAATTTTCCACATAATTTCTTCAACTTCATCCAAGCTCATTTGTCTTTTTGGAAAAAGAATATCTACTGTTATTTCTTTGAATGTTACTTTTGTTCCTTCTGATAATATATAAGTTCTTTCATTATTACTTTCAATAATTTCTGGAAGTTCTTTGAAATCTTCTGATAGTTTTCTTCTTATTATTTCTTTTCTCATAGTCATTTTTCCTTTCTTTTGTAGGTGAGGCCCTAGGGCCTCTATTTAACGCTTTTTATTTTTTCTTTAAAAATCTTATTCAAATTTTCAAATCCTGCTTCGTCGAATTTGCCTGTTTCATTGAAATTCTCATAAACTTTATAAGCTGTGTCATAAATATCTTCCCTGCTTCTTTCAAGGGCAATTCCAAGTTCTTTTAAAAATTGCTCCTGAATATCTTCTGAAACTTTTTGAAGCATTTCAGTAAGCCCGTCAGCTTCGGTAAGAATTTCTGCCGTTGCATAATATTTGTCGATTTCACTATTGTTATATTCAACAGTTCCAATTTTTCCTTTGAATTCCTGGATCACTTTTATTTCCATAATTTTTCCTCTTTTCTTTGTTCTTATCTGTATATATGATAACATATTTTAGTTTTAAAGTCAACTACTTTTTATAGAAAATTAAATTATTTTTTTAAAAAATAAAAAAGGCCCTTGAGCCTTTTATTTTGAATTTTTGGATAATATATAAATTGAATATATTGAATAGTTCAGCTGAATGAAAAAATGTACTCCCATGAATACAGCAATAGCCGTAACAAAGCTGTTTTTATATATTGAGCAGGCATATATTGCGAAGATTAAATAAATTCCTGTAATTGTCGAGTACGTGTTAAGATTTACGAAATCTTGCCTAATTCTTTCAAGCCCTTCCTGTTTAACTTTTCCTTTCTTCTCAATCCCTTCCAAGAGCTTTCCTGTGTTAATCGAAATATTCAAGGGGAGGAATAAAAGAACTGCAAAAGGCAGGATAATTAGCAGGCTTTCCTTATGCAATTTTAAAACAAGTTCATTATTTCCCCAAAACGCAACGGCTACCAGCAACGGTAAAACATAGAAACAAAGAAGCCATATAATTCCATTCTTTTTTAAAATTTTAAAGTTTTCAACGATTATTTCTGTTAAAAACTTTCCCCAGGTTGCAGTAAAGATTACTGCCAATATTATTGCAGCTGTTATTTTCATTTTTTCTCCTTTCAAAAGCAGGGGGGGAAATCCCCCCTTTTCTATTTTATTCTGTAAGAATTTCAATCTTTTCAAAGTAATCTTTGAGAGGTTTATATTTTTCAGGTATTACATTATCTTCACAAGCAGACAATATTAAAGTGTCTTTATCAATTTCAAATTCTTCATATTCACTTATAACTCTAAACTCGATTTTCTTTCCTGTTTCCTCTGAAAGTTTTTGAAGTTTCTTAAAGTCAGTTTTAGCATATTTTCTTTTACTTATTTTGATTATTCCGTCAACGTCCATGAAATCAATTACAGGGTTGCCTGATGGAATGCCAAATATTAATGAATATCCTGTTTCTGCTACAGGTATCAGCTCCCTATATGTTTTCAAGATGTTGTCAAGACTTGTTTTTGAGGCTTCTATTTTTATTTTTGCCTTGTTCTGCAACAAATTGACTGTACCTGAAAATGTTTCAGTTACAAATGAAAGGGCAAGAGAAACTTTAGGGCCTTCGATATTTTCTCTTGATAATTCCAAAACTTTTTCATAAGGAAGATTGACAGAAAGTCCAAACATTTTTTGAAAAGCGTAAATTCTATCAATTCTTACTCTATCTTTAGCGAGTTCCTTTTCAAGATTTGGAGAAGCACCCTCATCTCCAATTAAATTTTCTTTCAAAATCTTACGCAGCATTTCAGCAGATTTTTTATAGACTTCCTTTTCCTCGAAAGGACTGTATTCAAGATTTACCATGTGCTCAAACAGGATTACTCCGTCTATTAGATTTTCAGGATTTACGTACACGGAAACTTTTTTTCCTATCACTGCTGTATATCCGTTTTCGGTCTTTAACATTTCATTGCTGTTTTCAAATTCGGTTTTTGCTTTCCCAACACTCTCGATTACCCTGAATTTTTCGTCCTGAAATTCAGCACGGAAATTTCCTGAAAAATTTTCAATTCTTATTACCTGTCTTTCATTTTTAACTTCTTTTGCCGAATTTATAAATTTTCCAAAATCTTCTGTATCTTCATACAGTATAAAGTTTCCTGAAAAATCCTTTTCAACTATTTTTCTGCCATCAATATAAATTTTGGCTTTTTTTTCAGAACTGTTTAAAATTTCTGACCTGTAATTTGAAACTTGCCATTGCGGAATTCCTTTGAAATTATAAACAACTTCTTCGTCGGTTGCTGTAACTTTTCCAATTTTTTTATTTTCGTAAAACAGTTCTGTAATTCCATTTTCGTATTTAGCTTCTCCGTCCTTGAAGCTCCAAAAAAAGTCAGTTTCGTATTTTTTCATGTTTTTCTCCTTTAACTTCTTTATTTTTTATCTATATGTATAGTATCATACTATAACAATTTTGTCAACAGATCTTTGAAGTGTTCACTAATTTTCTTAAAAATTTCAGCTCTTTCATTTTTTAATTCATCGTTTCCAAAAAATTCTTCTTCGTAGTCAAGAAAATCGTAAAATTTTACATCTTCAAGATGATTTGAATTAAAAATGTCTGAAACCAGTCGTTCTGCTACAGCTGATAAGGAATAGTTCAGATTTCTTTCGCCTTCTTCTGCAAATGCCGCCACTTTTATGAAATTTGTCAGTTCTAATGTGAAAATTGGATTTTCAATTTTTATTTTTTTACCTTCCTTAGTTTTTTTGTTTTCAAGGTTTCTTATTACATCGAAAACTGCATTGTAAAGCTCCTGATCCCTAAACGAAACTTCGTTTATTTGTCCTTCAAATACATTTTTGATTTCTGCTTTCATATCTTTTCTCCTTTGTCTTTTTATCTGTATTTATTATATCACAGTTTAGTTTTAAAGTCAACAATTTTTCTAAAAGATTTTGATATTCAATGTTTTTTATTTTCATATCTTTTTCCTTTACTTTTGTCTGTATTTACATTTTGCCGACACTGGCAAAACGATACAAATATCTAAAAATGCTTTTCTGAACTTCATTTTGTTTTTCCTTTCCTTTAACTTGATGAAGTCGATCAAATTTTCAAGAGTTTTAAATTTTGGATTAAAAATTAATCCTTTTCTTTTAAAATAAACAATTCCTCTTTTGATCTGTTTATTTTTTAATTAATTTTGGTTGTTTTCCAAAATAAATTCCAAAGTTTCTTTCAGTTGGATAATTACTATTGTTTTTCTTTCCTTATCGCATTTTCCAAAATAACCTGTTTCTGCGTTTATTTCACATAGTTTTCTCTCTTTCTTTATCTTTATTATGGAACTGTTGTATCATTTTTACGTTTTTATGTCAACAATAAAATAAAAAACCAAATATATTTAACAACATTCTTTTTAATTCAAATTTTTTCAAAAAGTTGTTGACAACAGTCACAAATTATGATAATATATATTCAGATAAAAAGACAAAGGAGAAATTACTATGAAAACAATTGAACTAACAAGAGCCGATTACGGTTTTATTGGAAAAAGAATTTTAGACGAAGCTAAAAGAATTGCCGGAGAGCCTGAAAAAACAACTTACGAGGATTTCGTAAAGAAAATTCAGAATACAGTTTACAGCAATGAAACAATATTATATGAAATCGGAGAATGGTATTATTTCAACGACTCTCCTGACGGAATTGGAACTCCAAATCCCCTTGAAATGCTTGGAAGATATATAGAACTTGCAGAACACAACAATATTGATGGCGGAACAGATCTGGAAGATATAAAAGCTAAATCAAAAAATATAACAGAACTTGTTAAAGGATATATTTACGAAGCCGCAATGCTTTATCTTGAAGAAATGAAAGAAATTGGTGTCTGCACAATTGACAGGGATACGGAAATTTCTGAAAAGGAACTTGCTGAAATCATACATGGATTTTTCTCGGTAACTTCTGACGAACTTCTCGAAGGAAATGTGGAAGAATATGAAATTGATGAACTTTCAGAAGAAATCTGGAGAGATGAAGAATACGAAATTTAATAAAGAGAGCCTTTTGGCTCTTTTTTTAAAAAAAATTTACAAAGTAGTTGACTTTAAAACTAAACTGTGATATAATAAATACAGATAAAAAGACAAAGGAGAGTTTAAAATGGAAACAATCAAAATAAAGAATTTAGAATTTACTGACTACAATTTAAAGGAAATTGAAATTAAAGGAAATTTCAGAAAAGATGTGCTGAATGATGATGAAGTATTTAAAATAAAAGAAGAAATGCAAAAAATGCATTATAAGGAATGTTTTCTTGAAATAAAGAAAAAAATTGAAAAAGCGGAAAAAGTTATAATAAGTTTTAAGGATAACTTCGATGAGATAGAACATGAAGTCTTTCCAGCCTGCCGGGAAGCAATAAAAAGTTTAAATCCTGAAAAAGTAATAGTTGAAACGCCATTTGTAACACTTGAATGGAAAAATGGGAATGTAGAATATAAACTGTATGACGCTGACTTTACTCAATATTTTACTTATGATACAAAAATGGATCTTTGCTTTTCAGATTTTTCTGATCTTGTATGCTCCAGTAAGGAAGAATTTGATGAAATGGTCGAAAATCAGGTTTCGCAAGTCAAGGAACAGCTTAAAAAATTTGAACTTATAAAATAAAGAAAAGGCTTACGGGCCTTTTTATTTTTTTAAAAAAATATGTTATAATTTAATATATTTATCAATAAAGGAGGTTTTTTATGAATATTGACAAAATAAAAGATGAGAGGTTTTCTTTCAAAGAAAATCAGGAAATGCTTAACTGGATTAATGATAATCCCCAAAAATTTAAGACTGCTTTTAAAAGTTCAGAAACATTTAATGTTTTTGAGGATTATTTTTCAGAAGTTTCATTGCGTTATCTTCAAGCAAAAGAAATTCTTAAAAAATTTGGAATGGAAGGACTTGGATATGAGGAATATAAAAATTATACTTCTCAAATTCTTGATGATGTAATTTCCTTTAGTAAGGAACTTGGAATAAAAGATATTGTAAATATGCTTGAAAACTGTAATAATATGACAGAAGTCAAGAAATTAAAATATAATCTTTTAGAAAAGATTTATAATAATGTTTCAGATCAAAAATTTAATTTCAACGAAATTTTCATTAAAGTTATAAAAGCTCTCAAAAAAGAAATTCCAGGAATTGAAATAATTGACTCCGAAAGAAAACTGAAAATAGAACAGCGTTATCAGGAATGTGTACTTTATATTCAAGACGAGGAACTAAGAGATGTCTATATGGCTGTTGCAGTTATTGACGAGGACGGAATAAGAAACACCTATGAAATTATGGCAGGAAATAGTTATTGCTTTATCACAGAAAGATACAGCGAAACTAATTATGATAATTGTAAACTGGAAGAAAAAATTGACAGAGTTCTTGAAAAAATAAAGTTTTAATAAAAAATAAAAGGCCCAAGGGCCTTTTTAATTTATCTCTTTAATAGTTCAAGCAGTTCCATGTCCTGTTTTTTCAGATCCAGTTTATCATTTCCATAAAACACATTTAAAATTTTATTAATATAAATTTCTTTTGCTGGATAGTTTTTCGCTCTTTTGAATTTTTCATCAAAAATCATATATTCCGTTTTTGTTTTCAGCAAAGCTATGTTTTCTTTAAAATTTGTAACGTTTTTTATTCCAAATTTAGATAATTTTTTTAAATTTTCTTCTGTTTCGTAATTATTTGTCAGAAAATTTTTATCAGGATAAAATTCAATCAAAATTATCATATAAATTATCGTCATTACGACAGCGGAAAGTAAAAAAAAGAATTCGCCAAAAAGTTCCTTTAAAAAAATAAAAATATCTTTAAAAAAAATATAAATTATAACTGTTGATAAAATAAGTAAAAATAAAAATATAGAAAAAAATATTTTTTCAAATTTATGTATTTTTCTTTTATATTCCTTTTCAGCTTTATAATCGTAGAACGGTTTTAAGTTATCTTCCAATTTCAAATAGTCAATCATTTTTGCTGTTCCTTTCTTTTTTTATTTATAGAGTTTTGAAAACTTTAAATTCCCTTAAGCTTTTTAAATTCAACTATTTTTCAAGTTTTTGGATTATTTCTTTATCAGCGTTAAGATCTTTACTTAGATAAAACTGTGTCAAAGTTTTGTTAATATATTTTCTTTTATCAGATATATCTGTCCTGTTTTCTGTTGCTTCCTTAATATGCTTAATATTCCTTTTTAATTTTGAATAGCTAGAAAATTTATATTTCTTAGGCAAATTATAGTATTCACCATATTTTCCTGAAATTTTATAACCTAGAAAAGAAAACGTAGCTAAAACCATAAAAACTGTACCAGCAACCATTCTTCTTTTTGTGGTCCAATCTTTGCCAATTCCATAAAAAACAAATCCGAACATTAAATAAGCCAATATTATCCCGCCTAGTGTACGGATTATTTTGAAAATGGCGAAAGTTTCAGAGATTTTAATATAATCTATATTCATTTTATTTCACCAGCCTTTCAGAAATTTTGGGTAACGTCTCATTATTTTTATAAAATTTAGTAAGAATTTCATTTGTCTGATCTTCTTCCAAAAATTCAAATTCTTTTTTTAAAACTTTAACATTTTTCAGAAGTTTTTGACTGTTTTTATAATTATATTGTTTTTTATATGAATTTTCATTCATGCTAAAAGATAAGGAAATTATTCCACTAGGAAATAATCCTAAAGCCATTACAATTACAAATAAAGCATTTGCTCCGTTATTGTCCCATTCCCATTCGCTAGTAAAAATTCCAGTGAAAAGCCATGTAAGAATTATTAATAAAAGCATTGATACTAAGAATATGAAAAAGAAACTTCTTATTTCAATCATATTTGCAACATAGATATAATCATTCATTTTAAATCTCCTTTCTATTTTTGAATAATATAATTATATCATATTTTTTCCTGAAAAATAATCATTAAAAATTTCTTGACATATATTAATTAATATGATACTATATATACAGATAAAAGAACAAAGGAGAGATTAAAATGGGACAAAGAACACAATTAGCAATCAATTTAAAATTCATCGACACTAAAGGAGAAGAACACATCGAAAGAGAAGTTTACCACTACCAGTGGGGCGGATATTCAAATTATATGTTTGAAAGTTTAATACCGTTGTTCATAAATGCACGTAGCTATATCTTCGGAGTTCGGAACGCCAGCCATCCTGAATATGTTATAGAGGAATATGAAACAACTCTAAAAGGAAATCGTTATTTAAAGCCGAAAAACTGGCTTAGAAAAAATTTTATTAACGTAGTAAGTTCAAGTAAGAATATAGAAACAAGCAATTTTCTTGAAAATAAAAATATAAACCAAATTTCAGAAGAAGAATTCTATGATTTCGCGCTTAACTGTCAGGACTGCGACGATGGAAGAATTGTAGTTGAAATTCTTATAAGTGCTGAAAAGTGCTACTGCAAATGGAATTTCCTAAAAAATCATGGCGGAAGCATTTTGAAAGACCTTACCAAAGACGTATCTGAAATAAATAAATATTGGAAATTTAATGACCCATATTTCAAAGAATTTAAAAAAGATTTCAAAAAAATCATTGACTTTATTAATTTTTCTTCATGCGTAACTGACGGAGAAACAGATATTGTCAAAGCTGAATATGACTACGAATTCTTTAAAAAGAAATTTGAAAAATTTGAATTCAAAAAATTGAAATAGTTATTGGGAGCAAATGCTCCCTTTTTATTTTAAAATTTATTTTTATAAGATATAAAGTTTTTGAGAACTGTACAAGGTGTAGTGTCCTTGTATGAACGACTTCCCATTGTTATGGGGTTTTAAAAACTTTAAAAATGTTTAAAAATAAATAAACATTCTAAGAAAAAGTAAAGTTGTGGATTTAAGTATCCTATACAATAGAGGTGAGCTGAACACACCTAAAAGAATAAGGGTAGTGTAAAGCTATCAAACTTCTTAGAAAATTTTTAAATATTTTTAAAGATTTTGGAACCCTGCGACTTCAGTCATGGGAGGTTCAGATCAATAATTTTTATACATTTCTCAGAAATTTTGTTGTTGACTTCAAATCCGAAATATGTTAATATAAGTTATAAAGTAAAGAAAGAAGGTAATTATAATGATAGCGACCGGCTTAATTATTACTAAGAACGGAGAGAAAGAAGAACTTGAAAAGATTATAAGAAGATACGGCAAAAAAGGGACAGAGGAAACGTTTGAAACTTTTATTCCTGTATGCCTTGAAAATCCTGACGACGAGCATTTATGCAGAATGTTCTCGAAAAATGGAGAGCATATTGTGAAAGTAGATGGGTTCAAGCCTATGTTCTATGGGGAGCTGACACCTAAGATTTTTATAACTCCTGACGGAATAATTATGGAAACATCTAAAAATTGGGATTTTTCACAATTCTATGGGCCTGATGGAGAATATGAGGACATTGAGGAAATTTATTATATGATTAAGAAAAAATACAAGGATTTTTATGTAACATTGATGAGAATTGAATGGCTGAAATAAAAAAACAGGATTAATTCCTGTTTTGCATTAAAGACTTCAAAGGAAAAGTCATAATTTACCATTTTTGGTTTTTTCATTTTTACCACTTCCTGTTATTAAGTATATGGCATTATCGCCATTGTTTAGATAATATCATAATTTGAGCAAAAATAAAAGGCCCGAAGGCCTATTTTAAAAATTTTCTTTTAGTAATTTTATTAATGTATCCCAATGTTCTGATCCATTATCATCTTCTGTGTACAGATTTATTGAAGCAAAAATATTTATTGTCCCATTTTTTATTTCTTCTTCCATCAATTCTTTTTCTTCCAAGTATTCCTTTATTCCAACTTCATTTGCTCTTGTTAATTGCAAAGGATCTGTTTTTTGAAGTTCCAAAAGTTCTTCCATTTCATCTTTGCACCAGTAGTTCTTGTAAACTTTATTATATGTTGTTCCGAAAGTATAGTCCTTGTCAATTTCAAAGTTAAATTGCGGATATTTTTCTTTCAGTTCATTTAATTTGCTTTCTGCCATTGGCAGCAAGTTGATCCACAAATAAAACTCAGAAGTATCAAAGTTGTCGTCGTACTGGTAAGACGAATTGACTCCACGAAGGACTTTTTTGTCCATAAGCTCAGTTAGAAAATTGTAAAACTTTTCTTCAGTTCCATTTTCGTCCCAGAACAGCCAGTATCCTTTTTTGTCCAAATAATAGTTCGCATTTGTACGGAAGTTATATTTTTCTTCCATTTCTTTTTCGATTTTTTTTAAATAGTTTTCATATTTTTCATTAAATTTTATCATTTCCATTTTTATTCTCCTTCATATCTTATTATGTATTTATTATATCACAGCAAAGTTCGTTTGTCAATAACTTTTTTTGAGGTTTTTATAATTTTGAAGCGATTAAATAAGCCCCTTGCGAGCCTTACAAAAGTTCTTTGTTATAGAAAGTGCCTTTTTTGCGTAAATTATCAACCATTTCCTGATCCATGTTCTGTTTCGCAGGATAATATTCAACGTTTTCATAATCAGAGTGCCAGTCATAACTTCCATCAGGATTTTCGTAAAAATTCATATCCTGTTTTGGAACACCTGTAACTTTCCATAGTGTATATAGAAATTTATGAGTTGTACTTGCCTTTGACTTGTTAGGTGCAAGATTTCCCTTTTCAATCATATATCCGATTGTTTTTTTCATATTTATCATTCCTTTCCTTAATTTTAATGCTTTCCATATTATTCTTCTTCATCTTTTTTTCTGTATATATATTATCACATTTCAGTTTGAAAGTCAACAACTTTTTTAAAATTTTCAAAGCATTATAAAAAGGATCGAAGAGCCTGTCTTGGTTATTTCTATATAAAGAGTTCATCAAATTCCTTCAGTTCATTAGGAATTATTTCTATTTCTTCGATTTCAGGAAAGTGCCTGAAGCATCTTTCACAAAGCTGAATAACAGTTTCCGTTTCAAATTTCCGGTATCCGTTTTCATTGATTATTGAAAATAAAGCTGATACCAGAAATGATGAAAATACAAGAAAAGCAAAACAGTCCAAAACAAGATAATTTTTTTATCTTGTTAATTTCAAAAAGTAGTTGACTTTCAAACTGAAATGTGATAATATATATTTGTAAAAAACAAAAGAATAAAGGAGATAATCTTATGGAAAAAGATGTAATGCATTATGGACTAAAAATGTTTCTTTACTATTTTGAAGACGAGAATTTTGAAAGTGGAAAAACTGCAAGTTTCAGAGAACTTTTAAATCTTCTGCCACAAAAAGACGGATACAATTCGGAATATGAAGTGCTTGAAGGATGGGACGGCGAGCCTAAAATGAACTTCTTTGGATATAAGGAGAAATCAGTAACAGGATTTGCAAATCCTGCCAAAATTTTAGGAAGATATATTGAATTGTCAATGAAAAACGGACATCTGATTGACTGGAAAAAAATAACAGAAATATCAGAAGATGTTGTAAAAATATGGAAAAAATATCTATATGAGGCAGGCTTCAGTCTGTTAAAAGAACTTGAAATTCCTTTAGATACTGGCATGGAAATAAAGCGTCTTGGAAAAATATTTTATGAAAAAATTGTAAGTTTTGAAAACAATCCTGAATATAATGAAATATTTGAACGTTTTAGTTATGAAGTGAAAGAACTGAAAAGAAAAATAAAATAAAGGCCAAACTGGGCCTTTTGTTACTCATCCTTGTTTAAGTCAAGCAAGGAATTTTCTTTTTCTGTTTCATAAATAACTTGACAGCAATATTCATTGTCCATATGTTCATAATCAGTACATTTGTGTGGAAAATTAATCGCTATCCTAACTACAAAGAAGAAGAACTTGAAGAAAAAAGAATAAAATATTATGATTTAGTGGAATGCTTTGAAGAAATTGATACCTTTTAAACAGGAAAGGCCCTCGGGCCTTTTTAATTTATATTCCGAAACATAATATTTTTCCAAATATTCTCCAAATGGTTATTGACTTTAAAACTAAATTATGTTATAATATCTACATAATAATGAAGACAAGGAGAAACAGAATGTTTGATACGGGCGAAGTGATAGAAGCAGGATTTGCGAGCAGCGCAAAAAGCGAAAGAGAAATAAAACTTTAAAGTTCTTATCAAGTCCAGAGCCGACAGAAGAAAAAGACAGGAAGGCTTATGCCTTCCTTTTTTTTATTCCCTATCCATGATATAATCCATTATATAAAATCATTCATTCTAAAAGGGGGGAAATATAATGGCTAAGCCGTTCATAAGGATCGGATACAAGAGCGCCGCCAACTCCAAGGGCCTCGCCGGTACGCTCGACTACATAGCGAGGGAGGGCGAATACTCCAACAGGGGCGACGCAGTGATGGCAGGCGAAATGAACGTCCCCGCAATCTTCAGGGAAGGCGGGGGCAACAGGGAGTTTTTCGAGGAGTACAGAAGGCTCGGAAGGAAAAGGGAGAGATGGGCGATGACACTTACCTTCGACCTCCCAAGGAAGAGAGACGGGACTGACTGGGACGCAGGCGCAAAGGGGCTCTACGAGGACGTTGTCAACGGAATTGTCTCAAGGATAAACGACAACTGGGCTATCAAGGACGGTGAAATAACAAGGGCCTCTGAAATCAAGGGGAAAGGCGAACCCGCAAGGCTTCCAGTAAGCTACGCCGTGCATGTCCTTGAAAAGGAGAGGCCAGGGGAAGGCGGAACGCCCTCAAGCCATCCGCACTGCCACATGGTAATCTCCACGCTGGGATTTGACAAAAGGACGCTTGAGGACCCGAACCTCACGCCCGAAGGACTCATCAAGAAGGGGAAGAAAGCTCCGTTTACAAAGCTCCCGTTCTACTACGCCGTGACCCAGTACCACGTGGAAGCGATGAACGAGGCCCTCGACAGGCTTCCTGAAAACCTCAGGGGGGAAGTAGCCCAGAGGTTCAACGGAATGGGGGCAAGGAAGATACTCGCATCGGAAAGGCGGGACTTCGAGATGCTCGCAAGGGCCTTCTCAGAGACAAAGGACGCAGGAATGTCATACAGGGAGCACCTCGCTGCAAGCCGGCTGCTGTCCCAGAACGTAACCACGTACACGAAGATAGAGGAGGAGCTGAGAAAGCTGAACGAGAGCAGCTCAAGGCTGTCAAGGTTCATAGAGATCAAGTCCTCGGACGCAGGGATGCTCAAGGCGATACACAGCAGGAACAGGATATGGGAGAAGGTTTCGGGAGAACGTCCGGCCCCGTTCGCCTTCGACACCCACGTAGCCCCGAAGATGGCGGGCAGGAAGGCTGTGCCTCTTGACGTGACAGGATACCACATCTCAATCGGGACTGAGGACGGATGCCCGGTCTCGGACGCACCGGTAAGGAAAGTAAGGGCTGAGGGCAGGCGGTACTACGACATGGGGACAATGGTATCGGTCAACGGCGAGATAGCAAGGGCGGCTTCAGGCCCCATGAGGGCGGACACCGCAAGGCTTCTAAGAAGAAAAGCCCAGGAGCTCTGCACCAGGTATCTTGACGCAGTCAACATATTCAACGGCTACGACAGCGAGTACATAAATGAGAACAGGAGAACGGGCCTTGCCGGTTTCATGAGGGGGAGCACCCCGTTCGACGAGCCGTCCGACCTTACTGTCAAAAGGGACACAGGCAGAGAGCAGAGGGCATTGGAGAGAAGCCTTGAGAAGGTTGCCGAGCTTGACCTCATGATATACAGCGCACTTGAGACGCTCTCGCCTGCGGAGAGCATGGTTAAGAGATGGTTCGAGACTGGGGAGCTTTCCGGAGAGCTCACCCTTCCCGACATACAGTCCACAATTGACGGGCACCCCATTGAATACGAGCATGCGGGTGGAACATTCGTCGTTACGTCAAGGGAGGCAAGAAAGATGAAGGCTGAGCTTGAAAAAGCCCTTGAGACTGCAAAGAGCGACCTCAGGAAGGGGACAGGCGAGATTTCGGACATAAAGGCGAGGATAGAGATGTCAAGGAAGGGCATAAAGTCAATAGGCGAAGCCCTGGAAAACTTCGAGACCATAACCGCCCCAAGGCTGAGGGCCGAGCTTGAGCACAGGCAGAGAGGGATAAGGGTTCCCGCAACAGCTTCAGGGCTTGAAAGGGCAAGACGTGAGCTTGAGAGGTACAAAGGGGACGTCGAGAGCGTCAAGGACGGAAGCATAGTAAACGCGCTTTCAGTCGCACACAGCAGGATCGAGGCTGAATTCTCAGCAAGGATGCAGAGGTAAAGGCCTTGGGCCTTTTTTTATTCAATAAAAAAAGGGAAGAAAAATCTTCCCTGTAATAGATAAAAAACAAAGACCTAACGTGCCATGCGCACGCAAGGAGTTTAAATTACAATGAAATCTTAACATATTTTGTTTTATATGTCAAGAAATATTTTTACAGTTCAGCAAAATCCTTCGCAAGGTCTTCAGGAGCGGTAACGACAAACCTGTTCCCCTTGCCCCTCAGAGGCTCCACTACTGAACCAAGAAATCCCTTCCTCGCCTTCTCCCCCATGGAGCACAGCGGGTCGTCGAATATGAACGTCGTCCTCTCCGGTGAGTTCATTTCCGCCCACATGGCAAGGGTCACAAGGTCAGAAATTTCCCTCGGCACATTTCCAGGAACAGCTTCCCTTCCACTCTCGGTCATGGAGAAGGTGAACAGCGGCGCAAACGGCTGCCCTATCCTCACGTCAAGCCCAAGCCCCGAAAGCATCCTCTCGGCCCTCTCAAAGCATTTCTTCCTTACGGTTGAGCTTGCCTTAAGGATTACCAGCACGTCGTTGTATTCCGACCTCATCTCAGAAAGCCTTACAGTCCTCCTGGATCCCGCATCCGACGCCTCCCTGTTTGCAAGGGCGAACCTTTCAAATATTCCGCCCCTGATAATCTCAATATCATTCTTGTTATCATTTTTCATAATTCCCTCCTTCACGGAAGATTATAGCATGCCGCAAATGACAGTTCAAGCACCTGCATAAACTTATTCAGCAGTTTTGTACTTGCTGCCGTCCCTTACTGCAAGCCCTGACTTCACAAGGCCCTCAAGGGCCTTCAGTATCTCAACTTCAAGAAAGTATTTCCCAAGTTTTTCATATATCTCGGCTTCAGTCCTGGGCTCTTTTATGTAGTCCAGGATCTCCTGCCTAAGAAGCTCATTCCTCATTCCAAGCCCCCCTTTCCAGTCATTTTTTATTCTTTCAATATTCTACCACATCTGGATTAAATTGTAAACTGTCCCTAAAAAAATCCATAATATTTTAAATTTCCAGCCTTTATAAATCCTAAAATTTTAAAATTATTGTCCCTTAAACATCCACATCCTTTATACAGGAAATAAATGTCCTTAAAATATTCCCGTATGATACCCATATATTAAACAGGACATAGAAGGACGATATTTTTCCAAAATTATTCCTAAAATTATCCTTACATATCCTAAGGCTATATTACGGACTTGACAAGGATATAATCTGGATAAATTATCTATATAAAATCTCCTTTAATTATCACATAAAAAAGATGTTCCTAAATCAGGATCATAAAAAGACTTTGCAAAGGAAAAATTATATATCTTTTAAAGGACAGCTATTGACAAACGTGAGCCCACGTTATATAATTAACTGGAAAAGCCTAAAGGAAAGGAGGACGCCTTAATGAGAGTCTACATAGGCGGAGGAAGGCCCGTTGCAGAGTGGCTGGCCTCACAGAAGAGCAAGGGCGAGAGCCTGGCAAGGATAATACTTGCGTTCCAGTGCGTCCACGGAAACAGGGACGCAAGGGACATGGAGCTGGGCGAAATAATCTCGGCAATGTCTGGGAACGCAGGAAAAGCTGCCCCAAAAATGCAGGAGCAGGAAGAAAACAATCACCGGGAAACGCCTGAACAGGTTTCACCTGAGAAAAAAGAAGATCCTGGGGAAAAGGAAGAAATCACTGATGCAAGGGAAAAATCTCCTGTAACACAGGACAAAACTGAAAACCCGCCAAGCCGAAAGGCACACGAAATGGACAGGAGAGCCGCGGAACTAATCGCAAGCTTTGGATAAAAAGAATAAAAAATCAAGGAGGTAATAACTAATGAATGAAGAAATCAAAGTAACAGGGGGCCTTGACACAGGGAACGGATACCTCAAGGCTTCGCTTCACGGAGCAGACGAGCCAATACTGGCGGACATGCCGAGCGTATGTTCAATATACTCGCTGTCAGCTGACATCAAGGCTGAAGGCCCGGCAGTGGACCAGGTGATGAACGACATCTTTAACGAGATGGACGTTACAATTACAAGCGAAATGGTAAGGGAGAGCAGGAGGATGCTGTTCGGGAGAAGGGCGATAAAGTCCACAATGCACCAGATAACATTTGACGTGAACAAGTTCCACGCCTCAAAGGCGAAGCAGGAGCTTTCAGCAATACTTGCCATAGGAACTGTCGCAGGGGCGGCGTTAAAGTCCGCCTACATCCAGTCCAAAGGAAAGCTTCCACAAAAGACCTTGCAGGCAAAGGCCAAAATTGTGCTTGCACTTCCAATAGCGGAATACAGGGCATTCAAGGAAGGGTATTCGCAGGCGTTCATAAAAGGGACACACCTTGTCACGTTCCACAACTTCACCAATCCGGTAAGGGTTGAGGTGCAGTTCGAGGACGTCAAGGTTGTAGCTGAAGGGGCGGCGGCGCAGTTCGCAATATCAAACGGCGGAATTGACCTAGACCCGTTCGTTCCGGAAGCCCTTAAAAAGGAAGGGTTTACAGGAAGGGACTTCCAGTACGCCACTGAGGTGCTCGGAATTGACATAGGGGACGGGACTGTAAACTTCCCTGTGTTCAACGGAACCGATCCTGGAGACGGCAGAAGGCTCATAAGGCTCTCACCTGACGCTTCAGGGACAATGAGCAAGGGATACGGTACTGTGCTTGACCTGTGCCTTGAAAGGCTTAAAGATGAAGGGTACCCCCACGACGGAAGAAAGGCCCTTGCGGAGTTCCTTATATCTGAGCCCGGGCCTATGAGCCGGAGAAAGCATGAGGCGTCAAGACAGGCTGTAGAGAAAGAGGCAGGAATATTTGCCGCCGAGATAGCGCGTGACGCCGAGAAGTATATAGGAAACATGAATTCAGGCCTTGAAGCCATATTCATATACGGCGGAGGCGCGGCAGTCCTTAAAAAGCCTCTTGAAAGGGAGCTTGAGGCAAGCCGTGAAAGGTTTGCGGACCTCAAGGCAATGTTCATAGGCCCTGAATATGCAAGAAGGCTTAACAGCATTGGCCTTGACATGCTCGCTGACGCATACTTCGGAACTTCATATACAAAGGACGCGGAAGGGAACTACGTAAAGGCGGAAATTAAGTAAAAACAGAACAGATTATACAACAAAAAAAGACAGGTGCCAACGCCTGCCTTTTTTATTTACTGAATTTCCATTTTATTCTGAATGGAATTTAATCCAATTATTATTCCAGATTTAACTTTTAAGCTTCTTTTTCCTGTTTCCTTGAAATCAGCATAGATTTTCCTGAAAATTTTAGCTTTTTCAGAATTTTCGTGAAACATCCCTTTTTCATCCCTGGAAATAATTCCACTTTCCAGAAGTATTCTTTCAATCAGTTCTGCACCTTCAAAGGTCCATCTCCATTCCAATCTTTCAATTTCATTTTTTAATGGGTCTTCCAAACCTGTTTCTGTCAGGTTTCCAGGTTTAATTGTAAAGCTGCTGTTTACAAGTTTCATTATCTTTTTTCCCGAAAAATCTTTTGAAGGTTTCCATCTCCTGCCTTCCTTAACTATAATTCCGGCATAATGCATAGCCATGTTAAGCGTTACTGCACTTATTCCCATTTCACCAGCTATCTGTGAAGAAGTTAAAGTTCCGTTCTTATCAAGGTATTTAATATATCTTTCGTTATTTATTTCAAGCGGCCTGACATATTCAATGTTGTATTGTCCAACAGCCATCGCAATTTGTTCTGGTGTCTCGGACTCCATTATTTTTAAAAGAAGCTCCTGCTTTTTCGAAATGGCATTCTTTTCAGAATATCCAAAAGTTCCGGTTCTTCTTATTGATGGAATTACCTCCGAAGTTATCCATTTTCTGAAAATTTTAGCTTCCTTTTTTCTGCTCGTAACAATTAAGGTATAAAGGCCACTTTCATTTGTAAAAGTTGCCAAAATTATTTTTTTAGCGTTCTGGGGATGGGGTAGATAATATCTACCCACCTCATCTTCGTCCAGTCTTCCTGGAATTTCGTTGTGGTTTTTTACTCCAAGAATTTTAGCAACATCCTTTATAAGAAACCAAGGCACGTTATCCGATATTACTGTTCTCACGCTGCCAAGATTTTCCTTGCTGAAAATCTCAAACCTTTCATCTTTTTTTTCTTTTCTTAAAATAACTTGATTTTCCATTTGAAATCAATCCTTTCGTATTAATATAAAAAAATAAAGCAGGAAAATTACAAAGCATCCTTCAGCCTTAAAAATTCCCTGCATAAAATATCCTTTAAATACCATAAAAAAAGATTGACATCTAAAACTAATTATGTTATTATATTTATACAGAGATGAGCTGAAGTTTTGCCGACTTGTACATCTCTATTTTTATTTTCTGTGTATAGAATAACACAAAAACTTTTAAAATGCAACATAAATTTTAAAAAGGGCCTAAAAGACCTTATTTTTGTTTGTTTTTTACAGAAAATAAAAAAAGCAGGCATTCCTGCCCGCCGTATTTCCTACTAAAAAGGGAAGTCATTCTCTTCATCCATTTCATCTTCCGCATCATCTTCATAGTCATCAACAGCTCCGAACGCCTTGTTCTTTCCCGATGTGCTTTTGAAACTCTTGGAAGCTGTCTCGCTGTGTTCTGAATGCCCCATGCTGCTTGCCGACTCCTTAGTTTCAATGAATTCAAATTCAGTACCTGTAACTGACACGTATTTCTTTTCATCCTTAGTGTTTGTAGTGATGAAGCCTTGAACCAGTATTCTGTGTCCTTTTCTGAAGTATTCAGCTACAGTCTCTGCTTTCTTTTCCCAGAAAGTTATGTCAATAAAATCTGTCTTGTCTGCAGCGTAAGGTCTTTTAACTGCAACCGATATTCTTGTAAAAGCTTTCCCTCCTGAAGTATATTTTAATTCAGGATCTCTTGTCAGTCTTCCCATAATTGTGCTTGTGTTCATAATAATCTCTCCTTATATTTTAATTTTTTTATCTCTTATCATGTATCTATTATATCAAATTTTAGTTTTATTGTCAACTACTTTTTTAACTTTTTTCTAAAAAAATCTCACGATTTTATATGAAATTATGTTTTCAGCTTTTCTTTTCACGTTCCCCAGGCAGTCCCCTTCAGAATGTACCGACACGTTCCTGTCCTCAAGGACAAAGTGCGTTACAGTCTCTCCGCCCCTTACTGTCTCGTCATAGCTTTCAGCCATTGCCTCAAGGCTCACAAGGAGCATTTCTGCTTTTCTAGGGTCTTCCTTCATCATTTCCAGCTTTCTTTCAGCGTCCATTTCTTTTCTCCTTTAAAATTATTTCGCTCCCAGGGGAAAATCCCCTAGGCAAGCGAGTACGGATACGAAATAATTTTTCCGTCCATATATCTTCCATTTTCAACTATCCTTCTTGCCTCATCTTCACAAAGCCCTTCAGCGACAGCCTTCCATATTCTTATTTTTCCGTCATATTCCTGTACATTTACATTGTACTTGCCTTTTTCATACATTAAATGCAGTTCTTTCATTTTCATTCTCCTTTATTCCTTGTTCCTTTATCTGTATATATAGTATCATACTATATGGGATTTGTCAACATATTTGTAAAACTTTTTTATAAAAAAAGGAAAGCCTCAGCCTTCCTTATTCATAGCTTTTAAATTTATCCTTCACGTCAGTCCAGTTCACCATTCTCCAGTCCTTGCCTGTGCTTTCGAGGTTGGATCCGAACCCCATGTACCACATCGTACCCCCTAGGTAGTATCTGTGATTGAAACGTTCAGCGTCCCTGTCCCTGTCAGCCGCAAATCCGCCGTCCCTGTATCCTGGAACGTATGCCCTGTATGGAGACTCAGAGTTCTTCATGTATCTCTTTCTTATCCCCGCCATCACGCTGTCCTTGTCAATATCCTGTATTCCTGAAAGAAGAGGGCTTGAAGAGAACCCGTTCATGAAGTATTCATGTCTCACATTCGCAACTTTTCTTGGATTTATAAGTGCGTCCACAGGATCAAATCCCCTGTACACAACTTTTTCATATTTAATTCCTTTGGAGCTCCATTTTCTTTCCTCAGACTTGTCTTTCACGTATAAAGTTCCAACTGAAACTTTACCTGAAACTTCAAGATCGCCTGAGTCAATTCCGAAATGCTCTATCCTTGCGTCCCCTGAAATTCTTATCTTACCGCCGTCAAGGATAAGGCTTCTTATGTACCTTTTCCCAAGGGCCTCAAAAGCAGCTCCCGAAAATACCCTTATCTCGCTCTCGGAGTCCCCTGAAAGCTCCAGCTTCCCTTCAAGGACCTGCGTAACTTCCCTGTAGTCAAGCTTCCCTGATATTCTCAGGACACCTTTTCCAGCCTTTCTTAATCCTGCCCTTGTCTCCATGTCGTTCACGTCGTAGTAGAAGTTCTTCTCGTCAGGGACGTATCTCGCAATGTTCACGCCTTCCACGACCGAAGCCCTTGTCATTGCGCTTGTTATCCTTCCCTCAGGGGCCTCCCCTGTAAGAGCCATGTCAAACACGTCATACCCTGAAGGCTTTGCCTTAAACCCTGTATGTATGTCGTTGCTCCATTCCCAAGATACATTTTCAGGAACTTCAGCCCAGAAGAACTTGACACCGTCCTTAGCCATTACCTTGTCATACATTCCTGTAAAAAATTTTTCTTCTTCAATCAGCCCCGCATTAAGCATTGAAGGCCCCTTCATAGCCTTGTCGATGTCAATTGCGCCCCATCCGGTGAAGCTCGACAGCCTGTCCTCTTTCCTTGAGGCTGTAGTAAGTATCACCTGCTTGATCTGATGGTAGCTCATTCCAGGGAACTTCTCCTGAAGCCTTGCCGCAAGCCCCGCAACCTTAGGGGCGGCATAGGATGTGCCGTTAGTGACTTTCTCACCGTTCCACACCTGTCCGCTTGAAAGCACTGAATGAGCCCTTGCAAGAAGAGGGAATGATGCTACGTCGCTTCTTTCGGAAGAGATCACGCACTTATTCTTTGCATATCCGTGCTCAACCATCTTGCCAAACTTCCCGTTTCTAAGTCCGCCTTCCCTGTCGTAGAAGTCCATGACAGTGTTGCCTGATGCAGGAGCAGTTACGTCCATCCAGCTGTCAGAATATGGAGAGCCTTCGTTCCATCCTCTTCCCCAGCCACCGCAGATTTGCTGGTACACGTTTATGCTTTCAGCCCTCATAAGCTTCCTTGCCTCAGGACCGTACCCCGAAGAAACTGCCGTCCAGTTGTCAAGGTTCACCAGGCTTCTCTTAGTGTTCCCGCTGTTCTTCTGAAGGTTCACCGATGAAACTGGGGCCTCGTTCTCAGCCGCCTGTATGAACAGGTTTCCATTTTCCGTGTATTCAGCGTCAAGCATCCTTCTCCCTGCAAGAGGGATTGCCGACATCTCATTTATGACGTCCCCATAGTAAGGGGCTTCCCCTGTTATATGACCGCTGTAGTCATTTGTTATTGCAAGAGAGCTTTGGGCTATTCCGTACGGCATCTCAAGAGGGTTCTCCCCCTGAAGAGAAGTAGTGTACATTCTGCCAAAGTTCTTAGCTGTCCAGTCAGCACCTGCGCCCATAACGAACGCCCTGTACATAGTCGAAAGATGGTTCGGGCTTGAAGTGTCCTTTCTTGCCTTCTGGAACTGGGCCTTCTCAGCTCCAGGATAGTACCATACCCTTGGCGCAGGAAGTCCTGAAAGCCTTGTTATCTCGTCAAGGTCAAGCGTCCCGTCAAACACTCCCACAGGATCGTTCTGGCTAACCTTTCTTGCCGTGTTTTTCTTATACATTATGTAGTCTTTTTCATTTCTTGTATATGTCTTCCCGTCAACATATCTAAGATGGCTTGCACCATATCCTGAAATGCTCGCAAGAAGCATTAATATCATCGCTCTTTTCATATCAATTTCTCCTTTGTTTTCTTATCTTTTATGTATGTATAGTATCATATTATCTGTTATATGTCAAGAAAATTATAAAAGGACAGGGAACTACTTCCCTATCCTCTCCATATATTCCTTCAGGCTGTATCCCTTAATGGCACGAAGCTCCTTCCCTATCCTTATCCTGTCTTCCATAGCCACAGCCCTTGACAGCTCCTGCTCCTTAAGAGCCACAGCCCTGTCCAGCAGAAGGCCGGCAAGCATCTCCCTGTCATGTTCCGCATCAGACCACATGAACATCTCTTCCATAACCTCAAGAGTCCTTGAAGACATCTTGCCCGACATCTGCTCCCTGCATGCCCTTGCTATTTCGGGGCAGGTGAACACTCCAGGATCCATGCTCCTGTTATGTGCCATCCAAGAAAGAATTCCTATCTCGTCGTCCCATATCCTGTCAGAAATTTTAATGCCGGGATCAGGAACATCCTCAATTTCCTTGCTCACATCAAGGGCCTTTTCAAGAACTTCCCTCGAAACTCCTACAAGATCGGAAACCCTTTCGCAGCACCACGCACCTATCCCTTCAGGGCAGTGCCCCAAATACTTTTTCAGGACATCTAAAAGCCTTGCAAATGAAACTCCGTTAGACCTTGCATCTTCGTAAGGCTTAACAAGCCAGTCAAGGTATGTCTCGGAAGTTTTCAGAAGTTCCTTCATGCCCTTCTCACCAAAGTCCATTATATACCTGTCAGGATCATAGCCGTACGGAAGTTCGCATACCACGACAGCAAAGCCCCCGGAATGAAGAACCTCGCACACCTTCAAGGAGGCTTCACGTCCAGCCCTGTCTCCATCCATCATCACGACAGCATTAAGGGAATACCTTTTAAGGTTTTCACACTGCTCCCTGCCTACAGACGTTCCCAAGAGAGCCACACCTGGAAGTCCACACCTTCTCAGAGAGTACATGTCAAAATGCCCCTCGCAAACTATGAAGTACCCCTGTTCACGGATAAAAGGGCCTGCCCCATAGACAAAGCTCCCCTTGTCAAGACCTGGGCTGTGAAGGTACTTCGGCTTCCTTCCGTCAACCGATATTCCGGTAAACCCCCTTATGACCCCCTCGTGGTCCATAAGCGGAACCGCCGCCCTGCCATAAAGGGGAAACTTGCCTTCCTCATTTATTATGCCCAGGGACACAAGCTCGTCCCCGCCAAACTTCTCCATAATGGAACTCGCCGAGGATCCGCAGTACCCTATCCCATATTTTTTTATCTCGTCGTCCGAAAGGCCTCTGCCGTTAAGATAGTTTATCGCCTCTTCTGTCAGGGCTTCAGACATAATCATTTTATATTCCTTGAGCGCGGGATGGCTCGCCCTTCTACGGAACCTGCCTTCCTTAACTTCTATTCCAAGATGTTTTCCTAGCCATTCCATAGCCTGTACAAAGCTGATATTCATTACCTGCTCCACAAGCTCTATCATGTCTCCCCCTTTTCCGGAAGAGAAGTCCTTGAATACTCCCTCGTTCCTGTTGACAAAGAACGAAGGCGTCCTCTCGCTGTTGAAAGGGGAAAATCCCCTGTACTCCTTACCTGCTTTTTTCAGCCTTATTCCCAGGGCTTCGCATATTTCAACTATATCTCCTTTTTCCTTTATCTCCTTTACATCATAAGTCTTCATTCTGTCCACTTCCTTTCGTTAATATGATAGCATTTTGTAAAATTATATGTCAAGAAATTTTATGCCCGGTTTCCAAAATTACGATTTAATGTTCACTTAATTTTTGTTGATTTTGAACCCAAGTCTTTTTCTCAGAAATCGTACTTATGACCCCGAAATTTCGGATACATAAATTAATTGACTTTTAATATTGTAGAAATTTTTCAGAATGCACCTGAAAGCGTCAGGAGGTTCCTTCGTGAAAAAATGACGGCCAAAATAATCACTGTAATAAAAGAAGAGAATAATCTGGAAAATATTCCCTTTAAACTTTCGGAAGAAGCAACGCCCTGCTTACAAAAAGTGGCGGCAGAATTTTCTGGCTATAAAAAAATCCCGGATCTGCTCCGGGATAAAATGAAAAAAAACTTATTATCATTTTGAAGAATTATGTTCTAACTCACTGAGAATTATATCAGCTTTCAGTCTTGATGTCAACTTCAAATTTTCCCCAGCCATCAACTCTGGCGTTCTCTACAATGCTTCTCATCCTTCTGAGTGCCCGTGTCCTTTCATTCAGTCTGTCGTGGGCGAGAGCCCTTGCAGCTAATTCAAGGAGCCTGTCCCTTGCCTCTTCGGACACCTCGGCTTTCTCCAGCATCTCTATGTCATTAAATGATATTCTTGAGATAGCCTTTGCCGACTCCTTGAGACCTAGGCCCAGCGACCTCAGATGATTTGTAAGGCTGGACAGCCTGTCCGCCTCTTTAACTGCACCTGAAACCGTCAGAATTGCCATCAAGAAAGCCGAAGCGAAGGAGAACAGAAGAGCCTTCATTGAGAACGTGAAGATTGCCAAAATGAACATTGCAAGGGAAGTGTACTTAAGGAGCCTGAACAATATTCTGGCTCCTTTCCCTTCGTCCCGGTTGAACCTAAGTTTTTTTACTTCCGAAAGAAATTCAAGCGTTTCCATATTATATTTCCCCTTTCCGTTTTCTTTTTACAATATTATATCATTTTCTGAAAATTTTTCAATAAAAAAAGGGGGCTGTGAGCCCCCTGGGTAATAGAAGTTAGTTAATTATATCACCTTGCGGAGAAAAAGTCAAAAAAAGGCCCGTAAGAGCCTTCTTAATTTATGTTTTTGATTGACTGCTGACGCATATATTCTATATCATTCATAGTGAAATGTCAGCCTGGTTTCCGGCTACAGTTCCATGCCTTCAACCTTCCTCCTGAGATCCCTTGACGGAATAATTCCTACAACTGTCTTGGCAGGGACATTGACAGCTTCCTGTGTCCTCGGGTTGAGAGCGGTCCTGGGCCTTCTTCTTTTCAGCGTGAGGGTGAACAGTCTTGAAAGCTTCACTTCTCCGTCATCGAGAAGGCCCTGCTCAATAAGTGAAAGCATGCACCGCACTTCCTTCCTTGCGGCGGCAACTGACTCCCTTCCCATGATTTTCTTGTACTCCTTGACGAGCTTTGATCTTGTCATATTCTCTTTTCCTTTCATATTTTTATTTAGTGTTTTCTTTTAAGGCATTATACATTTTTTTAAGAAAAAAAATAAGGGGGATGGACAAAAATTAACAGCTCCTAAAAACTCTTTACTTTTAATGTTCAATATGTTAAAATAAATCAAAAAAAGAAAGGGATAAATTATGAAAGACATAATAGAAAGGAAAGAATACACAGACCTTTCCAAGAAGAGGATTGAGAAGGAGTTCCCTGTCGAGAGAAGGGACCTTGTAACGTATGACGAGATGAGGGGCTACATAGGCAAGATGATACATGGCGGATCTGAAAAGGACCCGGTTACTGGAATGTACCTTGAGCCGTGCAGCGTGGGACACTCAATAAACCTTGTCAGGGAAGGGAAGATACGTCCGGCAATGGAGAGGATGCCAAGGCTCGGAAGCCTTTTCCTCAAGGAAGACGCAGTAAGGCTTGGGGAAGAGCTGAGAAAGAAAAATCCTGACGGCAGGATACTGTCCGAAGGGGAAAACATAAACAGGCTGGAAAGGACCACGATGTTCCTCATGAGCCTGCTTGTAAGGAAAATGCTTTATGAAAGGCACGGAATGAAAGGGCCTGTAACGCTCAGGAGGAAGGCCGGGATTGAAGACGCGATATCCGAGTCAGCCTTCACGGCATGCTTCGGGTTCACAACGTCGCTGTCATGCATAAAGGCGATGAAGATATTCAGGACAACAGGAAAAACATCAGAAGAGTACATGGATGCATACAGGAAATGCCTGGAGATAGCCTCCGGAAAAACGGAATGGGAAGAAGCTTTGAAATACATTTTCACGGAAGAAGCGGCAAAGCTTGCTGAAAAAGATAAGAGAAGAGACGGCGAGGACATCATGAACTACTGTGAAAGGATTGCAAGGAAAGCGTACAGGAAAAAGAAGAAACAATAAAAAAAGGGCCTTTCGGCCTTTGCTTATTACAGACCCCCATAGATTTTTCCAAGGGCTTCAGTTATGGCATAAAGGAATGCAATTATTCCTGATGCAGCCATTACATCCTGGACAGCCTTCGAAGGGTCGGAGAAGTTCCTTCCGTCAAAGTTTCCAATCTGCCTCGCTATGAGCACAATTATCGCCGCCACAACTGCAAGGATCCTGAACCAGAAGATAAGGCTCCCTACAAAGTTGTTCACCCTTTTAAGCGGGTCGTCCCCCTGGATAGCCCCCGCGGCGAACGACTGCGAGCTCAGGGCAAGCATCATCCACACAAGGCTCAGCATTCCGGACGCCCTTCTGAACGCCGGGCTTTTAAAAATGCTTTTCATATTCAATTTTCCCCCTCTTTTATTCTTTATGTATAATTATAGCAATTTTCTGAAAAAAAAGGAAGTTCAGAAACAGGGAAAGTTATGTAAAAAAAACAAAATAAGGTTAAAAAATAAAGAAAGGATAAAGCATGGAACAAAACGATACAATTAAAGATTTTGATGAAATTACTTCAAATGAGGAAATATTTAATTCACAATTAGAACTGACACTGGCTGTAAGCGCAGCCGGAATATTCATTGTGCCTTTGCTCTACTTTATGACTCCGCATTGGCAGCAGCCAGCGTTAAAATATATTTCAAGCATTACAATGATAATGAATGTTGTCATTATAACATTTAAGAACTTTGCAAATTTAATCTCAGGCTTGAAATATGGAATGAAAATTCTTCGGCTTGTATCAAGCTTAATATTCTTCGGAATTTCATTCGCATTTATTATACATCTTCTGAATTTGCCGGCAGAATATTTGTTTTAGAAAAGAATATTGAAAAAATGAGAAAACTGGAATTGAAGAAAGGAATTAAAAAATGACATATACTGAAGATATTCACAAAAAAATTATGAAAATACACGATCCTAAAGGAAATCAGTCAGGCTTCCTGATGGCGATGGGAGCGTTGACTGTACTGCTGTCCATTTTTCTGCTTCTCCTGGCATGGGGAAACCCTTTGGACGGAGCGCCGCTTTCAGCACTCCAGAAAATTGTAAAGCCATCTTACATGTTTTCAGCCATAACATTGGGAGCTCTTGCCATTGTAACGGGAAACAGCTACAGAAATATATGCACTATCCTTTTTGGAAAAGGAATAATTATAAGAGAATTTGATCCGGAAATCAGGAAATATATTGTGAGCGAAAAAAAATATCCAAACGGCGAAACCTCAAGCTACAGAAAAACAAGGCTCAAGAAAAATGTGGATGAATTTACTGAGGAATGCATGGATCTTAGCCCAAAATACAGAAAGGAAGCGCTGTATCTCAGAATGAAAAAATGGATTGAAATTGAAGTTCCTGAAATTATCGAGGAAGATACAAAATTCGAAAAAGGTAAATTTGAAGAATACAAGGCAAGACATGGATTTTTGGAACTTGACCTTAAAAAAGAAAAAAAAAGATAAATGATTAAGATAAGTGAAGAACTTATCTTTTTTTATTTTATAAAATATATTTCTTGACATATAAAATAACATTTTTATATTTTTAATTAAATAATAATTATTCTAATTAAAAACTCATATAAGTATCCAATTTTACCGGTAAAAAAAATCCTAAGTTTGGTAAAATTAATCCAAAGTTTGGTAAAATTAATCCAAAGTTTGGTAAAAAAAATCCTAAGTTCAGTAAAATTAATCCAAAGTCCAGTAAAAACTATCCAAGGTACGGTAAAATCCGCATACCCCAACCCCCGCCTTTTCCCTTTTGGTAAAGTACCTAATAATGTATATAATAATCTTTATAATAACAGAAGAGAATAATCTATTTAATAATTAATTTCAATAATTTCTGTATAATAAAGCCACACACAAAAATTAATCCATTCCCACACAAAAGCTGATCCAGTTTCAAGGTTAAGGGGACAGCTGAAAGGGATTATCTAGTTTCATGGTTAAAGGCTGTCTCCTTAAATTTATTTAATTACAGAGATTATTCCATGAAAAAACAGTTTATAGGAACAATTTTACCTATATAGAAAATCAATTTCATAAAAATATTTATAAAGTAAAAAAATGAAAATAAATATGAAATATTTGGAATTTATAAAAAAGACATGAAGTTAATAAAAAAGATAAATGAAACTCAATCACATTAAATTGAATAATAAAGCCGCAAGGCATAAATAAAAATAAATAAAGGCCCGGCGGAACGGCAGGCCCGCGATTTCTCTACAGGGAGCATAGGAAGCCCTGCAAGGGCGTCATGGAAGGCAGGGCTGGTTTGACTATGGCTTTGGGATTTTAAAAGGCTCTTGGCGGCTCCTGTGAGCTTTCACGACATGTTGCGTGCAAGTTTTCAACTGGAATAGAATAAAATTGACTGAACTTCTAAAAAATGTTGACTTTCAGGCGCTCTTAGTGTAAAATGGTTAATGGATGAGAGATCACCTAATCTTTCAAAAAATATAATATATTTTTTCCTTGCCGCATTTTATTAAAGTGTGGCATTTTTTATATATATTTTTTTTACAAGTCAAGAAACCTGTTTTTATAACATTTTTCCTCGAAAATAAGTTCCAGTAAAAACTATCCGAAGTCCGGTAAAGAAAATCCAGTTTCGTTCATAAGGCGGTAAAGCCCAAAAACAAAGGATTTGTTTAAAGTATCCTAACTTCGGTAAAATTAATCCGGAAGTCTAGTAAAGAATTTTCAGCCAATCCGGTTTTCAAAAATCACTGCCGAACTTCCATAAAAAAAGAGCCTTCTCTTTTTAGGGTGATTTTCGACGGTGGTATCTTCGCCAGTGTTTTCGGTACTTTCAGGAAATGTCTCTTTTACGAATTTCGTCAAATTCGTAAGATAAATTTCCTGATTTTTAGTACCTTTTTGTTCCTGGCTGTAATTTTTTTCGACAATTTTTGATATTGTAGTGTAGATTAAGCCCGTTTTTACTGTATTTCTATACTTTTCTGTGTATTTTTGGATACACAGAACTTGATCTTTTCCTATTTTCATAGTCTATTCTCCTTAAAGTTATTGTATTTTGTAAAAAAGTACACTTGACTTTAAGGTTATTTTCCTGTATAATTTTATTTGGATATAAAACAAAGGAAAATAACCTTTTAAAAAAATCTATGTGAGACTTTTTTTACAAAATAATTTTACCGTTTTCCAGGCTCGTGCCAAGGGGGCGGTATTTTTTTGTATATCGTTTTTATAAGTCAAGAAACCTGTTTTTGTTAATGCCTTTTCCTGTGAAGCAGGTTCCGCTAAAAACTATCCTGAATTTGGTAAAAAAATCCACTTTCAATTTTCAAGCAGTAAAGTCCTTGAACAAAGGATTTTTTGTTAATTATCCTAAATCTGGCAAAATTAATCCTGTCCGTATATCCATTCAGCCGGTAAAAACTATCCAAAGTTTGGTAAAGAAAATCCACTTGCAGTAAAGCCCATAAAAACAAGGTTTCCTGTTGATTATCCAAAAATTGGTAAAAACTATCCTAACTTTGGTAAAATTAATCCATTTTTCCAGAAGGATACAAAATTCGGTAAAGAAAATGCACTTCAGATGCCATATAAAGCAAGGTATCCATCATTTCAAAAGTGCGGTAAAGAATTCTGTCCTATATTTGATTTCTGCTTTTCAGCTATCCAGCAGCATGGTAAAAACTATCCGAAGTTCGGTAAAGAAAATCCAGACTTTGGTAAAAACTATCCAAATGCGGCAAAGCCTTTTAAAATGGAGAAATATGGAACTATCCTGAATTTGGTAAAAAAAATCCATTTCATAATCGAGTTCATTTTTTTAGATTTTTAGCTGTCTGTTCAGCCGGTAAAAATTATCCAAAGTTTGGTAAAGAAAATTCAATCCGATAAAAACTATCCAAACTTCGGTAAAATTAATCCTAAGTCCAGTGAAAACTATCCATTTGCAGTAAAGCCCCTAAAAATAAAGTTCCCTGCTAGTTATCCAGCTGTGTGGTAAAAACTATCCAAAGTCTGGTAAAATTAATCCGAAAAATTTAAAGTGCGGTAAAAAATGGATTTTTTCTTTACTGGAAAACTGGATATTTTTATGAAAGTTAGGTTATTTAGAAATTTATTTAATATTAAATTATCTTTGTTCAAAATTAGATAGATTATTTTTATTATTTTGAATTTTTGTTGGATTTTTTTATTTTTTTAAGGAAGCAGAAAATAAAAACTTGAACTTTGAGGATGAAAATGATAAAATCTTAAAAGGAAAGGAAGTGACTTATGAAAAAAAACGAACTCTTAAATTTTGACACCAGCTCCATACCCAAATGGAAGCTGACATCAATAAATATTTTAAAGAAGGCCCTGCTGGGCCTAGTTGTGTGGAAATACTGGAGTGTAGTTCCACTACAATATTTCATGCTTCTGCTGTTCCTGGAATTTGGAATTCCTAAACTCACGGACAGTTCAAGCTACAGGAAGGCAAGAAAGCTTGGATTTGACAGGCATGAAGCACAGAAAATTTCTGAAAGGCACAGCGAGGCTCTTGAAGAGAGGATAGGTAAGAATGAAAAAAGAGAGCTTCTCAGAAGACTTCTTGAGAACGGAAAGCCTGAAAAGGAAATTCCTTATACTATAAGAAGACGGATTGAAAAAGCTTCCCTGAAGATGTCGGGAATTGATGCAGTAAGGCTTTGGAAGTCAAGAAACATATCGGATCTGGAATATTTGCTTACATTTTATATTCCTTATTCATTGCTTCCACTTTTTGTTTTCTTCACTGCGGCAGATATGGCAAAATTTAAAGGTCTGGACTGGATTGTCTGGATACCTTTGGGATTGTTTTCGTTAAAGAACGTTTTAATCTGGAACCTTTTTCCATCGGCGTACCTGAAGCTGCCAGGACTTTCGTTTAAAATGAAAGCAAGAGCTGGAAGAAAGATCAGAAAAGATATGGAAAAATATAGGCTTAATGAAGAGCAGACAGGAAAGCTTGGCGGATATTACCTGGATCTCTACAAAAAATTTCAGGAAAGGGAAAAGAAAAATAAGTTTTCAAAAGTTTTAAAAAAATATGGAGTTCAAGACGCCCCTGAACATCTGACTATTGAAAAATAAAAAGAAGGCCCGATCCTTCTTTTTTTATTTAAAACTTTTCAAGATGCAAATTTTCAGATGAATATTTATCATTAAATAATTTCCATTTTTTATTTTCTTTATTCTGCTTGGTGTTAAGCTCTTTACGCACTTCTTTTTCAATCAGGTGCTTCATTCTGATAAAAAATGCTTCATCTCTTCGGTTTTCCTCAAGCTCCATTATTTCGTCCTTCCATATTCTTTCCATCCTGTGGCAGAGGATCCACGCTTTTTTTCCCGGAATAAGATTTTCTGCAACATCTCTTCCGGAAACCTCTGTTATAAGCCTTTTCACCTTATCTATCTTTGTGGCCGAAATTTTTTTAGCCATTCCTGAAAGAATTGTCAATATAAACAGTCCAGAAAGCTCCAGAATTTTTTCCATAAATTTTATATTCCCCTTGTAAAGCAGGAAAGTAAGATAAATTAATGTCCCTGCTGAAAAAACTAGAAGAACTTTTGTAACAAGATCTGAAGTTTCATAGTAGAAGTTCCAGTCCACAAGATTTACCAGCTTTTCGTGAATTTCTTTGCTATAACATTTGTCTTTCATAGTTTCACTTCCTTTTTTCTATTCTCAATATATATTACCATTTAGATTTTTATATGTCAAGAAACGTTTTAAAAAAGAAAGGAAGGCTTTGCCTTCCATCTTTAATTCTTTTCCGTTTCAAGCTCGGTGCTATACTGTTCCATGTATTCTTCAAACTGCTTTTCAATTCTATCTTTTTCCTTTTTACGTTTTTCTTTACGAATTCTTTGTTCTTCATATTCCGCAGCTTTCTTTTTTCTTTCGCTTTCCTCGTATTTCCTGATTTCTTCAGGAAGCTCTCTTTCAAAATAGAATTTCAATCTGCTGTACTGTGCCTTCTGACGCATTTCATGAGTGAAGTCAGTTTTCGATGTTTCTTCCCAGAAATTTTGTATTTTAATTCCTAAAACTGTTTCACATAACGGAATTTCAAAATTTTCAAAAAGGAATTTCTTTTCAATTTCGCTGAAATGCTTGCCATATTTCCTTCTGACTATTCCTGTGGGACTACAATATTTTCGAAATCCTATTAATCCTGAAATAATTCCAGCAGGAAATATTATGAGAAATAAAAGAAAAAAAATACCTTCTTCATATTTGATAAGTAAATACAGGTTTAATAGGACAATAGGAAACATAAGCCCTGAAATCCACAGCGATAATATCCCGTTATCTTTGGAAATTTCATCTCCCGAATGAGTCCTGTATCTATTATCTATGATGTCTTCAATTTCTTTTTTGCTAAGTTTTTCCATTATTTATCCTTTCCTCAATTTTAATTATTGCTTTTCTGTATCTAGCCAGTTGCTGTAATGGTCTATATATTTTTTAAACTTTGCTTCTATTTCTTGGTTTTTCATTCTTTTCTCTTCCTGAAGTCTCATTTTTCTTTTGTTTTCTTTTTTCAGTTCTTCAGGCACCTCGTTTTCAAGGAAGAATTTCACTCTATGAAAAAGAGCTTCATTCTTCATCTGTCCGCTGAAACCTTCTTTATCCACTTCATCCTCAAGTTCCTTTATTCTGTTTCTGAACCAAGTTTTATATAATGGAATTTCAAAATTTTTAAAAAGAAAATCAGTTTCATCTTCAAGGAAATATTTTCTATATTTTCTCTTGAAGCTCGATGTTGGATTTTTGTACACAGCTATTCCTTCAAAAAAAAACAAAAATGAGCCGATACCAAATGTAGATAACGAAATTATTAAAGAGCCGATTGTAGTTTTCAACAAAGTATTCATTGCCAAAAGCAAAACAAATAATACTCCCGAAGAAAAAAAATAACGTATCGGTTTTGATAAGCATTTATCATATTGAGATGATTTTTCTACATTTTTGACAATATCCTCTATTTCATTCTTATTAAATTTTTTCATCATTCCTCCTATCTCAGTTATTCTTTTTCAGTTTCAAGTCCAGTGGCGTACTGATCCATGTATTTCTTAAACCTTGCTTCTGTCTTTTTGTCTTCCATTCTTTTTTCTTCCTGAAGTTTTTCAATCTTTTCCTTTTCTTTTCTAAGTTCTTCCGGAACTTCGTTTTCAAGGAAAAATTCAACTCTCTGACATAGGGCTTCACTCTTCATTTTACAATCAAAATTTTCTTTGTCCAATTCATTTTCAAATTTCTTTACCTTAGTTCCGAACCAGCTCTTGCATAATGGCAATCTAAAGTTTTCAAAAAGAAGATTGGCTTCTTCATGAGTAAAGTGTTCTGCATATTTTCTTTTAAAGATTAATGTCGAGGAAGCAAGGCACGTTTCTATTCCTGCCCCCAAAAATGTAAGAGCGCCAAAACCTAGCATTATTATAAAGAAAGCGGAAACTCCATTTGGATTTTTAAGCCAGATATGTAGGGCTATCAGTGCAAAAATAAACATTATTCCTGAAGGCCAGAAGAAAAAGCTGGGTGAAAAATTATATTCGTCGTCTGGGACTGATTTTTTAGCAAGTTTCACAATATCCTCTATTTCATTTTTGTTAAATTTTTTCATCTCTCGTCCTTTCCAGTTTCAAGAAAGTTTCCTGGATATTTTTCGTTGAAGTTCCTGATAACTTTTTCTTCTGCAAGCCTTTTCTCATCTTCCTTCCTCTTTCTTTTGAAAATTTCGGCTTCAGCCATTTCCTGGGCTTCGACTTCCCAGAAATGCTTCATCCTCTTGAAGAAGGCTTCGCCCCTGTAACTTTCAGGAACCTGCTCCCCCGCTTCCCTTTCAAATCTGTCCATAAGCTTCATAAGCTTCTGGAACTTCAGCACGAGAAGCTCGAAGGCCGCCTCTTCTCCTGCAAAGGCTGAAATTTCTTTTATAATTTCCTTTTTCCTTCTTTCATTCAGAATTTCAAGGAGCTTTGGCAAGGCCCAGAATAAAGGGGAAAGTGCAAAACAAAAAATCCCAAAAAAGCTTAACTTGTTTTCTGCCACTGCCCAGAACATAATTAATGAAAATCCTCCCGTGACACTCAACCATACAAGAAGCCAGGCCATTTCCTTTGCATTTTCTATGAAAACGTATTTCTTCCTTGCTTTAAGAAGCTTCTGGTGAGTCTCCTTTAAATATCCTTCCATGTCCTATTCATCCCCGCTTTCCTTCTTTTCCCTTGACGGCCTTTTCGTGTAGCTGTCCTGAGTCCTTATTCCATTGTAGCTCGGCTTTTCCGGCTTCCTTGGAGTATATTCAGGCTTTTCAGGGACAGGTATTTCACTTGTCTCCTGAACCTGTGATGTACCCTGGTCCTGTATCCCTATTTCAGATGGGGATGTCTGCGGAACATAGGCTGGAGGCGTATATATTGCCTGCGGAGTTTCCTGCACTGTCTGTGTCTGCTGGGCTGCCGCCGCATTTTCTGCCGGCTTTGCCTGCCCCTGCTGAGCCTGAGGAAGCGTATCCTTTCCATACCCCTTGAACACTGTAACGTACCTGGAGTTGGGATATGCGTAGGGCGTGTTCATCCTTTCAAGCTGCGCCGTGTCCCTTCTCCAGGACTTTCCGTTTACCATTGAAAAGTATTCCATATTTGAAGTCAGGTTTCCAATTCCAAGCTCCCTTGCGGCAAAGTTGAGCTTCTCTGGAGTAAGGGGGTCCGCATAGACATATTTCCCCTTGGCATATATCTTGAGCCTGTACTTCCCAATAACATAAAAATGTGACAGAAGTTCACGCTCAAATTCCGTAAGGTTTATGCCGCTGTCCTTTTCAAGCTGATATATCTTCTTAAGGAAGCTCTTCCTTTCGCTTTCAATAAGGGCAATCCTTTTTCCTGCAAGTTTTATAAAGTCTCCCTTAATCATCTTCCCAAGGGCAAACCCTTCGTCATTTCTTGCCACCTTGTATATCTGGCACACGTCCTTCAGCTTTCTACCCTCAAGGTAGGAGAATGAAGTCAGAGGAAGGATTTCAGCCCTGCTCCTGTCAGGCTGCACAAAGTCAGCCGGAGCCTGTGAGCTTATGCATTCAGCCGCAGGGTCAATCTTCTTCTGTCCGCACGACAGCACTGCAAGTCCGGCTATTATTAAAGCTGTTCTTTTCATCTTCTGAATTTCCTTTCTTTTTTATAGATTTTATCATATTTTTCTTTGAATGTTAAGAAAAATATTGATATAAAAATATATTTATGATATATTAATGTAGTAAAAACGGAAGGGTTCAATTTTTGTGGAGAAAGAGGATTTGCCTGAACCTGATTTTGATATTGAAGATATAATGAAATAAAGGAGAATGAAATGTTAAAGCAGAAATATACAGCTGTTACTCAGCTGCATGAAGTTAATAACAAGGACATAATTGAATATTTTGAAAATGCTTCTGTATATTTCTGCAAGCTGCAGAGAAAAGCATTTCATATATTCAAGAACG
>ERZ773014.231-NODE-231-length-38217-cov-6.501572_pt1 | contig 38217 bp, 35 predicted proteins | sample MGYA00580841_ERZ773014 | MGnify/ENA primary metagenome ERZ773014 (study PRJEB29015, sample SAMEA2737989) | human oral metagenome | biome: human oral; feature: human-associated habitat; material: dental | place: China | collected 2067 ... | reverse complement strand
GGAAACAAAAGGAAAGACTGCCCACAACCTTGGATAGTATACAACCTTGACGAAGCCTTTTCTATACCCCTATTCGCATCTTATTCAAACCATCACAACAATGAAACAACGATTTTTGGCCTTTTTGCGCCCCCTCTTCGTAACGTTAGCGATGATACCCTTAGCCTCGTTGGCACAACAACGTGTGGTTATCTCCCCGTTTTTCTCTGATTATTCTGTTTTGACCGACTCCCTACCTAAAGGTTGGTCGATGTCGCCTTATATCCAAGTAGGCGTTAAGGTGATATTTCCACAAGGAACTACACCTGCAGAACTCCAACAGTATCAGTTTCAAAAACCCACTCCTTTTAGTGACATCCTTTGGCAATTTCAACCGGTCATGCTGCAATATGGGACGCAGCGGTGGAAAGATTTAAACCTCTTCAACTGGAACAAATCTCCCCTTAACCTGCAAGAACACCAAAAGATAGATAAAAAAAATGAACGTTTTGTTTTGTCATACAACGCCTTTTCGGCCAGAGCTGGTGCATACTGCGACGAGAACGACGTGCCCTCTTTCTCCTATATCCAATATGAAGCTTGGGAATCTTTATTCCCAACCAACGTACAACGAGCAGACAGTATAACCTACATCTTTCATGTAAATCCGGCGCTCTTCTATCTTTTGAGTGACAAAGGAGAAGTGGATTTATACACCACAGATAGCATCATGGTTCCACCTCATGGGCAGTATCCCTCGCTATTCTTCTTCTATAAGCCCCTATACGACCATAAGACGATTCAATATAAGCGTTTTCGCATTTCGCTTCTCGAGGAAAAGAATGCGTTAGCTGCACAATTACATCATCAGATTTCACCTCATAAAGGTGACAAACCGTTGAAGGAAGTTGCCATTTCTGCCCCCAATACGCCGCCGGCTGATAGCGTTATCTATCGCGCATTAGCGGCCATTGACCGCATTGCAGCCTTTCCTGACGAGAAGAATGTGCATCTCACGATTGCCAAAACAGGACTCAATTATAGGGCTACAATGGGAGAAAAACAACATCTTGACACCTTAGCTTACGAGTTTTCTGTGACCTTAGACAGTGCAATCGTTATGGATAACGCCATGTTTTACCATGAAACGCTCCTACACGAACTGCTACATTTTGTCCTCGATAATCAAGAAGAGCTATCGAAAGGGCTAACCGCTCAAGAGAGAAACTTCTTTTTTGAGTCATTTGTTGAATACTTAGCCAAATATCTTTACGGCAGGCATATTGTGCATAAAGATTGGTTTGCTCATAGGATGATTTATGGAAAACCAATCAATTCAGCCATGCTTAAAAAGGCAAGGCGCAGTATACAAGGCACCAAAGATGTTTGTGTTGGAACAAAGAATGGTAAAGAATCAGACAATACGGCTTGGGTTTATTACCAGCTTCTGCCCTACCTGCTACACCAATTAGCTACCCATAGCCATGTGGATGAAGATGCCTTTGCAACGGCTATCTATCGTTATACAACGGGAACCCCTCATCGTTCCCTTTCACTCAAAGACTTTTTCGCCTATTTAAAAGAGCAAGGTTTCCGCTTAGACAGGAAATCAAAAGCAGAGATTTCGTTTTTACTTCAAAATTAAGCACCATAGACCTCTGCCAGTCTAAAAAGCTCCTGGTGTTCTTTATTTTGCCATCATGAACATTTGGTAGGCTGGGGAAACGGCTTTTATGACTTATTTATTACGGATAGGGAGAAAATGACGTTGCACAGTTTCATTCCTTTGGCAGCACACATGTCCTATAGTCACGCCTCAACGAATAAGGCATTCGCTTTCCATAACCCAACCTTATAAGAATTGTTGGATATTCATGGGAGATTTGAAGCTGCTGTGCCATTTCTTTTGCAAGCTGTTTTTCCTCATTGGGTTGATTGAGGTAAGCATGTGAAATGCCCATTTCCGTAGCGCGCAGAAACATTCGTTCCAGGGTTCTGCCTAATTCTATCCACTGCTCAATGGTGTCATCTTTTGTGGTGAACAGAACGAAATGGGAGGAAGAAGCGATTTTTTTCCGATCACTTTTATTCTGCGTTTTCTCGTTGATAGCGTTCGACATAGCCCATTTGGCTATAAAGAGCGGAACATTTGGTGCCCCGAATACAGCATAACTCAAGCCGTCTCGTGTCTTATCCTGATGGGGCTTATTATAGCGCATCCACTTTTTCAGCTCCGTTTTGAAAGCCTCATTTTTCATTTGTAAGCGATTGCCTGCATAAACCATCTTGGCTATTTTTGTGTAATCGGCTGTTCCTTTCTTATAAAAATACACTCCAACAAAGGGTTCCTTCGCCACATTTTTAAGCAAAGAGATGCTGTCCTCCGGAATATCCTCCCCATTATAAACGCTTCTATTCGTCTGTCTGAGGGCAATCTGAGGAAATAGTAAGGAACTACATGGCGCCTTTTCATCCTTTGTAAGCAGAACCCGGATAACCGAATCATTCGTAATTCGCACTTCTGTTTGATATCCTTTCTGCTGTGCAGCAATACAAAGATTCTCCGTAGCACACCCCAAACTGACGAATAACTCACGGTGAATGGGATCAACAACAGGCAGTTCTTCTGAGAAGTTCGGATAGATATCAATCTCAGCGTCTTTCATTTTAAACAACCAAGGTTGCGTGTTATGCCCTGACGGAGCCTTGGTAGCATTCTCAATCATAAACAGATAATCTGCGTTCTGTGCTGTTACATCATTCATCATACTCATTAAAATCAATAATATAAACATCCATTTTTTCATTTCCGAATATGCTTTATCCATAAATCAATGATCATTTCTATACCTTGCATCAGCTGGTTCCATCCCTCATCTGTCTGTAAGCAAATGTCATTATAGCTTTGACACTGGCCTTCCAGCAATGCTAAATAACTGATTGAGGCCGAGAGTATGCTGGCCAAAGCGGCTACTTGTGCATCCGGACAGCCTGTCAATGCACTTACCATCTTGATTAGTCGGCATCCATTCTCTTCCCGCCGATTCCTAAGTTGCCGGATATTCTGATTATCTGTGAACAGTTCCCACCGATACAACCGCCTTAAGGTTATGTCATTTCGGAGTTGTTCGACTTGTCGGCGAAACATGCTTTTAATACTATCGCCCACAGCTTCCGGATTGATGATAGCCGCATCAGTGTTAGCCCAATAGTCTTTTTGGATTAAATACTGTGCGATTAATTCCTCAATCCCACCAAAGTACCTATAAATAAGCATCTTTGAAACACCCGCTTCCGTAGCAATGGCATTGATACCAACTTTTTCAAATCCTTGGTTCTCAATGATACTCCCAACAGCTTCGAGTATTTTTTCTTCTGTTTGTTCCCTATTTTTCATCCTATTTTTGCACTTATGTTACCAAATAGTAACCACAAAGTTAAGTTACTTATAGGTAACACCACAAGAATTCGCTTAAAACACACTCCTTTTTTATGTTATTTAACAGAACGGAAATATAAAATATCCGTATGACAAAAGGCTATATCACCTTTTAGAGCGCGCGTAGGAATGCTATTGTTGATGTCTTTTCTTGCTATCATCCCATGTTGATGCTTAACGAACGTGAGGTCTATTGACATATAACCCACTCGGCGATACATCCGAAATATAAAGGAGGTATGTGGTGGATATTCTGCTATATAGGAATCTATACAGGTTTTAACGATTGATTCGGTTTGGAAACTGCGCACTACTTCTATTGATAATCCTCCGATAAAACATACAGTCTGCCATTATATTCGTATCTTTGCGAGGTGATTTCCTGAAACAAAGTAGGGCTTCTGTAAACTACTCTCGCTGTTACGAGAAGTTAAAATAAAGAAAATCAATAAAAACATGTGCAGTCCTTTCGAGCAAACAGACTCCCTTAATCAAAAAGGATATTCCCTATATCAGAATATATGATACAGATTGATGCTTGTAAAAACGGGGATAAGGAAGCCCTCGGAGAACTCTATACGACATACGCCAACAGACTTTTAGGCGTATGTCGGCATTATGTAAAGGATGATCACGCAGCTCAAGATATTTTGCACGATGCATTTATCATTATCTTCATGTCTATCCGAGATTTAAAGGATGAAGCAAAATTGGAAAATTGGATGATAACAATCGTAAAAAATCTATCCTTAAAGTATCTCCAAAGCACAGTAAAAGAAACCATACCCTTGTCGTGCTTGGATATAGAAATCCAAGAAGAAATGAGAGAGGAGCAGAGCAATATTGCGTTAGAACGATTGTTGTCAGCGATAGAATCCTTGCCAGAGGGAAATCGTGAAGTGTTCAAGCTCTCTGTTTTGGATGGTCTTTCACATAAGGAGATAGGAGAATTGCTCGGCATCAATCCACACAGTTCCTCCTCTCAGTTGTCCAGAGCAAAAAAGACATTGCGTGCAATCCTGATTAACTATGGGGTGCTCTTCCTGCTTCCAATCCTGATACCGATTTATATCTATTTCATCATGAGAGACAGAACAGATGGGACTTCCGACAACAAACCTACTGCCATAAGCACTCATAAGAATCCATCGAAACGCATTCAAAAAGGATTAGGAACGCTGAAGAAAGATGAGTCAAGATATTCTACCGCACCAAGTACTGCCGGTAATGAAGAAAGAGGCTCTGCCGGTGTGATTATTCCTGAAGGAAATATTACTTCGCAAGTAACAACAGACAGTGCTGAAACAGAACAACGAAAACCGCCATTCAATGTGGACTCCCTGCAAAAACATTTGGCCATAGGCATCGGGGCTAACGATTCTTTATGCCGCATTCCACAGATACCTCAAGACAAGATGATAGCATTGAATGGAAGTATGTCGCATAGTGTCAGCAATAAGAAGAAATACCCATGGACATTTAACCTCGGCTATTCTTCCAATGCCGGAACAAATGGAGCCATGTCCAATTTGAACTACCTATCAGTAGTAGATTACGCTAATGGTGGGGCTGCGGCCAAATTATATACATGGAATGATTATGTAAATTATTTAGTTCGGAACAGTGCACTGATGGATTCCGTCGAGAGGGCAAAAATGTCATGGATAGCACTGAATAATGCAACAGACGGCAACGCTTCCTTAGGTGAGAAGGCGCACCACTACCGCCCCAAAACCTTTAGTTTGTCGCTCAACAAGCAACTAAGTTCTCATTGGACTTTTGGCACAGGATTGACTTACACAAGAATGAAGTCTAATTTTGAGAGTGAGTTTCATGGTGCAACCTTGTTGAAAACCCAGAAGATCGATTATGTGGGCATACCGTTGCGGTTGACCTATCGGATATGGAGTAAAGGACGATTCAATGCCTATACAACCGGAGGTGTGACATTTGAAATGCCAGTTCACGGCTCACTTGATAAGAAGTATATCATAACGTCTGATTCGTCGTACACCTTGAAGAGTGATATCAAGGCTCATTATCAGTGGTCTATGAACTTAGGTATCGGTGTACAATACAAGCTATTCAAGCCTTTCAGTCTGTATTTGGAACCCAATATGTTCTACTACTTCAGAAATAGCGGCAGCCTTGAAACTTACCGCACAGAGCATCCGTTCATCATAACGGTGCCATTCGGATTGCGGCTTACTTGGTAAATGGAGAAGATGGGGAATAAAAAGTCATGAATACAGTGCAGTCTTTCAGTAGTTTTCTGCTCTTAACAATAAAAGACAAAACTCAAAAGAAAGAATGTACAGTATTTATGACTACATCCACCATGGAATTGTATTTGTCAATAATGTCATACGCAGACAGCACAAGGAACTGACATCCCTGATGATCTATTCTACAACAAGCTGTCAGTCACGTTGCAAGCACTGCGCCATTTGGAAGAAACCGATAGAAAATCTCAGTTTAGAGGACATCATCAAAATAATGAACAGCAAATGTGTAACGAAACGCACGATGGTCGGTTTGGAAGGAGGTGAGTTTATTCTCCATCCCGAAGCAGACAAGATATTAGGATGGTTTGACACTAATCATCCCAACTATACGCTGCTGTCCAACTGCCTTGCTGCAGACAAGGTAATTTCTTTCGTAAAGGCTCATCACCCCAAACATCTATACCTATCGCTTGATGGCAATAGAGAAACCTATCGCTATATGCGTGGAAGAGATGGATATGGCAAGGTTATTGAAGTTATAGAAGCCTGTAAAGACCTTGTGCCTACCTCACTGATGTTCTGCCTTTCGCCATGGAACTCGTTTGAGGATATGAGGCACGTCATAGATTGTGCCCACCAATACAACATCGACGTGCGTATTGGCATTTACAGCACGATGTCATTCTTTGACACAACCAAAGATTTAATGGAAGCCAACGATACTGATTTTATCCGTCGGATACCCTCTTCCATACATCAAACAGAAGCGAACTTTGACTTTGTTGCCCTGTATGACGAGTGGAAGAACAACCGGCTGAAGCTGCGCTGTCATAGCATCTTTAGCGAATTGGTCGTCCATTCCAATGGCGATGTCCCCTTGTGTCAAAACTTAGATGTGATATTAGGCAATATCCATGAGAACACGCTTGACGAGATATTCAACTCAAAAAAGACCTGCGAAGTGCAGTGTCAGCACTCCAAAGCGTGTAATCAATGCTGGATTAACTATCATCGTAAATATGATATTATCCTGTTGAGAAGTTTAGAAAGAATAATGCCCAAACGGCTGATAGAGCTGTTTTATGGGAAATATCAATGGACCAGCAACAGGCAAACCACCTATAAGAAACATTTCAAACGAATAACAGCATAGCTAAAATGGAATATTTAGATAACATCATAGACAGATACAAGCACATACGCAGCATGAGAGAACTGCGCCACACCTACACACAGCAGTATGCTCTTATTGGTTTTGGCAATCATTGTGCAAACAACTTGTTGCCCGTCATACAGCATCTTCAGTTGCCACTGAAATACATTTGTTGTACCTCGGAGAAGAAAGCCGAACTGATTTCACAAAAGTACCGGGGAGTCAAAGGCACAACTTCTTTGCAGGACATCCTACTTGATGACACAATCGCGGGTGTCTTCGTGGCAGCTCATCCGCATTCACATTTCCAGATTGCAACCGAAGTTATCAAAGCAGGCAAGTCCTTGTTCATAGAGAAACCTCCCTGTGAGAATGAAAGGGAATTGAAAACCTTGACAGATACGATTAAGCTATATGGCGCAAAACTTATCATCGTAGGACTACAAAGACGCTTTGCCCCTGCTACTCAAATCCTAAAAAAGCGATTGAAAGGCGAAACCATACGGCATTACCATTATCGCTATCTGACAGGATTATGCCCTGAGGGAGATATTTTATTTGACCTGTTCATTCATCCTCTTGACTATGTAACATTCCTTTTTGGAAAGGCTAAGATAAAGAGTTTGGATGTTATTCGCAGTAGAGATGGTGGACAGACCTTGTTTCTTGTATTGGAGCACCAAGAGATAACAGGCATGTTGGAACTCTCAACAGATTACTCTTGGCAAGATGCACAGGAACAGTTGAGCATCAGTACGGACAAGGGACTGTATGTATTGGAAAAAATGGAGCAACTTGATTTCACTCCGAGACGCTCTGCAGTATTAGGAATTCCATTGGAGAAAGTTTTTCCAAACAATGTGGCGACGATTTGTCTCTACGGAAGAAACAACTTTGTCCCAACAATGGCGAACAACCAAATCGTTTCACAAGGGTTCTTCTCTGAAATCAAGACTTTTGCCGATAGGGTTGAAAACCATCATGAGGGCCATCACGCTTTGGGCTTGGAAAGTGTCAGTCACGTTTATTCGTTAATGACAGAAATACATAACTACACCAGCAAGAAATCATAGAATATCACGTTTATATAAATCATAACATTCTAAATTCATTTAATGATGAAAAATATATTTTATAGCCTGCTATGCATCATTGCACTGTCAGCATGTTCATCAGAGCATATCGCTATTGAGACATTAAGCGTTTACGATGTGGCAAATTCCACTTGCAAGTTAACTCTTTCTCCAACAGAGACACGTCCCGACTTCTATGCAAAAAACAATATTGTGCCCACAACATTAAGCATAGCGTTGGGCAAAGACGGCATAGCCCAATGTATGATAGAAGATGTGAAAGGCAACTGCGCCATAAGAAATATTTATGTAAACATCGCTCATCAGGATCATCAGATTACCCTTGTCGTGTACCACAATGTCCTTGACGCGCTTGCCGATTGCATTTGCAAATACGATGTTCGTTTTAAGATGAGCACATTGACAGCAGACAGTTATCAGCTGAAAGTATATTATGCCAAACCGAATATGAAATATGATGCTTCTAATATCGCATACAATGGACTGATAAACATTGTTCAGAATAAGACTGTCTCTGTAAAATTCAATCCAGAAGTAAGCTTGCCAGAGAATTAAAGTGGCTCGTGGACCACTATACATTGCGGCATCCATCAAACGCGTCAAGTTTGCGACTATACTTTGCTTGCATAGTGCCAAACGCGTCAAGTTTGCGACTATACTCCGCTTGCATAGTGCCAAACGCGTCAAGTTTGCGACTATACTTTGCTTGCATAGTGCCAAACGCGTTGACTTTGCTGACGCTCCTGCAATCATGTCAGCAAAAGAGGTTTGGACGGCGGCATACTTTGCGGCCTCTCCTTTGGCGCTATATAGGCGCATAGGGCAACATGAAAACAGCCGTTCCACGATGTGTAGAACGGCTGCTCTTTGAAAGAAGCCCGAGCTTAATGCTTCCTTTTCAGCGTGAAGCGCAGATAAGTGCCGCTAACCGTCAGCACAGGCTTCTTGGAATTAAACATATAATCGGTGAACGAGGGTAGGAAGTCTTTCGGTTCATAGTCAAACAGATAAACGTCTAACAGCAACTCCTTCGTATCGGGGTCTACATAGTTGCGCAACCCCACCCAACCCTCGCGGTCGGTGCTTTGTTGGGTGGCACTGAAATAGCGGTTGACATTGTCGACCTTCATGATTTGCACCTTCGTTTTGCGACCTATTCCGACGCGAAGGGTATATTCACCATCAAACCTTCCCACGGCGGTGGGTTGGAAATAATGTTTGCAATAGGACTCCAACGAGGTGGTGAGCTGATATTTTCCCGGGGCAATTCGCGTGAAAGTATAGCTATCGTTGGGCGAACCGTCGGGGATGTTTTCATACTCACTGTCCTGCATTGAGCTTCCCCAAGTTTCGATAAACGCTTTCTTGCCATACTCAAATTTGTTCATCACCCACTCGCCTTCCACTTCGTAGGCATAGCTTGTGATAATATTGAGCTGATGAACAGGGTAACGACCTTGATAGAAATGGTCGGCTTCGGAGAGCTTTGGACGGAGCACGATGAGGTTGCGGTGGGCGTCGCGCTGCAAAATCTTGATAGAAAATTTAGCCGTGTGACTTCCAACGTGAATGGTATCGGTAGAATTGACGAGCTCGAAATCGCGCCCTTCAACTGCTGTTGAACTGGGATCGACCTCAAGTTCGACCGGCGTTTTCTCTTCAACATTATAGTATTTTCCTGTCTCCGTGGAAAACAAGTCTAATGCCACCTCGGCCGATGCGCCCACCTGTTCGGACGCGGTGAGGAAGGAATAGAGCAGTTTGGGCCGCGGCGACATGTCGAGAATGGTCGTGACTGAGGCATCATCGGCTAAGCGTATGACGACGGTTTTCGCCGTGGTCACGCTACGCAGTGGCGTGATGGTGATGGTGAGCACTTCACTGTTGCCACCCACGACAAACTTGTCGGCCGACACTTTGTAGTCTTGTCCGCGCACGGCCGTGCCTTCAAAGACCACCGGCAGCACCTTGGCCTCAGCCGATTTCTGCGCCACGAAGAGTTTTACTTCAACGGGTGATGACGTGAGCGAATAGATGCGCCGCTCGAAACGCATGCTGGGTACTTCGGCTTGCTCGTCAGAACAGGCTGCCGTGAACAATGCCGACAGGACGAACAGGAAATAAAGAAATCGTTTCATATTGCAGTTCCTCCCTATTGATTCATGCTTTTATTATATTCGTTGGCAATGCTGTCAAGCTCGTTGCGTTCTTCTTGCGAGAGCGTTTTGGGCTCGGGCATCTTGTAGGTTGTGCCATATTTGTTGCGCATCGGCGGAACATCGTCGGTGTGTTGGCAAGCAGTGATGGCTACAAGAGCTTGTGCCACGAGGAAGAGGATCAATATTTTTTTCATTGCTGTTGTTGTTTAATTATATAAAACTTCGGTGTAACCAGGGTTCTGTACGAGCCCGGGGTTTACTTGTAAATCGGCCGGTGGCAGCGGAAAAGTGTACATAAACTTCTCGGTGGTGTATTTCAATCCGTTGCTTGTGGCCCAAAATTCCGGTCGACCGTTGCGCTTCAGTTCGAAAAATCGGTCGCCTTCTAAGTAGAGTTCCTTGCGGCGCTCGTTAAGAATAGCCTGCATCAGCGGCGTGAGAGCGGCGCCCGTACAGTCCACTTTGATGTTTTCGTCGGCATCAACAGGCGGCAGTGTGCCCATGGTGTAGGCGGTGTAGGGACTGATTCGATGAGCACGAAATTCGTTCAGCATACGCAAGGCTTCGGTTCGATCGCCAAGATGATAGGCACTCTCCATCGAAATGAGATAGAACTCTGCGGTGCGAAGTCCCGAGAAAAAGCGCTTGTTGTTCAGACGTCGTTTGTTGAAATAGAGCGTGTAGCGAATGTCTTTGTCTTTTTCGGCAAAGAGTTTCACAAAACGTGCGCACAAGGGGCGCTCCATAAAATAGGGATTGAGATGGCTGAAAGCATGGTCTGAAACGGGCGAGCGATCGCAACGCAGTAACATATTGCCCGCCAAGCCGTCGACAGCCTCTTCCATCTTCTTGTAGTCTTCGCCGCTGAGCAACGGATGAGCAGCAATGAGTTGGTCGGCATATTGTTTGGCCTCGGCGAAATGGCCCGTCCAAAAATAAAGTCGTGCCAGCAATCCCTTCACTATTTCGGGCGTGAACAAATAGACATCGTTCTTGATGTTCTTGCTCATAGCCGTCTTGAAATCGCTTTCGACCTGTTTGAATGTTTCTTCATACGAACTGCGATTGGGCTTTGCTTCCATATCGAAACCCGTCACGATAGGTACCCCCAATGGTTTGGCAGCAGCTCCAACGGGTTCGCAGTACATGCGGAGCAACTGATAATAGGCTAATCCACGCAGCGCATAACAAGCGCCAATCAGCTGCTGCCCGTTCTCGGTGTCGCGTCCTGTCTCATAGTTATCTAAGATGATGTTACAACGACTGATGACACGATAAAAGTGCTCATAATAAACAGAAGCTTCAGTTGTTCCAAGCAAGTTGCCCACATAGTAGGCCATGTTGGAAGAGGGGCTCGTGAGACTGGTCTCCATATTGTCGCCATAGGTTTCGAAACTCCTAACCATTTTGTTGTCGAAGAAAAGAGCGCCCGCCCCAGTTTCGCCCGTGTTAGTGCCATCGATTGCTGTCAACATCTCGGTTACGAGCGCTTGATATTCTTCGGTTGTTTTGGGAACGGTTCTCCCATAGGGCTTGATATCTAAGAAATCGCCACACGACGTGAACAACATGCACAACGTGAGCAGACCTGATACGAGGACAGACAAGCTTTTTTTATGATTGAAAACAAACATATTCATTCTGATTTTATAGTTAAAGACCTACGTTAATTGTAAACGAGAAAGAACGGCTGATGGGATAAACGGCACCCGGCGTTTCGGGGTTCAGACCCGAATACTTGGTAATGATAAAGAGATTTGAACCCGTAATGGCCGCGCCGAGAGAAGTCAATCCCAAGCCACGTGTAATCTTTTCGGGTACACTATAACTCAAAGTGGCCGAACCTAATTTGAAATACGATCCATTCTCGTAGAAAATACCTTCGGTGATGGACGAACTTCCGTTGGGCAAGCCCAAATCAATGTTGAGCCGTTTCCCACGAGAATCAACCAACCTTGGATAGCCATTGGTCGCAGGATTGGCCTCTGTCCAGCGATGAGCAGCCTCTTTCGGCTTATTCAAATGCGCAGTATAAAGGTCGCTACGCTGTGTCTGTGGATAATTCTGTGTACTGGCATTAATGCTGTTATAGGATATCGGAGACTTGATTTCAGAACTGATTTTTGCACCTAAAGAAAAGGATGAACTGATGCTCAGCGTGAACCGATTGTAGGAAACGTGGGTTGAGAAACCGCCGTTCCAAGGTGCATTGGCCGTGCCGCGATAATAAAGATAGTTGCGGTAGTTGCGCCAATCGCTTGAATTATTGATGACAGCGTCGGGACGGAGTTTGAAAGTATAATAACCGGTAAAGGGGTCGATGCCTGTGTTTTTGCCGGTGATGATTGCGCCCTGAGGATAATCAAGCAGAATAGAGCCGAAAGTGCTGAAGCCATTATTGGGGGCATCATACTTGGAAATAAAGTTTTGGTTGTAGGAGATGTTTCCCGAAACGCCCCACACCATTTTCTTTGTTTTAATGGGCGTAGCGTTCAACGATACTTCAAAACCTTGGTTAATCTGCTCGGTGGTGTTGTAACTCTGGCTCGTGAAGCCCGTTGTTGAAACCGTTCTGACGGATGTTATCATGTCATAACCGCGACGCCGATAAACAGAGATATAAAGTCCGATGCGGTCACGAAGGAAACCCATATCGAGCGAGGCATTCAAATCGTGTGTGTGCTCCCAACGAAGTTTCGGATTAGGTGCATTCTTAATCGTGCCAACACGATAATTATCATCCCCTACCGTGCGATAATAATTGCCATAATCCATCATAATCTGCGGATACACACTTTTATTAACACCACCCGTTAGGCCAGTGGATATGCGAATGGTGGCTCGATTTATAACCGGTTTTATGGCATTGAAGAAAGCCTCTTCATCCATATTCCATGCCAATCCTGTCGACCATGTGAGATTGAACTGCTCTTTGCTACCAAAGTTATTGGAACCATCTGAACGAACAGTTGCATTCCAAACATATTTATTATTATAGACATAATCAAGGGCACAGTAGAAAGAGGCAAAGGCATTTTCTATCTTAGAGTAAGTGTTCAACCCATTGATGATCGAACGGTAGGAATCTCTTTCGGCTGCTGTCAATGCACCATTGCTGGCCGTTCCGAGATAGAGCGGTGTGTTATGCTGGCCGGTCAACGGATCGTAACCATACATTTTGCTGCCCATAGAACTGGCTCTGTTATAGCGAACCTCTGTTCCGGCAATGGCATTGATACGATGTTTCTCGGCAAGCGTAATTCCATAATTGGCCTGTAAACGTGCCAACCAACTTAGATTGCGACTCTCGGCCTGTGTGAAAGAACCGTATGTGCGATAAGATGCGCTGTTAGCACCCTCGAAAGGGCGGTCTAACCATGCACTATAGGTGGCAGCCCCTATCTCGTTGGTCGAATTATCATTGCTAAAAGTAGCAGAAGCCAAGCCGTAAAGACGGAAGCCGGCAAATGGACGCCAAGTGAAATCGCCCCGCAAGGTGGTTGTCGAGCTGATTGACTTGAGCGTTGTTTCATCGATTTCGCGCATCACGTTGATGCCGTTTTTGGGAAGATAATTGAATGAATCGCCATTCGCATTCACCATAGAGAAATAGGTTTCATCGGCCTGATAGCCCCCATCGGCATTGTAGAGCCTTTCATAGGGGTTGGCAAAATAGGCATACTTATAAATGTTAAAGGCCTCGCTTGGAGAATGGCTCTTTAAATAAGAAAAGTCTATCGATAAACCATAGGAAAGAATTTGCAGCGGATTGCCGTTGAATTTGGCGCTCATCATAAAGCTATCTGCACCAGTTCGCTTCACAATACCATTGTTAGTTGTGTAGCCTCCGCTAATATAATAGGTCTGCTTGTCTGTTCCGCCACTTAGCGAGATATTATGTGAAGTGGAAACCGTGGTGCGGAACAATGTCTTGAACCAATCGGTAGACGTTTGTCCTAAAGCATCAATATAAGCATCTTGCTGGGCTTTGGTCCAACCTCGGAAGCGTCCGTAGCCCGAACGAATCTGACCAACGATACCGATAACGGGATAATAGGTACCGGCTGCATAGCCTTTTGCCGAGAACTCATCCCAAATACTTTGCTCATAGGCGAGCTTCTCACGCGAATTCATTAAATTATCATCGCGGATGGGTGCACTCTGAATGCCAAGACTACCACTATAGTTAATGCTCATCCTGCCTTGTTTGCCGCGCTTGGTTGTGATAACAATAACACCCGCCTGTGCCTGCGAACCATAGATGGCTGCTGCAGAAGCGTCTTTCAACACGGTGATGCTCTCAATATCCTGCGGATTAATACCGGCCACACCATTGGCATAAAGCGTGCTGAAATCACCGCTACGAATGTAGCTTGAGCCGGCTGTAGGTATATTCTTTTGAATGGGTACACCGTCGACAACCCACAAAGGTTCGCTGCTCCCGGTGATACTCGACACACCACGCACACGAATCTTGGCCGAAGCTCCCGGCTTCCCAGACACCGCTTGCACGCTGACGCCCGTCAACTTTCCTTGAAGCAGCATATCAACATTCTTCAACGGAGCATCGTTGAGGTCTTTACCCGTAATCATGCTCACCGAGCCGGTGGACTTACGCACATCCGTTTGTGTGTAGCCCGTTACGACAACTTGATTCAGCGTGCGCTCGTTGCTCTGCAACACGAAATTGCCCGATAGGGGGTTCGACACTTTGACCACACGCGATTTCATGCCAAGATAGCTCACCGTAATGTGGGTGCCGCGCGGAACCCACAGCGAAACCGTTCCATCTAAATTTGCAATCACGCCGACAGGCTTTCCGGCAACCTTGACAGAAGCACCAGGAAGGGGTTCTCCACTCTCGTCGACAACCGTTATGTTAACCAACACGTCTGCATCACTATGGCCATTCTGTGCCTGTAATTGCCAAACTGACAACAGACAAAGCGCCATGAGCAGCAGGAGTTTAAGTCTTGTCTTCATCTTTTTGTTTCCTCTTTCTTGATGTTATGATGATATAATAATAAACTATTACGTCGCAATAGCCATGCCTATTCATGCGTCAGGATATTGACATCCCGGGAGGTTGGGTGCATTAAATTCTCCATAAAATAATAACGCATGAGGTTTTGATAATAAGGACTCCACACACCATGGTCCTTTCCGGGCAACACCATCAACTCAAAACGCTTACCTTTTTTAATCAATGCGTCGACCATTCTGAGCGTAGAAACGGGCGGAACATTGTCGTCGACATCGCCCGTCACCAGCATGAGCTTTCCTTTCAAGTTTCCAGCCAGCTCCATATTGGTGGGAATGCTCCCCCGCTTGCCCAACCCATGATAGGTCTCGCCCCACCATTGAATATACTGATTGTTATCATGATTGCCCGAGGCGCTGAAGGCCACCTTGTAGAAATCGGGATAAGAAAGCATGGCTGTTACGGCCATAAAGCCTCCACCGCTGTGTCCACAGATGCCAACACGATTTAAATCTATAAACGGATAGCGATGCGCCAACGTCTCTATCGTGTGCTTATCATCCGCAATGGGATAATCGCGCAGATTGCCATAGCCGAAACAATAGAAGTCGTGACCGCGCAAGGGCGAAGAGCCACGGGGCTGAACGTTAATCACAACAAAGCCCATCTCGGCCAAACTCTGATTGCCGGCATCGTCAAGCGTGAAGCTTCGGGGAATTTGATCATCTTGTGGACCGGGGTAAACAAACGAGATAATGGGATATTTCTTCGTCTTGTCAAGATGAGTGGGCAAATACATCACTCCGTAAAGAGGGGTCTTTCCGTCTGCAGCAGGCACATCAATCAACACCGGCGCCTGCCAACCGGCCGCCTTTAAATCTTTGTCTGTGCAACGTGCGAATTCAAAATGCTTTGTAGGTGCATCAACATCAACCACATTATAAACGGTGGGCATATCCATTCGTGAATAGCTGTCAATGGCAAATCTGTGGTCTTCGGAGAACTGCAACTCATGCGTTCCGTTTCCATACGTCAGCGTTTGTTGGCGCTTTCCATTCAAATCGGCCACATAATAATAGGCATATTCAGGGTCATAAGCCTGACGATCACCATAACCGATGAAGACAAGACGCCGCTTTTTCAAATCAAGATATTCGATGCGCCCTGCAACCAACTTGTCACCTTGCGTGATACGCCCTTTCAATCGTCCGTTGCCATCATAGAGATAATAGTTTCCACGCCCCGTTCGTTCGCTCCACCAAATAATTTCACGCCCTTGATGGAGGAGGCGATAACTAAACAAATTGATATTTAAATGGGGCTTACACACCTCTTGTATAACCACCGAGACCTGCCCTGTAGGCAGATGGAGCTTGCAGAGTTCGAGTGTATCGACACTCCGATTTCGACGTGTGAAGTAAAGATTTTCTCCGCAATCCTCGTAATTGAGCTTCACTTCCTGGTCTTTAAACTTCTCAATCGGCAGCAAACGACCTTCACCCGTGTCGGCATTAAACCAATATAGTTTGTATTGCCGCACATTCTTTTCATCGGGCAGCGGCATGTGTTTGGTCTTCAAACGCGGACGATCGCCATGCAAGACATCAATAAGATAGAGATTGCCCACCTTAGAGTCGTCGTTCATCAGATGAATATACACGTGTCCGCGCCAGTTTCCCATGGCATTGCCTGCACGAAGCGTATCCTTGGCCGATGTAAAGCAATAGGAAGCGCCCTCTTTCCCATCGAAAGTCAGCTGGCGGATTTGCCCCGTCCGATTATTCCTAACATGCAGATTATATTTATCGCCAAGCATAGTGAAGAGCGAGTCCTTCGTATAAGCGCCACTACTGAAAGAGCCTTCGCGATGTGTGGCCTCGTCTTTTTCTGCCGGTCGGCTGTCCCATGCCAACCGCTGGGTCGCCCGATCATAAACCAAACGCTTCTGCGAGCGCGTCCAGCAGAAATACCGGCTATCATTATTTTCTAACGAAAGCCCATATAACCGCAGCTTATCGGCCTTCATGGTGGTGTCGCCTGTGAGCGTTTGATATTGCACAGCGAACTGCTGTTGATCGTTGATGAGCGGCTCCTGTCGCCCCGTTCGCGCATCCACCAAATAGTAACGGCCATACTGCTCATACATCAAGAAAGAAGACCCTTTGAGCCAAGAGGCCGAAATGCTGCTTCGACGATAAATCTCCTGCAACGCATCTTCCTCTTGCTGTGCGACACGCTTCCAATCAACCGTTTGTGCAGAAAGCGAGCATGCCAACTGCACAAAGAACACGATGAACAACTGTTTCCGCATCATAACTAAGGCATTAAACGTTTTACGGCTGCTGCCGCATCCACCAATTTCAATCCATGCACGTAGTGTGCCGTCTCTATCAGAATGCGCTTCAGCTGCGCCGCCTTCACCTTGGGGAAGTAACTTCTAAGCATTGCGGCTATGCCTGTGACCACAGGAGCTGCCACACTGGTGCCATTGGCAAAATCTTTCTTGTCGTCGGGATATATACCCGAGATATATTCGCCTGGTGCATAAAGGTCAACTTTATGTGCACCATAATTGGAGATAGACGAACGGCTGCCATCCATCGCTGTGCCGCCCACGCGAATAAAGTTGTCAAACGTTTTACCTTTGGCATCAACTGCGGCAGGAAAATAGTCTACCGAATCGATATTTAAATGGTTGTTGCCGGCTGCTGCAATCACTAAGACATCGTGTTTAGCAGCATAGGCAATGGCTTCGTTCACCATTTCAGGATGCGGTGAAGTGTATTTTCCAAAACTCAGATTCACCACCTTAGCTCCGTTATCCACGGCATAGCGAATGCCCGATGCCACATCTTTGTCGTACTCATCGCCCTCAGGACTTATCCGAATGGCCATCAAACGTGCCTGAGGCCATACGCCATTGTAGCGCACATCGTCGGCTACAACACCGGCTACAACAGAGGCTACGAAATGACCATGCTCCATTCCCTCGATGTTCAGCTGGTTATTGCCATAGAAACGGTCGGTAGCATCGTCCAAACGATCGCCCATCAACAGCCGCTTGTCTTGGTCGCATTCAATACCTCGAATGCGCTGTTCCATCTGTACGAGCGCAGCTTGCTGCTTCGCCACATAGCTGTTCCACAAAGTTGTCTTCGGCGTGCGATATAAATCGGTCATCGCAGCCTGCACAAAAGAATTCCGAATGAGCGTATCGCCCACTTGCACACGCATCACACCGCCCATCGTGAGCGTGTCAACAGCCACGTGGTCCGTCCGCAACAAACTGTCCATCTCATGGATGAGTCTTTGTTTACGCGCCGTAGCCTCATAAAACATCAGATAGGAATTGATTTTGGCCTTGCGCCGCATCTCCACATAATAGGCATATTCAGCACGGTTGGAGTCGGGCACCTCGGCAGCCGATTTCACATATTTATATTTGGGATAGAGGCGTTTGAACTGCCGATATTCCTCGGTTCCAGCACTGGTCATATTAAATTTTCCATCTTTCGTGCCCAGAAAATTCCAGCCATGCACATCATCCACATAACCGTTTCCATCGTCATCTCGCCCGTTGAGCTTTTCCTTTGCATTGGTCCACAACACCGATTTCAACGCACGGCTATCTACATCAATACCCGAATCGACAATACCCACCACCACTTGCTGCCGGAGTTTGGCATGCCGCAACTGCAAATAGTGTTGCGCTGCCGTGATATGGGCACCTTTCAAACTGTCGTTCCATTGCTTATACCAGCCGGCATACGCATCATAGGTAGGCGTTTGCGCCAATGCTACCGCAGTAGAGAGCAACAATATGCCGCCAAGCAAGTATCTCTTCGTTTTCAAATCATTCATTCTTCTTCGTCGTCTTTATTTTGCATATAAAGGCTCACTCAAAACCAACTTGTCTCCTCTATTCAATAACAAACAACAAGCAGATGGCAAGTTTTCCTTTTATTTGGTTACAAAATTAACATAAACAATTGAAATATGCAACAAAACAGCTTCCCCATCAATGATTTTTTTTGTGAATTTTATCGGAAACAGCTCCATCGTATGAAGATTTTCATCGCATACAGCCTAAAAATAAATAAATCTTTCCAAATGTTTTCATCAAACACTAACAGCAATAGAGGTTTAGCCCCTGAAATCATATTTATATCACCGGACGCATCAACTCGCCACTATAACCTGCCGCTATGTCGCCGGATGTGCCGCGACTTTACAGTTAATCCTTCGACAAAGGGAGATACGACTATGTCGATTTTAATATTATACAAAACAAAAACCATTCACTTGACTGCTTAAATAAATAGCCTAACAAAAGATACTCATAGAGAATTTAATCAAAAATTTCACAGTCCCATTAAGTGGTCTTAATCCTTGTTGTAATGAAAGATACAAATTGTAAGAATGTGGAGCGAGAAATCGATGTCTTAATCCTTATTATAATGGAAGATACTCATGGAGAAAGTGTGTATGTTTATTATATAAACTAAAAGAAGTCTTAATCCTTATTGTAATGGAAGATACTCATGGAGTCTGTGCCCAAGGGCTTTGCTAACGCAGTTGACGGCAGTCTTAATCCTTATTGTAATGGAAGATACTCATGGAGAGCACAAGCCTTATGAGATTGTGCACGACAACCAGGGGTCTTAATCCTTATTGTAATGGAAGATACTCATGGAGTTTATTGGGTTTGTTGTCATTCACAATGGTTGCATGGTGTCTTAATCCTTATTGTAATGGAAGATACTCATGGAGTTGAGCCTGGACAAGTTTATCTTAACCAGTACAAGTCTTAATCCTTATTATAATGGAAGATACTCATGGAGAACTGCACAAGTAAGTAACGTAAAAAATATTATTGCGTCTTAATCCTTATTATAATGGAAGATACTCATGGAGTAAATATTAACAACAATAAAAAGCAACAAAGTATATGGTCTTAATCCTTATTATAATGGAAGATACTCATGGAGGAGTAGCAAGCTTCGAGGACGGTGGGTACTCCACTGGTCTTAATCCTTATTATAATGGAAGATACTCATGGAGTACCTCAAACTTTTTTCAAAGTATAAAGTACTCATTAGTCTTAATCCTTATTGTAATGGAAGATACTCATGGAGACTTAGCCAAAAGACTGAGGAACAGGTGCTCACCTCTAAGAGTCTTAATCCTTATTGTAATGGAAGATACTCATGGAGATACGGGTACTTTTAGCAATGAAACAGCCGGTAAGAGGTCTTAATCCTTATTGTAATGGAAGATACTCATGGAGGTGATGATTGTGAGGCATCTTACTACAAGGTCTTGTCTTAATCCTTATTGTAATGGAAGATACTCATGGAGTTCAACGAACAGAAAACTACAAATTGGTTGACAGAGGAACAGTCTTAATCCTTATTGTAATGGAAGATACTCATGGAGACTCATATCCATGCAGTATATGCACGTAAGACGTCTTAATCCTTATTGTAATGGAAGATACTCATGGAGAGACCAAATGGTCTTCAGAAATGAAGGCCCAGTCTTAATCCTTATTGTAATGGAAGATACTCATGGAGACGTCTAAAGGGAAAGTGGCTCAGAATTGAGGGGTCTTAATCCTTATTGTAATGGAAGATACTCATGGAGTAAAATTAAAGGTCAGGATAAGTGTCCTGGCCTGAAAAGTCTTAATCCTTATTGTAATGGAAGATACTCATGGAGAACCTAAGTTTTTATTTATATAATTGAATGATTATATGGTCTTAATCCTTATTGTAATGGAAGATACTCATGGAGACCTGAAATAATGTTGAACCTAAGTTTTTATTGTCTTAATCCTTATTGTAATGGAAGATACTCATGGAGTCCCATGGCCAGTAACCATGACGTGGTTCTCGAATGGTCTTAATCCTTATTGTAATGGAAGATACTCATGGAGTCTATGAGTTGAAAGACACTTTCAATGAGTTCTACAAGTCTTAATCCTTATTGTAATGGAAGATACTCATGGAGACTTGCAAGGCATGCTATACAAAATGGCTGGATGTGTCTTAATCCTTATTGTAATGGAAGATACTCATGGAGATAGGTGAATATACTATTAAAGACGATCTCAAAGAGTCTTAATCCTTATTGTAATGGAAGATACTCATGGAGCTCGAAAGAGTAATCGCTAACGGTGGTAATCAACTTGTCTTAATCCTTATTGTAATGGAAGATACTCATGGAGAGGATTATGAAATATTATACGCTTTCTTTGTGGGGTCTTAATCCTTATTGTAATGGAAGATACTCATGGAGGCTCGGACTGGCATCCGAAGGAGGTTAACGGGATAGGTCTTAATCCTTATTGTAATGGAAGATACTCATGGAGAATTCAAAGGTGGGAAAATGAGTACCACTGGCGAGTCTTAATCCTTATTGTAATGGAAGATACTCATGGAGTTCAACGACTTAGTGGCATCTAAGAAGGATGCTCTCTGTCTTAATCCTTATTGTAATGGAAGATACTCATGGAGTATCCGTCCAGAGTACAAGTTAGCACATGCCTACATGGTCTTAATCCTTATTGTAATGGAAGATACTCATGGAGGCTATAAATACTGCCGACCTAAGCATGTCGTTAAACTGCTGTCTTAATCCTTATTGTAATGGAAGATACTCATGGAGCTTTATTTTTTCCTCATATTTCTTGCTTACTTTAGTCTTAATCCTTATTGTAATGGAAGATACTCATGGAGACATGATCGCCTACTTAGAAAGTAAGCGCGAAGCATAAGTCTTAATCCTTATTGTAATGGAAGATACTCATGGAGAAAAAAAGCAAGTATCTACAAAGTGGATATTTTCGAGTCTTAATCCTTATTGTAATGGAAGATACTCATGGAGAGCAAGTGCAGTTTATAATGATAAACTCCTCTGTACGTCTTAATCCTTATTGTAATGGAAGATACTCATGGAGCTTACTAAGAAGCTTGCTCTCCAACAGGCAGTAGAAGTCTTAATCCTTATTGTAATGGAAGATACTCATGGAGTTTGTAAAAATTTAGTTTCGATTTCCCAAGTTTGTCTTAATCCTTATTGTAATGGAAGATACTCATGGAGGCCTACCAACAAACTGCAAGCTCACTTAAAATTCTAGTCTTAATCCTTATTGTAATGGAAGATACTCATGGAGGTAGTAGTTAATAAGGTTTCTAAAAAAGAAACTGGTCTTAATCCTTATTGTAATGGAAGATACTCATGGAGTCTCAACAAATATTCTTCTACTAAGAATAACTAAATCGATGTCTTAATCCTTATTGTAATGGAAGATACTCATGGAGAGTCAAGACGCATATCTCCTTAAAAACCAAATAACTCCATGCATATAAGACATGCTAAGCTTATACTTTTAATAGAAATTAACTACTATAAAAGCGGGTGCAAAGGTAATACTTTTTAATCAGAATGTCAAAGAACGCTGTGTTAAATGTTCTTTACCAAAAGAACATTGATTACACCATCAAAAGAAAATCGTGTTATGTGACTTGATAATCACATCGAGATTAATATCTTCACCAATGATTTTCATCGCACGAAGCTGATCGGTAGAGACCGGGCATACGATGATGCTATCGTGATTATTATAGAGCGATTGCACTTCGGCAAGATCGGTTTTAATTTGATCGTATACCGCTTTATCTAAATCCGCTAAGAATATCGAACGCTGAATGCGTATACATCCCTTTCGTTCAAGATATTTAGCAACAAGATAGCGTACCTTGTTGCTTGCGATGTCATACATTACAAAGAACAACATATGGGTTATAGGTCTCATAGGGTTGTTTACCACTCCAAGCAGAAAATTGACTCGTTCACGTAGTGTGGGCAGGTCGTCAAGGGTCCCCACCGTACGATTGACTTCAGGAGAATGACTCATACCTGCATGGCTGAGCTTTCGAAGCATTTCAATATACGAGAGAGGCTTTCGCATGGTAAATGGCTATTTACTGGTTGACGAACTGATGTACCAAGTCGGCGAGAGCCTCATTTAACTCATCATGTGTCCCTTGCCGCGGCGAAATAACCACGCTAAAGCCTCGTTTTCCATAAAAGAGGTTTACTTCAGCATGCTTTTGTCCAAGCTGTGCTCTAATTTTCTTAGCATACTGAATATTAATAATCTCAGTCACGATTATTCCTGTTTTCTCGATAAAGCTCTTCAAATTGTCTACAATCTCATTCAACTGTTCGGGCACATAAGCTGCTCGCTTTTCGGGCTGTGAGCGTCCTTGGGGATTGAGTTGCTTTCGAATAGCTGCGATAATATCTGTATCGGGATCCTTCGGTTGTACCGGTTCTTCCTGCAAATCCGTCTTCTGTAGCTTTTCATGTTGTTCTTGCTCGCGCTTCATTTCGAACATTAAAGTAGGATTATGCTCATCAATATAGGACTTCAAATCTACAGGCAGACAATTAGGATTGTAATAAGCCTCAGCATCAACACTGATGAAACAGGCTCGTGCCACATCAGAAGTCTTTCCATCTATTACCTGCATGAGGTTATGGCGCATGGCAAATGTGACAGCAAACGCCTTGTAGAAAATAGAATACAGCCCTGCATCATAACAACGTTCTTTCAAACGAAACATTACTTTCAAACCATCTTCACTGGGCGAGGCAAAACACATCATCACCTGTGGATCGCTGATGATTTCATCGCGCAAAGCCTTTAAAGAAAGCTCTTTCGCTGAGAGATGATCGAAATCAAGCATAAAAGATTCTGTATAGGCAAAGTTTTCCTTCCGTCGAAAAGGTGGATTAAATTGTCCACAGACAAAATAAGGCAATTTTCGTTTGAGCTGCGCATAACCATTTGCATCCATACTATAAACGATGCGCAACTGCTGTATCATGGTGGCAATTGCTGGTTTGGGATGTCGCAAACTGTTATAGAGATATTCCTCTTGCACCTTCTGCAACTTGTCTGCACTCGATTGTATATTGGTTCCAAATAGTAACATAACATGGAGTTGTTTGGTCTATCATCCGTTTATTTCTTCGTTGCTTTCGCTTTAAACAATTGTGCCAAAGCCTGCACTTCTAATGTGAGCAAGGTGAGTCGCGAACGTGTAACACCTTTCACTGTAATCACTTCATCCATATAGTCGTTGAGCGACTGAATGAGCACACGACGCCCAAGTGCTTCCAACCAATAAGAGCCATCTTCATGAACCGCATAAAACTCGTCGGTAATCACATTTTGCGCCAACAGTGTATAAACCACATAGTCAACCCAGATGCGATACATCTCAATCACATCATAAACCAACACCGGTCGATTATAATCATCGCGATGAAGCACACCGATATAGGGGTCAATACCCGCTTTAATGAGCGCGCCCTCTATGCGTCCATAGAGTACACCATAGCCATAATTAAGGAAAGCATTAGCCACATCGAGGGCTGGATGCTGCGATCGATTGACAAAACGCAAGGCCTCAGGTAGGAAAGCATTAATCGTAGAGAAATAAATGCGTGAGGCCTGCCCTTCCCAACCGCGCAACATCGGTGCAATATCATTCACAATATCGCCATCCAACGCACGTATCTTCGAACGATAATCCTCCAACCTCGAAATATTTTTATCGGTAGGCACATCGGGATGACTATCGGTATTGAACAGTAACATCAGCGCTTGTTGGTTTTCAATCTTCTTCAGTAACACATCTTTAATCCATTCCACAGCATCATGCGAATAGACAAAATTAAGTTGCCCCTTGCGAATGGTAGATATACTACCATATTTAGGGCTCCAAATACGCCCAATCGGATTACCCGATCGATCCATAAACATCACTTCAATCTCGTGTTCGACGGCCAACATCACGGCATCACTTGTGATTTGCGCGCCCCGACTAATCTGAATGCTGTCTATTCCTGCAACGGGTATGCGCTGCTTGCCATCACTCGTTGTAATGACAAACCCTTCATTATCACGATTGAGCGAAACGCCATAAGTATTGAGAATCAATTCCATTTATCTTTCGTTTTATACGATTAGAACTCATATCATTGCCTATCCTCATTATCATTTTCTATTAAGCAATAAAGAAATCATCTACAACATGCAGCCGGTTGCTGGCACGTGTCACAGCAGTATAGAGCCATTGATAGGTGGCACGCGTAGGATTGTGGCTCAAATAGCGTGGAATGTCAAGATAAACATCTTCCCACTCTCCACCTTGTGCCTTATGACACGTGATGGCATAGCCATAAACGGCTCGGAGAGCATTGAGGTATGGGTCATCCTTCATATTGTCTTTAAACTCTTGACTCTTGGAGCTTATCTTTTTATAATAGAAATCAATAAAGAGAGCCTTTTGTGATATTTGAGACAAATTGGTCATACCACTATAAAGGATGTCTTCTATCAACAACAAACTATAGGCTTGCTCAGTAACCATCTCGCACACTTCAACATGCAAGAACGTGAGTTCTGCCTGACGAATACGATTACCTATAGACACCACTTTTACGAAATCACCATTCATCAGCCCTGTCGGCAGATTATTTTGCGTCACCAAAAGCAATTCACCCACTTCTAAATTTCCTGAATGGAATCCTAAAGCTGGGCGAATCAGCTGTGATAACATCCCGCATGACCGATTGCTTCCGCAAATCAATGTTGTTGCGTTAAATCCCTTTTCTTTCACTTTACGAATATAAGCATCAATTAAACTGATTTGAGAAGGATGGATTTCTATATGTTGATAACCCCGCAAAGGCAATTTTGCCCATGTCACTCGCGGCGGCTTTTCATATAACATACGCACACGAGCAGCAGCCTTAATAATATCATTTGTATCTTCTTGACGGACGATTTCTTGGAGTCTTGCATGCGCAACCTTTACATGATGCACATCCTGCATATAAGTTTCTGCCAGAGCTGGAGAAAAATCCTGTAACATAGGAGGCAGCTGACAGGCATCACCGACAAAGATAAATCGCCCCTTAGCATCATAATTTAAAAGGTCGGTGAGCACCTTCCCTGTTCCAAAGATGGCTTGTGTCGGATTTTTGTCTCGCACATCTGACACCATCGAAGCCTCATCAACAATATAAATTCTTTGTTTGTAGTATTCATTATCGGCTTTTAATGTTTCAAACTGCAGCAGAAGTTGTCCCGTAGTGTCAACACCTTTATGTTTATCAATCTCTTGAACCAGTCCTTCTATATCTTGATTAAATGCATCAAATGTATAAATACAACTATGAATCGTCTTTGCCTCACTACCTGCTTTATTGCTAAGCACCTTGGCAGCACGCCCTGTTGAGGCCAGCAACTCAAATGAATGGTTATTGTCCGACAACCAGTTGATAAACATCTTCATCAATGTTGTCTTTCCCGTTCCTGCATATCCTGTAAGGATAAAGACCTTTTCTTGACCACCTTCGACAAAAGTTTTCAAACGATTTAAAGCCTCTCTCTGCGAAGGCGTCAACACCAATTTCTCGTTTTCTTTTCCTGAATCAATCATATTCTGCCACTATACACAAGAAGAATCTAATAAACTCTAAATTGAACAAAGGCAAATTGCACCAACTTTCTGCCATCATTTAATTCTTCTACACATCGTTCTGAAGTTGAGGCCACGCAACAAACCCCTCGATTCGTGAGTTGTCGCACCACATGATAACAGAAGGTTTGTTCTCCCATGATGTGCACGGTGAGTCCTTCTGAAGGGTAGTGTGCCAGAATATTCGTCACATAAGCAGTAGCCATCATTTGCACTACCTCGGCTGAAGCATGAGGTTCTATATGGGGAAATGCGATTTCTTCTAATTCCCCATACTGCTTTGCCGCCTCAAGCTGCTCAGCAGACCAGGTAGAGAAAGGGTGATTGGAGAGGTTAATGAACATCATTGTCCGGAATTAAAATATCATATACTTTTTGTATTCGCTCACCAATGCTTTTAATCATCTTCTCTGCCGGTTGTGAATTGTCACGGAAGCCTGCATGATTAAAATCGTTACGCAAATTGGTCGCCACCAAAAAACTACTCGCCAACTGGCTGACCATCGGCAAATGAATAAGCTTTCTTAATTTATTCTTTACTTCTTCAGCGTTACCATAGCGTGGAAGATGCCACATATCTTCTTGCTGTTGTCTTTTATAAAACACAATATTAAATGCTGCATTGACAAGCTCTCGCTCTTCTTTATTCACGATAGAAAGCCCTGTTTGCTGGCATATCAGTGTCACTATCGTCTCTTGTAAAATGGTAATAGCTTGTTGGTACATGCGATTATCATAACACCATCGTGCAGCATGGAGCCCATTAAGTGTATTTTTATCTACAGAGAAATTAGCAAAAGAAAGCTCTATCTTTTTAACAACGGGAATTAGGGGCGGTATAATCTCTGTCGTGAGTGTTTCTATTGATTGTTTTAATTGTGCCATATTATCGTCCTGTGTTATGGCCAACCCACGGCAAGTCTGAATATTATTCGTTATCGTTTGCAGCTCATTTGTCAAACTTTGGAGACTATTAGCCACCTCATCTTTCCCACATGTCTCGATAAGAATTGGACGAATTGCACGTTTTGTGAGTTGCACAAGCTGGTCACAGTTTCCATTCCGTAAGAAATCTGCTGCAGCAAAGGTCCAATCTTGAAGTGTCGCTAATGGCAGTAAATTAATAATAGGTGCCCCATTCCCGTTTCGAGCCTCATAATTTCCATACGATATATGTGCAATCCGGATATTTTTTAAGAACTTTGCATAATTACCAAGTACAAGAATCAACATAGGGAGGTAGCGAAAACTATGTGTTAAATCGAAATAGAGCTCGTCACCATCCTTGATTAAATCAAAGACCGTTTGAAAGATTTTCCACATCTCATTTTCATTCATCCCACTCAAAATAGATACTCCTTCCACCTGAGCCGACAATCCCATCTGATTCAAAATATGCTTCAAGCCCACATAAGGAACAGCGTTGTCCGTCTTAGATTTAGTGCGCGAGGTGACCTCCCAATTCACCTCTCGGGCTTTGTCTGTAAGCAAAATACAGATTTTATCCTCTGTAGTCCAACCGCCTTTACAGTCGATTAGCTCCAGGGTGGCTTGCTGTATGAATCGTGTTTGAGATGATTTAAAATCATCTTGCACATAAACACAATTTTCATAAAAACCTGCTCCGAGTACTGATATAAAGAGTTTTCTTGCCATATTAAAAAACTATTTTAGGGTTTGATAATTGTTTTCCTTCTACAATATTACGAATTCCTAATATTTTCATCCGCTTTTGAATGTTAGCTAATGAACTTTCAGACAACTTCTCCATTCGATGAAGTGTGAAGATATAAGGGCGCACAACCAAGCCAAAGTCCTTGCTTATTGCAGCTAACTTATAGAGATAACTCTCAATAACCTGCTGAGGTTCCTTTCCATAGCCATTCATACTCACTTTACATTCTATAATATGAAGTGTATTGTCATGCATGAAAGCCACATCAATTTCGTTATCATTATGCACCAAGTCATTTCGATAAATCTTTAATGACATCGCAATATAAGGATCACGCAAAGCTAATTCTTGTTTGATACGCAAATAAACATACTCTTCAAACCACGCTCCTGAATAATAGCGTTTATCTTCAGCTGTCGCTCCTCCATGGGCATGTATCACCTCCTTTGAGAGTATAAACTTAAGCTGCTTTTGCTTTTCAAAAAAATGAAAAGTAGTCTGTGCATCTTTCAATAATCGATTGTCACATTCAAATTTTAATCCATAGAGTGTGAAATATTCTTTGAGTGATATGCGATACTGCAGGGGAAGCATCTGCTCATCCCGTATATTACAATAAGTATTCTTCCCTATAGGGATATAAAAGAACGAGCTATTCAACTTTCGGAAAAAGTCAAACACCATCAAAGACATTATCTTGGTACCACCTGTGAGATTGACCATGTAATAAACATCTTGAGACAAGTTAGCTTTTTCGAGCGTCTGTAACCCCTCTTGATAGCAATCACTCTCAACAACTACTCTCGGAACACTATTCTCTTCCTTTCCCAACGCTTGCTCTAAATGGGCTGCTATCTGTCTTTCTTCCACATAAGGTGTATCGATAAACAATAATTCATTAAACTGCCCCCGCATCTCTTTGATAAAAAGATAATTGGGGATAAGATGATCACTCAATATAGAGACTAATACTCTTTTCATATTTATTTTATGGGTGTAAAATTATTTAGCGACTTCCTTTCATTCTTAATGATGTCAAACTCACTCTTCTTCTTCCCAGTACTATAATCAAAATTATCTAAACGTGGGTAGCGAATAGGTCTATCGGTATAATTTCCAGAAGCAATTCTGTAAAGAGGAGATAAATAATTCTGATAAACATTGCTACTGATATGGGCATTATCACAAAGCTTTTTATAAAAGGCTTCCATCAAAGTATCCATACCCGTATTTACATTTCCGCCAGCATTTGTTTCCAAATACAATTGGCAATCTACCAGCTGCATCTTCCCATAACCAAAAGGTTTGGCATAGCCCAAGGAATGAAAACACTCACGGTGATTACAGAAAGTAAGTGCAGCTAATAATGCTCCGACTTCGTAAGGAAGCAGATTATGTACATTAATTTCTGTTGTAAATATAGCTCCTGCCTTTAAAGCAATAAAAGATGATTCACTCTTTTTCCCTTGTCCCTTTCCTCTTTCTGCTTCTGCATGCAAGAGATAACGCTTCCATCCAGCAATAATAGATTTATCCGACAGATACGTATTATAAGAATTACCCTGCTGCTGTAGATAGAAAGGATAATAGGTTGGTTTGGGAGAGCCAAGAATAAAGGTTTGCTCTCCCGCCCGTTCAGCATTCTCTATAAAGGCATTTGAGAAGCGGACTCTCCCCCGAAGGCTACTTTCTCTCGCACGATTACCCTTTGTCGCAACAAAACCAAAAAGTGCTTGTGACATATCAAACGTTTCTTGATTATAAGCAGAAGGTAGACAATCGTGTATTTTCTTTTGATAAGGTATTCTATACAAATGAGAAAAGCCTAAATCACGCACATATTTTTTCCCATTCTCATCAACTTGTGCTCTATAGAAACAAGGAGCAAGACCACGATAAGCCTTTTGCTTTAACTCATCTAAAGTAGAGAATGTCTTCATCTTACTTTTCCAAAAAGCCCAACTCACATTCTTATTTTCCTTTTCATGGATAAAGCGGAACTCTTCGAAGACACTATCTGTTAGTGGTATAAGTTGATTTTGCGTGATATTCGTGGGGACTGTAAAATCGTATTCATACTTCTTATTAGACATAAAACCTGAGAAGAGCCAATAATGATATTCGTTGTCTACTGTTTGGAAGACATAATCTCCCTTCAACATCTTATATTTATCTTTCGCCGTTCTTCCTTTCCTTACATCGACTCCTTCCTCGTATTCTATATCCTTATATGAAACCATCTCATTTACACAAGGAATAATATAATAATTCCCTCCTAAAAGAATTAAGAAGCCGCTCTGTGGAGCTTTTTCTTTAAGTGCATAATCCTTACTGCGCAAGTCTCGCATGCTGAAACGTGAATTATTAGACCCATTTTTGATATTTGACAAGGTGATAATGTCAAAAACAGCACGTACCATACCTTTAATAGAGGTTGATGGAATGAAATATTTATCCTTGACATGACAATTATCTTTGTCTACAGACTTCACACAGAATGGTGTCCTTGCCTTAAACTTTACCAATATCTTTCCCGAGATGCCCTGTTCGAAAGGCACATCATGGGCAAACATGAAACGTTTCCGCTCATCTTCCGTATAATTAAAAACATGCTCACTCAAAGGAACAAAATCATAAGGATTATAGAATTGCCCTCCTGGATTAACTTGTTTTGCCTCCATTATAAATCCTCCTTATCACTAAATCCAACAAACACTTCTTTTTCTACTTCCAATACCCCCATACCCAAACATTCATCATTTGGCTTTTCTTTCCAATAACGCAAGAACTTTGCCCACAACGTGGGAGAGCCGCTCATGCGTAAGGTGAGGTATTTGATGTGGTCTACATCCGGATGCTGTTCATCAGACGGCTCCACTTTATGCTGATATACAAGATATTGGCCATCAACATATTTAATACTAAGTGAGACACCTGTGGCACGATGATACAAATAACCCTCTACCACAAAGAGATTTCGTTGGCTAAATAATTGTGCACCGACCACGGCTTCGGGTTTAAATAATCGTGACTCATGCTCATTGCTCATCCACAAATAGCCTTCATAAGGCAGTGTAAAATCAATATCATTTATCGTATACATAAATTGTTTCTCCATCTTTCGTTAAACTTCCTGTAAATGTACCAAACCCTTTGTTCACTCCTCCGCCAAGGGGCAGGAAGCCTTTACAAAGATCTATCAATGCAGCTTCAAAGGCAGGGATAACATGCCCTTCCTTTATTTCTTGCTTGTGTAGCAACAACTCCATATCAAAAGATTCGCCTGAAGCATAGAGTACCTCTTCAGAAAAGAGGGCGCCATCCATCGCTCCACCCGTGAAACGATCGATTTTAACATGATTCAACACCTTTGCCTCTGATGATTTCTTTCGTTCTTTAATGAAATCTGAGAAAAGAATCCTACCACGATGCTTATCCTTCCCTTCACTATTCCCTTCTGAACCAAACAGGATTTTCACAGCTTCTTTGCCCTTACCACCATAGTCTTCAAGTTCTTCTATCGGCTGATTGTCAGCAAAAAAACCTTCTAACTTATTGTAATGATAGGCCGTGCGATGCGCCAAAGCTCCTTTTACAGATGAAGCTGGGATGAGAACAACTTGTTCGCGCGCCACAACATGGGCATGGTCGCCATCCCATTCAATCATCGGTTCGCGAACAAAGGTCATATCAGAACGCTCATCGCCAAAGCCTGAACCAAAGAACATAAAGTCAGTTGGCTGGAGATGCAACTGATAACGAATATAACTGTTTGATGAGAGCACTTGTGTTGGCACCTCTTCAAAGCCACTCCACAGCGGCGTTAGCGAGGACGACTTCTGGAGATAAAGTGCTAATTCCTCCGGCTTACTAAGGTCAAGTAGCTTTCGCCAAACCTTGATGACAGCTATTTGTCCAAACCCACTGCGACTACCACTGCCGATACGGAAATCGTTTGTCTGGAGAATAGCTATCACTTTATCCATCAAATCATCGCACTTTTCCTCACAAAGTAGCTCACATTCGAAGCAAAAACGTGTGCCTTTTGGAACAATCTCCTCATCGAACTTTCCACCCTCTACGGCCGTGCCTTGAGAATTGATGCGCACATGTTGGCGGATAGGGAGCTCACGGCACAATCGTGTGATGGTATCTTGCCGAGAACTTAATCCATCAATAGGCGTTCCATCGGCTGAAAGGAGTTTCGCTTCTGTGATAATGAGACGCGAGCCCTCATCACCTTCCTTCTCTTGCCAGCCCATCTGCCTTTGCACTTTGCCCTCAGGTAAGGCGTGACGAATGAGTCCTGCCAACGTCGTTCCTGGGATATAAGGCAGCCCATTCACATCTTTCGCTACGACAGAATCGGTTTTTATATTCTTATTTCCACTCCCAATGGCAAGCGGTGTCTTCAGTTCTAACACCACTCTTGCCAACTGTCTGAATCGATATTTTTGTTCCATACTTGCTTACTTTTTAAGATTTACAAATCTTTGCCATCTCAGAGGCTAAATTGATAACGGCTTCTTGCAAATGACCTTTGTGTTCATTACAATTTAAGAACCCTTCTAATTTTTCATATCTTCCTCGTTGTAGCCAGTCATCGGACTTAACACCATGCGTCACAAAGCCCTCAATCATTTTTCTAAGTGTCTCATCATCCTCATAAACCATGGCAAGGTTACGAATACTTCCCCACTGTGAAGCAAACGACCCACGCTGGAAGAGTTCCTTGTTTTTCTCAACAAACTCGTTAACTGCTTTAATAATGTCATTCTGATCCTTCGCATGCGCTTTCTTCATTTGAAGGAAATCGATTAGCTGACTGTCTATTTTCTTAGGCGTTTTCACCTCGGATTCTACCCTTTGCTCTGTAAAACAAAACGAAGAACGCCCATCGCTATCAGCTTGTAAGAACACGGGATTATAAACAATATGCCCAAAACCTTCATTCTGATAAAAGCCTATTGTGCTCGTCGCAGGCATCTTCTCTTTCGTTTTTACAAGGAATACGCTTCCCTTCTCTATACCGCAACGATCGGCATCAAAGGCCTGACGCTGATAATTCCATGGTGCATACTGAAACGTACGCACTTGGGATAGGCGCCAATCGATAGTAGCATCATCTGTAAATCCTAAATCTTTTGCCGTTGGTTGAAAAGTGCTGTTGCCATTTTCATCGAAAAAGATGAGCCGACTGTCTGCATATACCGCCACATAAGACTTGCCCTGGATTGAGATGGGCTGCGACAGTGTTGCCACCTCTTCATAGGGGCACAAAGAAATCTCCACCCAACCATATTGTGCGGAGCGAGAACGCCCCACATGATGTTGCCCACACAAGGCTTTGATGATGCCATCCTTATAACGAATAGCATCGTCATCAAGCTCTACAGAAAAATACATCGCCAACCCTTTGCACAATGCCTCATAGCCAAACATCTGATTATCTTTGGCACGGCGCTGGTCGCTATCGTAGGCAGACTTGATGGTAAAGTCTTTGCCAATGAATACTTTTGTGGCAATATGCTCACTGTTAAACGTGTAAAAATCACTTCTACATTGTTTCAACTGCAACGCACGTGTTACTTCATCATCCTCTAAAAGATGATGCACATAACAAGCTTCTTCTATCTTTCTTCCCTTCGGGTAGAAGAAAGAAGCCGGGACTTTCAGCCCCCGTTTGCCATCACACGAAGGATGAGCATCGCCAAAACGAACATGACCACTGTGAAACAACAGCCATGTTTCATCGTTCTCGGTGTGATAAAGCTGCGTTGCGGCGATGCCTAAGAAGTTACTACCAGGAATGAAATCAAGACATCTTCGTTTACCTTCTGTCGCTGGAGAATCGTTCAAAACCACGTCGGACAGTAACTCACATTTAAATTGTATCTTTTCCATAGCTTAATCTACTTTACTGATTTCACATCGCCCATAACCACGGTTGCGCCCCAATCCCATGCGCTTCACCCATTGGAAAGTTTGCAAAAGCACCTCAATATCGCATTCGTCAACATGCAACACCTGACCATAGACCACACAAGGGATAGTGGTTTCGACCTTCCGAAGCGAATGATCCTTTGCAATTCCGTTGGCATCAATAGCTGTCGAGGCGACCGATTGATATAAATGTTCTGCAAGTTTTTGGGCAATAACAACGGCTTGTTCGTCTGCACTAAGCGACGCATTAGTGAATGACACAACACTACGACTACCCAAGTCACCTTCACCGCCACCCAAACCGAAGAGCCGTTTGATGCTATCTTGCGGCACATCTGTAAACTGCGAAAGCATCATAGCAGCCTCGCGGAGAAGCCCTTTGATGGTGCGGCCAGGCACATAGGGTAAGCCATTGCGATCTTTAATCACCAACTCATCGACATCAGCACCAGCGGCTAACCCTGAACCACAGTGCCAATTCGAATAGAATGTTATTTTATATTTTACGTCGGTCATGATTTCTCCTCCTTTGTTTGTTGATTCATAATCGTGTGGAATGCTAAAACATCATAAGCGGGATAGGCAGTCTTATTATCGCCAATGCTACGCCCTATAGTTAGCTTTCCGATTAATTCGTGCTGACCTGCATTCAATGCCTTGAGCCGTTTCAATCGTTGTTGTGCTTTCGCTTCGTCCTCATGCATTAACGTCAGCCATTGCCTAATACCTGTCTTGATACCTTCTGCATTCTCAGCATTCAACATTTTACTCAGTTGCTCTAATTCATCTATGGTGAAATAGCCTGTTGGCGCCTGTTGCTTTTCCAAATAATAAGGCCCGAAACAAAGCGAATTTTCTGAAGCTGTTGTCAGTTCACGCTTCTTGATTTCGGCATACTTCATTACAAAAGAGTCTTGTACCTTATGGAACATCAAGCATGATGGAGGCAACGTTTCGTTCTGTTTTTTGGCATTATCCTTTGCCTCCTTACATAGCTGTTCAGCCAGTTCATAACCATAATAAAAAGGATAAGACGAATTGATGAATGCAACACTCGCACATATCGTTAATCGTTGCAAACCAGCCTTTTCGAGAATGATTCGCATGGCTCCTTCGCTTGTATATTTTTCAAATTGCTTCATAAAGGCCGTCACATAACGAAGGGCTAAATCACCGCGAATAATCACCGTCATATCATCACCACCTAAGACGATAGGCCGAATAGGAATAACACCAGTCCAGCCGCCTTCGGGCTTTACTTCTTGGAAAGCTGCATTGGCCGCAGCAGTCGTTATATTGTCAAGTTCTTGAGAGAAAGTCTTAAACGTCTTCATCTGGCGCCCCACCTTTTGCACCACTTTGCCTAAGCCATTACCATCTGCATGAACCACAGCAATCCAATCATTCTTATCTGTCAACGTTGAAACATCGAAAGGAACAGACTTTTTTACATCTAATTTTACTTCTTCGCCAAAGCTCTTTTGGCAGAGTGCTATTGTTTTATTATAATTTCTTTTGGCTAAAGTCGAAGCATCGTAGCACTCGCCATCCTTCACCTTTATAACCGGGAGTCCTGTATGTTTCGAACGCCACAAACCAAGTCGGCCAAGAGTTAAACTCATTTTAGGTTTGTTTCGCTGAATGCGCAATTGCTTTTCTAACGCATCAACTGCTGCCATGAAATCATCTTCCAACTCCACCACTGCTTGACTTAGGGTGATACCTGGTGCTGCAGCCATCACCGTTCGCGGAAAAAGGCGTACAACTTGTCGACAAAGCTCTTCATCATCAAAAATATACTTCACATTGCCTGCAGCTGCAATTACACTATTTTCCTTCTTCCAGGCTTTACCAACCACCTGTTTAAAAAGGGTTGTGCAGATGTTTTCAACTAACTCGCTGGCACCAACAATATCTTTCAACTCATTGGTTTGAAAAATAAATTGCTGGATTCCTTGTACGGAAGCTCCGTATAAAAATTTAGACATAGGCCATTAATATTGAATGTTGTTATTTTTTCGTATCAGTAAACCTGCTCCAACGCTACTATGTCTTCCCAAACCTACATAATTAGGAAGTAGCACATTCGCCATGAAACTCACATCAAAACGCATCAGTTTCACCCCTTTATACGCAACAGGTGTCTTCTGCACATAATGCATAATCTCAATATGAAGCGGGAAATCAATAAATACATCTAATCCCTTAAACAGGGATAGAATATTACCTGTGAGAATTCGCTCTAATAACTCAACACGTTCAACCATACGACTGATGGATAAAAAGTGCTCATAATTGGCTTCATTAAAGGGCAACCAATCATAAAGCTGATAAACGATTGGAACGATTGATTGGCTAGCCTTAACCTCTTCAGCCTTAATAGACTCTATTTGCAGTGCAATAGTACGTTTCCCCAACCGAATAGAAAAATCGGTTCCTGCAAAAAGTTCTTCCATCACTGTAACTCCTTCACCTATAGCTACAATCGCAGCTTTTCCACCTATACACTTATATTGCACCAATGGATAGGCATAACGGAGACGTGAACCACAATGATTGTGGAAAAGAATATTATGCGATGGGACTGCTGCTATAACTGCCCCTCTGAATTTTGACAAATCAGTGTATTGCAGTGCCGCATTCATTTGTAAAGTTAACGTTCGTATACTTACCATCTTTTATGTAGAATAATAGGCCGTTTAGAGCACATTTTAGATTCTATGATATCGCAAATTTATATAAAATCTGTGAGTTGGACATCAAAATAAGCAAAAAAATGCTTTCAACACAGCTAAAATTTACGGAAATTTTACAGAATATAATGGAACTGTAAGATATAGACTTTCCATCTATCTTAGTCCATTTTGCAAACTATGTGGTAAAACAATATTTATTATCGTGTTGAAGGGGGTATTAAAAACTGTTTGGAGTAATCACGATTACCATAGCATAAAAGGGATAACAACTTGGCTTATATCGGTGCATGGACGGCGCGGCTGCAGCGATTTCCCATATTGCACAAAATGAACAAATGAAAAAGCGTTCACTTGATTGCTCAAATGAACGCTTTGATTTGAAAAAAGGCGGCTACCTACTCTCCCGCATTGCCCTATTTGAAACGGTGTACCATCGGTGCATGGACGATATGATGGCGGCAATTTTCCATATTGCACAAAATAAACAAATGAAAAAGCGTTCACTTGATTGCTCAAATGAACGCTTCGTTAAGAAAAAAGGCGGCTACCTACTCTCCCGCATTGCATTGCAGTACCATCGGCGCAGACGGGCTTAACTTCTCTGTTCGGAATGGGAAGAGGTGGAACCCCGACGCAATAACCACCTAATGTTTTGTTCGGTTGACTTGTTTTGAAGTTGACTAGTTGACTAGTTATTTGTCTTTATTCTTGTCTTCCTTCTGTCTTCTTATCAGTAGATTCGTTATTAAACATTGTTCTTAGAACTAATAACTTGTTTACTCGTTCACTTTTAACTCGCTTTCTTGTACACTTTTAACTTGTTTACTTGTCTACTTGTCAACTTGTTAACTTATCTACTGATCTGTCAGCCGTATAAGGTGACGTATTTCCACAAGCAAAACATATAGAACTTTTCTTCTTCCCTTAGAAGAATACACAGCTCAAAGTCTGAGTCACTGGTCCCCGCACTCCATTACCAGAGGCGGGAGACCCGAAGAAAGTTTCGGGCAATTAGTAGTGCTCGGCTTTGACGTCACCGTCTTTACACCTACACCCTATCAACGTCATCGTCTATGACGACCCTTATGAGGAGTTCTCATCTTGCGGCTGGCTTCGCACTTAGATGCTTTCAGCGCTTATCCAATCCAGACTCAGATACCCAGCGGTGCACCTGGCGGCACAACTGGTAAACCGGAGGTCTGTCCATCACGGTCCTCTCGTACTAGTGACGGCACCACGCAAAACTCCTGCGCCCACGATAGATAGAGACCGAACTGTCTCACGACGTTCTGAACCCAGCTCGCGTGCCACTTTA
>ERZ773014.229-NODE-229-length-38504-cov-10.689433_pt1 | contig 38504 bp, 23 predicted proteins | sample MGYA00580841_ERZ773014 | MGnify/ENA primary metagenome ERZ773014 (study PRJEB29015, sample SAMEA2737989) | human oral metagenome | biome: human oral; feature: human-associated habitat; material: dental | place: China | collected 2067 ... | reverse complement strand
GTTACATTCCAGATTTTAGGATAAAAATTAAATAGAATGAGCCGAGCAAATCTTGACTTGTTTGAAGCTGACTTGTCAGCAAGTTTGTCAAATTTGCAGCGAATTCTTAATTTTTATCTGTTAAAAAATCTGGCTAGTAATGAGCTATTTTTATTAATTTTATTTTTTTATTCTTTTTATTATACCAAATTTTTTATACATCTGCTATTTTATTTTTATAGTTTTAAATGATATAATTAAAGAAAACTAATGGAGGAGAAATTATGAAAAGAATTCCAATAGGCATAGACAATTTTAAAAAAATAATGGAAGAAGATTTTTATTATGTAGATAGAACAAAATATATAGATGAGTTAATATATGATGGCTCACAAGTAAAACTATTTACCCGTCCAAGAAGATTTGGAAAAACATTAAATATATCTATGTTAAAATATTTTTTTGATATTAGAAATAACGAAGAAAATAGAAAATTATTTAATGGTTTAGATATAGAAAAATCAAAATATATAGATGAACAAGGTAAATATCCAACTATTTTAATTTCTTTAAAAAGTATAAAAGGAAATACTTGGAATGATAGTTTAGAACAATTAAAAATTTTGATTAGGGAATTATACGAAGAATTTAACTACATTAGAGATAGTTTAAGTGAAAGTGAAGTAAGAATATTTGATGATATATGGTTTAAAAAAGAAAATGGAGAATATACTAATTCTTTAAAAAATTTAACAACCTTTCTATATAAATACTATAAAAAAGAAGTTGTACTATTGATAGATGAATATGATATTCCTTTAATAACAGCATATAAATACGGTTATTATGATGAAGCTATAAATTTCTATAAAATATTTTTAGGAGAAGCATTAAAAACTAACCAATATTTAAAAATGGGAGTTTTAACTGGAATAATTAGAGTTATTAAAGCTGGAATATTTTCTGATTTAAATAATTTAAAAGTATATTCAATTTTAAATAAAGAATATTCTGAATTTTTTGGTTTTACAGAAAATGATGTGATAGAAGCACTAAAATATTTTAATATAGAATATGAATTACCAGAAGTTAAATCTTGGTATGATGGTTATAGATTTGGAAATTCAGAACTTTATAATCCTTGGAGTATTTTAAACTTTTTACATTCAAAGGAGTTAGAACCTTATTGGGTAGGAACATCAGAAAACTTTTTAATAAAAAATGTGTTAAAAGAAGCAACAAGCAGTACCAATGATATTTTAGAAAAATTATTTAATGGAGATGATGTTGAAGAAGCAATATCAGGAACATCAGATTTATCTATATTGATGGATAGTAAAGAAGTATGGGAATTGCTATTGTTTAGTGGTTATTTAACAGTAAAAGAAAAAATTGATAGTGATATTTATTCTTTAAGATTGCCAAATAAAGAAATTAAAAACTTATTTAAAAAAGAATTTATCAATACACATTTTGGGATAAGTTTATTTAGAAAAACAATGGAAGCATTGAAAAATCTTAAATTTAATGATTTTGAAAAGCATTTCCAAGAGATAATGTTAAAATCAACAAGTAATTGGGATACAAGCAAAGAGGCTTTCTATCATGGACTTTCTTTGGGAATGTTAAGTTATTTAGATAATGACTATTATGTGACATCAAATTTTGAAGCAGGTTTTGGAAGATATGATGTGATATTGGAACCTAAGAATAAATCTAATATGGCTTTTATCTTAGAATTTAAAGTTGCAGACAATGAAAATAAATTAGAAAAATTATCAGAAGAGGCAATTACTCAAATTGAAGAAAAGAAATATGATGTAAATTTAAAGTCAAAAGGTATAGAAAATATTACTTTTGTTGGAATAGCTTTCTATGGAAAGAATTTAAAAGTTAGTTATAAATAATATAAAAATTCCCAACTTTTAGTGGTAGGTTGGGAATTTTTTCATTTCTATCTTTTTACAACTTTTTTGATTACTTCAAGAGTTTTAAGATTAATTATCTTTTCATTATTCTCATTTTCTTTTAAATACCTGAATAATAAAGTTTTCAACGAAAAAGAATTTATTAAAATATAATGTTCCTTACAAAATCTATAAATCTCCTTTTCATTATCTTTAAAATACATTTTAAACTTTTCATATAAAAACCTTTCAAAACCTTTATTTTTTAGAGAATCATCTTTTAAAAAAGTATAAAAACTTCTTTCAAATAAATTAAAATCATTCTGCTCTATCTTTTTATTTTTAATAATTTCTCTCAAAAAATTTTCTAAAATCTTTAGTTTGTTTTCTCCTATACCAGTTTCAAAAAAGCTCATTAGAGAATAGTAAAATAAATAAAGGTGTTTTTTTTCTAACTCTATCTTAGAAGAAACCTTAAGGTTTTTAACAAAATCAGTTATTTTTAAAATTTTACTACTGTTTATTAATACTTTTTCTAATTCTTCAACAGATAGAGGAACATCTTTTTTTAATAATGACTCTAATTCTTTTACACTAATATATTTATTACTATAATTGAATTGATTTATGTAACTTGAAACTATTTCTATTTCTTTAGGATAATATTTTTCATTCATATTTTACTCCAAAGTTTTCTTTATTTTATCTAATGCTTCTTCATCTTTTAACTTAAACTTTATCTCAACACGTCTACTTTTAGCTCTATCCACTTCTCCATTTTCTTTATATATAAGATCTGTTTTACTTTTTCCATTTGCTGTAATGTATTTTTCTAACTCTTGTCTTTCTGAGTTAGAAAAATTATCCATTGTAGTATATATATATTTTAAAACTTCTGTAGCTCTTTTTTGAGATAAGTCCATATTATAGATATAGCTTCCCATATCATCAGAATGTCCTTCTATTATTATTTGATCCAATCTATTTTTAAATTTTTCATTTTCTATGAAAATTTTTAAATATAAAGGAATTACCCTTTTTAAGTATTCTTTCCCTTCCTCTTTTAAATAATATTGGTCAACTTCAAATAGAATCTTTTCATCTATTTTTATAGTTCCTGTTCTATCATCAATATCAACATGTATATTTTTAGTAGATAAATCACTTTTTAATTTATCTATAATATTTTCTTTTGTATCTGTTATTTCTCTTATGATACTTTCTTTAATTCTTTCTGCCTTTATTGAATTTATTGTCTTATAGACAAATAGTAAAATAAAAATAATCAAAATACTTGACATTAAATCTGAAATAGAAAGCCAAAAAGAAAGCTCAGCTTTGTCTTCTTTTTTATTTAAAAATCCTCTTGACTTCAAAGTTTACCTCCTAACTTTCTATTTCTTTTTCAATTTCTTGAATTTCAATATTATTCTTTTTATTTCTTAGATCCTCTATTTCATTTATTAAATCTAATAATTTTTTAGAAAGCTCACTAACTTTTTCATTTTCAACTTTACCATAGTTAATATCTTTTAATGTTATTTTTAAATTTTCTATCATGTTATTAAAGTTTAAAATTATACTTGATAAATTACTATCATAGTTTTTAAATAAAGTTTCAACTTGATTATTTACTAAGACAAGATTATTATCATATTCTTGATTTAATTTTGTTAAATTATTTTCATATTTGACTGTAAAATCATCTATCTTATTTCTTAGATCTTCATAAACTTCCCCAAGTTTACTATATATTTTCTCAAAATTATCTGAAGTTTTTTCATTTAAAGATATCAAATTATTACCGTATTTAACTGAAAACTCATTCATATTATCTGTAAGTTCAGTTTGGACTTTTACAACTCCTTCTTGAATTTCTTCAAAATGTTTAGAACTTACATTATTTAAATTATTTAATCTGTCTTGATATTTATCAAAAAAGTTTTCTAAATTTTGATTTAAATTAGAAACAATTTCTTTATTTTGTTCCCAGAAGCTAACTAAAGAGTTTTCTTGTTCTAAGAACTTATTAATAAGTTTAAATGTATCATCAGTTTTTGAAATATATTTATTTGAAACTTTTAAAACGTTAGAAGCTTCTTTTAATAGAATTAAAAATTCTTGATAATTTTGTTTACTATTATCTATTAAATTTAATATGTTATTGAATCTTTCATCATATTTTTCAACTACTGTTTCATAATTCTTTAATGCTCCATTACAGAAAGAAGTTAAAGTTTCATTAGTTGTAGAAATACTATTTGAAATCTTTGCTATTTCGTTTTTGTATTCTTCTATATTTCTATTATTATTTGTAGCTATTTCTAAGGTATTTCTATTTAAGTTTTCAAATTTAGAAACAAACTCTTCTGAGAATATTCTTTGCATTTTTTCCTCAAACAGAGAACTTACACTTTCTGCAAGACCACTAAGATTAGTTTTAACTATTTTAGTTACTGCTGCCATATATTTTTCATTTGTTTCATTATAACTTTGAATAACAGAAATCAATTCTTGTCCTATGGCTACTGACATTCCTTTGTTGATGCCTCTAATTTCTCCTAATTTTTCTGACATTACACTACTAACACTTTTAATCATTCCAAGCTCTTTTTCTATTTTTATCAAAGATTTTTCTGCCAGTGCTTGTTTAAAAACTCTATTTAAGTTATTTTTTATTTTTAAAATATTTTCCTCATAATCTCCAATATGAAAATTCATTAAAGTAGATATAGCTATTGAGAAATACATTCCATACAAACTAGTTAGAAATGATATTTTTGTTCCATCTATTAAATTATTTAATTGAGTATTATCTCCTGCTGATAGATCTAAACCACTTAAACCCAAAACTAAACCAAAAAATGTTCCAAAAATACCTATTGCTAGTAATAACTGTGGTATATAATCTAATAGTCTTTTATTTATTCTTTCTTTTAATAAAGTGCTATCATTAAAAAATAACTCTGCATCTACTGTTTGAAAAGCTACATCATTTTCAAAAAATACACTTTCTGCAAAAGAGTTCCACTCTTCTTTAAGAGTAGAATATCTTCCTTCTGAAAAATCATTATTTATTTTTTGATATTCATCTTGTGTTATATAAGTAGAAGAAACTTTCTTTAATTCTTGATTTAAATAATACATCTCTTCTTTTATTTTCCAGTCTTTATAGATTCTCACTCCCATAAAACCTAAAAATATAGCTACATCAAGTAGGAAAAAAGCTGTATTTATAGCTCCTCCTAAATCATATTTTAATTTAAAAATAATAGCTACAATAAGTATTATTACAGTAATTACTATAATAACTATTTTTTTCATAGAAAATTTTTTATTTTCTTCCATTAGTTAACACCCCTCAATTTTTTTTATTTTTTCTTTAGCTATTTTTAGTCCTAAATCATTTGCTTTCTTATAATTATCTATAGCCAATTTTCTATTATAAATAATATAATTTGAATTGGCATAAATTTCAGCTATTTTAAAGAATATTATAGATATATTTTTATTAGAATTTTTTTCTAAAATATTAACTGCCTCTTTATCACTGAAAAAATCGGTTTCCTCCTTTAAATATAAATCACTTAATTTTTCTATTGAATTTATATTTCCATTTAAAATAGCATTCTCATAATATTTTTTTGCCTTCTTATAATTTTTTTCAACATATATACCTTTTAAATACAAATCTCCTAAAATTTCATTGGCATTTCCATTTTTTTTATTTGCTAGTTCTTCTAATGAGGATATATAATCTATTGAATTTTTTTTATCCTCATTTAAAAGTAAATAGCTTACTAAAAATTTTCTTTCAACATTAGATTTTATTTTTTTTAGGTTTTCAAGTGAGTTCTTATAATTTTTATCAGTTCCTAAACCTAGATATTGATAAATTACAAGTTTTGATAATGATAAATCAGAAGAATCATTTTGAAATATATTAAAAGCTTCCTCATATTTTCCAACTTTTTCATAATTTATTCCTTTTAAATAATTAGATAACTTATCTGCCATCTCATTCACCTACATCATTTTTAAACAAACATCAACTTCTCCTATTCCAAGTTCTGTCGTCCTTATACTTTCTTTTTGATTTTCTAATTGATCTTTAAGATTTTTTAAATCTCCTTCTATTCCTTCTTTTAGTTCATTAACTATATTTCTTTCAATTTCTTCTAATACAGAATTTAGTTTTCCTTTTACATCAGTAAAGGCTTTTTCTGTATCTTCAATAACAGTTAATAAGGCTTTATTATGTAATCCTTCAATAAAATTAATATCTCTTTCTTGTGAATAAGAACTACCGTATTTTGATAATACTATATCTCTATATTTATTTACATCAAATTGAATTTGAGGAATAGATATTTTTTGAATATAGTTGTCTATAACAGAAACTACTTTTGGTCTATCTTCAAGTTCAAATAAATCTATTATTCCATTTCTCATAGCTTTTTTTATAATATGCTTTGAAATAAGTCTTTCAGAAGTTCTTTCAATTCTTTCAGAAGCATCTTGTGCAAAAGAAATTATTTGTTCTATAGAATCTTGAATATTTATAAAAGTCTCGTTTCTACGAACAGTTTTTGTTTCTGTATGAGACCATATTTTCCACCAACTTTTTCTATCACTATCAAACCAACCACGATCAATATCAACTTCTTCTTCATAACTTCTACTTTGTTTTTGAAGAGAGGAATATCTATCTTTGGTATTAGAAATTTTTGAAATTTCATCTTTTAATTTTTTATCAAAATTTTCTCTCTCAGTTCTTACAGAATTTTTTATCTCAGAGGATAAATCACTAATTTTTTCTTGTAAATTATTAATTTTACTTTCTACATCTTTCATTCCAACATCTGATAACTCAAACTTTCTTTCTTCAAAGCCTTTTCTTATTTTTTCTAATATTTTAGATAGACTATCTCTTTTCCCATCAAATAAATTTTTTATTCCATTTTTCATTATTTCTTCTTTTCTAACTAAGATATTTGATATTTTTTTCTCAACTGCTGGCATTCCTGATAAATCTTTTAATAATTCTTTAGTAAAAGTAGAGTTATTATAATCTTCTTCTAATCTATTAAATATTTCTTTTTCAATTCCACTTAAATTATCAAAATTTTTATATATTCTATACAGCATAGTGGATTGAAATTCTAATTCACTCTTAGAAAGATCTAAAGGGTTTTCATCTTTTTTAAATTCTTCACTCCATCTATTTAATTTTCTTGATAATTTTCTTTTTTCTTCTTCATAGGCAACTTTAATATCCCCATCTGCATCTTCAAAAACGCTTTCTTGTGATAATTGATTATCAAATTTTGAAGCCAAAATTAATATATCCCTTATTCCTTCTGATGGTAATTGTTCTTTAATATAGGCATTATCATTATTATCTAAAAACTGAGATGAATAAGATAAAAATACTATATAATCACATTTCCCTAGAAATTCTTTTGTCTTTTGACCACGAGAAATAATAGGATCATTAGTTCCTGGTGTGTCAACTATTATATAGTCTTTTATTCTATCATCATTGATATATAGTGTTGTCATCTTTACCAAAGGAGTATATTTTCCTTTACTTCCAACATACTCTTTTAAATCTTCCAAAATATTTTTTTTATTACTAATTTTTATTGTTTTAGTTTCTCCAAGAGAACTTTTATCTAATCCATTCTCTTTAAAATTTTTATATATTTCATAACTTCCTTTTAAAATAGAGTCTGCATCTTCAAATTTGAATCTTTCTTTATTAAAAACTCTTCCTTTTTTTTCAGCTTCTTCTTTTGCTTCCTCCAAAGCTTTATTATATTCTTTTTCGTATTTTTTATTATTTTCTTCTATATTGTTCCAATCATCTCTATCATAAAATTCTATTTCTGCTTTATTTTCATCAGAATATTTTATTAAAGTAAGAGCAGCTGTCATTGGAGTTGCAGCAGTTGGTAATATTTCTTCTCCAAAGAGATATTCATTTAAAAAAGATGATTTCCCAGTTTTCATTTGCCCAACTATACCTAATTGAAAAATTCTGCCCTCTTGTTTTTTTACTTCTAAAGATGTTTTTAAATTTTTTAAACTCTCATTAAATTCTACTATATCTGAACTATTAGAAAGGTATTCCTTATATTTATCTAATGCTCCTATTTTTGATATAATTTGCTCCATTTATTCCCTCCACTAATTTTCTCCAAAAAGTTTTTTTAATTCCCTAATAAATTTATCTTGACTTAATTCTTGTTTCACAATTTTTTTCTTTGGAATATTTTTTTCTGTATTCAAGATTGTATTTTCTCTATTTACAGTTTTTACTTCACTTTTTTGATTGAATTTTTCTTGGCTTTTTTCAATGATAATATTACTTTTTGGGTTCTCTTCAAAAGAAACTTTTATAAAACTACCAATTTTACTTGGATCTAATTTTACTCTAATATTCTCTAAATTTATATTTTTAATATAGTTTGATAATTTTCCCTTACCTAGCTCAAATTCAGTTTCAATATTTTTAAAAAGATCTTGTAATTCATTTACATATTCAATTATGAAATCATTTACTAACTTTTCTAGTTCTATTATATTTCCTTTTTTTTCTTTTTCTTCTTTAATTATTTTAATTAAATCCTCAGAAGAATATTTTTTAGAATAGTCATCAAGTTTATACATAGCTGCATCATATTGGTTTACAGTATTAATTAACTTATCTGATTTATTTTGACTATCTGCCAAAATTTTATCAATTTTACTAATTATTTCTTTAAAACGATTTCCAATATCCTCTAAGAAATTAATATTTTCTAAATTATTAATTTGAGCTAAAAACTTTTTTACATCATTTCCAGGATAAGTCTTTTTTTCTTTGTTTTTTGAACTTCTAGAACTATAAAGAGCCACTCCCAATGAATTAAATTTTTCATTTTCAATTTGATTTTGTATATGTTGGTAAACATCATATCTCGCTTTTTCATCACTGACAGTATCTGCTTTATTAATCACAAAAAATATTTCTTTATCCTTACCCAAAGAATTTATAAAATCTAAATCATCATTTCTTAATCCACCATTATTTATATCTATAATCCAAATAATATATTTAACTCTTCTTAACTGAGAATAGCTAATTTCCATATCTTTTTTCCCACTATCTGAGTCAGCATTATACCCTGGAGTGTCAAGTAAAGCTAAGTTTTCATAATCAAATGAATTATTTTCTATAAAAATTTTATCTACAACAGTAGATAAATGAACCCCATATTCTTCATAGAATCTATGTGACAATTTTTTTAAATCTAACTTATCTACTTCTAACATCTCTTGAAAAGAAGTAAGAAGAATATTTCTATTGATGGTTTCATTCAATATATATGTTGGAAAAGAAGTTGTTATTATTGTATCAATGGGTAAAATTCTTTCTTCAAGTATACTGTTTATAAAGGCAGATTTCCCTGAACTAAAACAACCACCAACACCTATAATATTTTTTCCAAATATTTTTGGATAAATAGAAAACTCCTTTAAATCTAAATTTAGATTTTGTATATCAAAAAATATAGTTGCTGGTATGATATTTGAAAAATTTAACAACTTTTTAAATTTTGTATTTACAATATTATCTAAATTTTCTATATTCTTCTTTACTCTATTGTCTTTATCTGATTTATTTAGAATTTTGATAAGCAGATCTATTCCTTCATAATTAACTAAATTATTTTCTCCCACAATATCTCCCTATAATTCTAATGATTGTAATTTTTTTATATCAGTTTGTAAATCAGTAACAGATTTTTGAAATTCTTCCTCTTCTTCCTTTTTCTTTTCAATTAATTCTTTTAAAATTTTATTTATTTCCTCTTGTTCATTTTTACATTTTTCATTTAATGTATTAAACAATTTCTCCTTAGCATCTTCAACTATTTTAGTAACTTGTGGAACAACACTATTTGCAACTTGTGAAATAGCCCCTCTAACTGCATCTTCTAATTCTTCATTTTCCTCTTCTTTTTTCTTCTTATTTGAAAAAAGTGAAAATAATAGCATTATCCCTTGAATAATAGTTCCTAAAGGGATTGGTATCAGTTTAGGAAATACATTTGTTAAAATATTAGTTACAACTGGAGTATTTTCAAGTCCTATGGATACTAAATCTGTTGTCAGAGATGAATTTTCTCCTTGGGGTAGATCTAAGGCAAAATCTTGTAAATCTTGTATTAAATAATCAACTTTTTGTTTTAGTTTATTTTCTATAATAGGCATTAATTCAGCAGAAGCTATAGTTTTTATTTTACTATTAAAAGCTCCTTCTCCTTTTTTAGCAGCTGATTTTAATTCAGAAAAATGAGAATTCAATCTACTTTCAAATTCTCCTACTATTTCATTTTTTATCAAATTACTATTAAATCTTTCTTTTTCTTTCTCTATTTTCTTTCCTATTTCAGTAAAATTATCTTCATTTATTCTAATATTTTCTTCTATTTCACTAATATCTAAATCTTTATTTTTTAATATAGTTTCTAGATAAGATGATTTTGAATTTATAATCTCTAAAACTCTATCTTTATAGATATTTCTAAAAATACTATTATATTCTATACTTTCTAAAATTCTTTCAAAATCTCTATAATCTCCTCTTTTAGTTTTCCCTATAAAAATATCTAAATTTTGATCAAAAAATTGATCTTTCAAATTATTAACTACATTTTCACAATGTTCAATAGAGCTTAAGTCTGTTCTTGTAAGTAAAACACTAAATTGTTCAGGGTATTTTAAAATTTTATCTAAAAATCTTTGTGTAGAATCTTTTATTCCTCCATTTTCAGGATCAGTTAGAAGAATATAATAAGCACCTGCATTTATATACTTATTTATTGCTTCTTCATGAGCATCATTAGATGAATCCAACCCTGGCATATCTACTAAGATAATATCCCCTAGTTCTTTTAATTTGGGGATATCTAAAAACTTTTCAAGATACTCTATCCCAGCTCCTTCTTCAGCTCTAACATTATAATCTTTAAGCTCTCTTATTATCTTTCCATTTGTCTTATGAACTAGAGTTTTTTCATCAGTAGAATATTTTAATTCACAAGGAACAGCTGTTTCAGCTTCTGAATTTACTTTTAAAAATTTTGTATCATTTAAAAATTTATTAAGTAGTGTACTTTTCCCAGCATTAAAAACACCTAACATTAATACTTTTAATGTAAAGTTTTTAATTTCTTCTATAATTTTACTATCTTCTTTATTAAAATCTAAATCATATTTATTTATAATATTTTTGATTTCTTCTATCTTCTCTAAGTAATTTTCCTTTAAATTAGTCTCCATTAAATATCTCCTTATATTTAGAAATCAACTCATCAGTTATGATTATATCATTACCTTCAAATAGTTCTTCATCATATAAAAATCTTTTAAAATTTTCCACATGTTTTTTTATAGATGAGGCTGAACATAAATATTTTTTTCTAATATTAGCTAATTTTTCTAAACCTTTTTTTCTATTGTCTTCCATTTCTTCAATAATTTCTTGAACTTCTGAATCAGTGATATCATATCTATCTTTAAGGTTAGTTAAATTATATAATATTGAAGTTTTTACATCTTCATTTCTTATCATTTCATAAAATTTGCTAAAAATATCACTATCTTCTTCTCTCATTTTCTCTTTATAGAAGCATTCTCTTAAAATTAATAGAGCATCTTTTTCTCTTGGGTTTCTTAATACAAAATGTTCGTCAAAACGTCCAGGTCTTTTCACTGCTTCATCTATATCTTCATAAAAATTAGTAGCTGCCATTAAAAGAATTTTTGAACTATCATCTCTTAAACCATCTTTTTTTTGAGATAATTTTGTTAGTATTGTTCCTCTAATAAGTGGTGACATTGTACTTCCAACCAAAGAATCAAATTCATCAAAGAATAGCACTACTCCCTCTTCATCAGAACAAATATTAGCTAACTTAAAAGTTTCTTCAAAAATTGTTTCTATCATATCTATTCTCTCTTTTTCTGTAGTTCCTGTAAAACTTCTACCTTCTACTCCTACATATATTAAACCATTTTCTTTACATATATCTTTAACTAACTCTGATTTACCATTTCCTGGAGGTCCATATAATAGTACTCCATTCCTTTTAGCTATCCCCTTTGTTGCTCTTTTTCCTCTTTCAAACTCATTTTCAGTGATTTCTTTTATATATGATTTCAATCTTCTTTTTATCTTAGTGATATCTTCCCCAAAAAGAATATCACCTTTATCTAAATTTATGTCAACATCTAAACCTTTGCTTTTCATAGTATTTACCATATTTTGTATCTTATATCTAAAAACTTCATTCATTATATCTTTGAAATACTTATTTTTTTCTTTTGAATTACTTTCTGTTTGAAAAGTTAAAAACTTTGGATGTTTTTTTATATCATCACAAAGATTTTTTAAATCCCTTCCAGACATCCTGTAACTCTTTCTTATTAGTTCTTGATTATTTTCTGAATCTAATAAATCTAAAAATTCAACTTCAAAAAATCCTTTGAAATTTTTATTATACATATTTTCTGTTTCTCTTTGTGCAGGCAGATCAATTTTAATTGGCTCACCTAGCCTACTTTTTACAGCAGGATCTATCATATACTCTCTGTTAGTTGCAGCAAGTACTATTATTTTTTGTTCTCCAGTGTCAACTCCATCTAATTGTTGTAAAAATTCATTTACCATATCTTTTGTATAGCTATCTCCATCTCCATTATCTCTTGCTGGAAATAGAGTATCCACTTCATCTAAAAATATTAATGTTGGTTCATTTGCTCTTGCTTCCTCAAAAAGTGATTTTATTTTTGGAGCTGACTGACCCACATATTCCCCTTTTAATTCTGATAGCTTAGGAGCTAAGAAATATAATTTTTCTTCTGTTGCCATCGCTTTTGCTATCATAGTTTTACCAGTTCCTGGTGGTCCATATAACAATATTCCTTTTTCTTTTGATTTTCCATCTTTAAAACTTCTTATTTTATTTATTAATTTTTCTTTTATAACTTCATTTATTTCTACATCTTCCCAGTAAACTTTTTCTTTGACTTTCTCTTTAAATTCAAAGTTTTCTAGTTTTAATTCTTCTCCATATTCTTTTAATTTTTTTGTAAAAATTCTTATAACTTCTTTTAAAGAAGTTTTGCTGTTAGAAAAAGCTAGTGCTAAATCATTTAAAGATAAATTTTTTAGATTTTTTTTCAGATTTTTCCAAGTTAGTCTATATAAAGTCATTTCTATTTCTTCTGTTAATGCTCTAGGAACTGTTATTAGTTCTTTATCATCTAATTTTTCATAATAAGTTTCTTCAAGTATTGTTTTGTCTTTTAATGAAATTATAACCAAATGCTTTTTTAATTTTTCTAATTCTTTTATATCTTTAATAAAAGCATTATCTTTTTCATCATAGAAATTAGCTATCCAGTCTAAATCTTCTATAAATAAGCATACTTCTTCTCCCGATTTATAGTCTTTATTTAAAAGATTAGGGATAATCTCTTTTATATATTCAGCCTCAGTTAAATTAGCTTGTTCTTGAGTATTTTCTTCTTCTTGTTTTTCTTCTCTAACATTCATATTTAATAAATCAGATTCATCCTTAATTTCTTGTGGTATAAATTCATTATGGCTAGAATCAACGAAAATAAAATTCCCATTTCTATCTTTATTTTTTATAAAAAACTTCATATTCGTTTTAGAAGAAGATAGAACAATAAACCATTTAAATCTATTATTATGAAGAACATAGTCTTTTATACTTTCTTTTAAATCAAAGTAACCACTTCTTATATCTCTTAAAAATAAATCTTTTAGTTCATTACCTGTTAAAAAAATTCTATTTTTCCCAAATTCTAAATAGGAATCTTGAATTTTTTCCATAAGTCTTTTACATTTTTTATATTTATATTTTTTTAACTTTTCCACAGACATACTCCTTTTATAATTAATCTACATCTCCCCATAAATTGATTAATTCTTTTATAAGTTTATTTTCTTTCTCACTCAATTCACTTTCATCTAAATCTTCTAAATGTTTTTTTAAAGAATTTCTTTTTGAAATTTCTTCTTCTTGTCGTTTTTTATTTGCTTCTATCTGTTTTTCTAAATTTTCTATTTCAATTCTTAATTTTTGATTTTTTTCTTCAAATTCACTAGTATTTACTTTTTTTAATTCTTCAATCTTATTTTCTAAATCTTTTCTCTCTTTTATTTTTGAATCATACTGTTTATTTACTTCTTCAACTTCTTTTAACTTTTCTTCTAATTTTATGATTTTATTACTTTCTACTTCAATTTGGTTTACTTTATTTTCTAAATCTTTTATTTCTTCTTTTCCATTAGAATATTCATTGTTTATATTAGCAATATAAGTTTTCATTCCTTTAACAAATGGATTATTCTTATAACTAAATTTAGCTAATAATTTTTTTTCTATTTCTCTATTATTATTTTTATAAATAATCGCATCTAAAAGATTTTTAGATAAAGGATATATTTCAACTAATTTTTCTAAAATTAAAGTTATTCTTTCAGTATCAAACTTTTCTTCATTTAAAAGTATATCTCTTAAATCATTTATAAGTTTTCTATCAAAAAAATAATCTCTGATAAGATTTAAATTTCTTCTATCTTTATTATCTAAGACTAATTTTCTAAAATCCTTATCTAAATCTACACCAAATATATCCATATCTAAAATTAATTCTATAAATTCTTCATAATTATGCTTCATAAGTCCTCCTAATTTCTAGATTTTTCTTTATTTTGACTATTACTACTTTTACTACTTGAAGTCTTATCTTTAAAGACAACAGATTTACCATTTTTTAAAATATCTGTTATCAGAATACCCTTTCCTTGTAAGGCTTTCATAACTTTTTCCATTGTAGTTCCACAACTTCCTGATATTGATTCTTGATGATCTATATTTAAAGAAGAAGTCCCATCTGAATTTATTCTAGGTTCAAAATCTATAATTTCATCTCCCATAGTCAATTTTATATTAAATCCATCTTGAATACCATTTTCACTTTCACTTATAGCAACATGATACCCCAAATCTTTTCCTGCTAAACCAACTTTTTGAGCATATTCTAATTGACTTATAATTCTTTCATATTCCTTATTTAAAATTTCTTTTTCAGAATTTACTGTATCTTTAGCTTTTTCTGTTATAGAATATGCCAAATCAAATTCCTCTTTTGAAATTAATTCTTTTATTTTTTGTAAATTTTCATTAAATTTTTCTCTTGACACTCCAGAAACTTTATATGTTTCTGCGAATGAATACATATCCATTAATTCTTCCTTATTCTTTATATAAGATTTTATATTATTTAAGTTAAAACCTTCAACTGTTTCTAAAAATTCTTCTAATGTTTTTTCTGCTCTTTCTTTTTTAAAAATATAAGTATTATATTTATTAGTTAGTTCTTGAGTAAATTTTTCTAATCTATATCTTATATTAGTAAATTTTTCTTCAATATTATTTTGATTCAAAGTTTTTATTTCTTTTTTTAGTATATCAAATTCATTCATCATAAATTTATTTGCAATATTTTCATCTATTGTTCCAAAAATATCATTTATATAAGCTAGATTATTAGAATTTATAATATTTTTAGTTTTTAATTTAAATTCTTTTTCAAGATTCTGAATATTTCTGTATGCAGTATCAACTTCTAAAATACTTTCAATATTTTTTTGTAATTTTTTTGATATCTGTATTCCTAAAGAATTTAATTGCTTCTTTCCATTTTCATATCTTGAAGCTATGCTATTTGCTTCTGAATACTCTGAATCACAATAATCCCACTTATTTTGAATAATTCTTTCTATTTCAGCAGTTCTTTTATCTAGGCTTACAAACTCTTCCTCTATCATTCTTTTTTTATTTAATTCATTTGAAAAATTTTCTAAATTTGCGTTTTTTATTTTTTCTTTTTCTAATTTAAATCTACTTAAGATATTATTTAATTCTCCTTTAGAGACTTCATCTTTAATTTGAGAATCTATAACTAAATTTACTGTATCAACTTCTTCATTTACATTTTTTAACTTGCTTATAAAGTTCTCATTTTTTGAAATATTTTGATTAATCCCATTATTAAGATTTCTATTTATTTCATCTCTACTACGTTTTCCTAATGATAATAAACTACTTACTTCACTACTTTTTCTTCCACTCATTTATTTATCCCCACTTTCTTTATAAGGTATTCCTGCAATAAATATTTCTCTATCATTTATCCACATTATTTCTATATTTCTATTTTTCAAATTTTTCATATCATTCTCATACTTCTTATATCTTTCAGAAAGAAAAATCATATTTTGATTACTAGAACCTCTTAAATAATTATTTTCATTTTTTTCTTCTACATATTTACCATCTATTAAAATATCAATATTAGCTAATATATACTTTGTATTCTTATCTTTTTTATTTTTTAATTGAGAATAATCAAAACCAGTAAAACAAATTATATCCAATTGTGTTTTTTCTTTTAACATCTTTATAAGTTTTACAAGTGGAAAAACCTGAAGAAATGGTTCTCCCCCTGAAATTGTTATACCTCTTAAATTTTCTTTTTTTATACTCTCTTCTATTTCTAAATATAGTTCTTCTACACTTAACCAATAACCATTTTTATCTAAAGGATGAGTATCTGGAGCTATACAATTCTTACAGTTATGAATGCAACCTTGAGTCCAGATTGCATAACGAAGTCCTGGACCCAAAGTTTTTATTCCTGATGCTCTATGATACAAATATAGCTTATTATTTTCCATCAACTATTCCTTTTATAGGAGAATTTCCATTTTCATCAGGCCTATATGCTGGAGAATACATTGCTGTAAAGTTTTTATAAATACTTGAGCTTTTTCTATCTTTAAGTAGAGAACTTTGATAAGGTCCTTCAGCTTCTGCATATAAAATTCCCCAAGGTTTATTTACATATATATTATTCACTTCTTTTACTATTCTAAAATCTTCTTCTACCATTATTTCTTTTCTTTCTGAGTAAAAAAGTGCAATTCTTCTTGCAAGATTATCATCACTAGCTAATGCAAAAAGAATCATAGATTTTGAAAGTCCTTTTTCATTATTAAAACCTAAATAATTTCCAATAGTGTCTGCTTTTGTACTTTCAGTAATAGCTTTTAATAAATTTTCATAAGGTTTCTCTATTTTGTCATAGAAATTATTTAATTTAATTTTTAATTCACCAATTAGACTTTCATTTTCTATCTTTTCTCTTTCCATTTTTTCTTTTAAGTTATAAACCTGATCTTCTTTATCTTTTAATACAGCTTCTATCTTTTGGTTTAACTCAATGTTAAGAATATTAATTTCTTTTAATTCACTAGCTTTTCTTTCAATTTCTCGTTCTTTTAATTTCATTTGCTCTTCTAAAGCTTTTAAATTAACTTTATTAGAGTTATTTTCTACTTCTAGTTCTTTTATCTTCTCATTTAAAATTTCTGCCTGATTTTTAGTATTTTCTATTTCTTTTTCCAATTTTTGATTTAGTTCAATATTAGAAATCTTTAATCCTTCTAGTTCTTTAATTTTAATTCCAATATCTTCTTTTTTTTCAGTTAATTGTTCTTCTAAATTTTTTAATTTAACTTGACTAGAACTATCTTTTATTTCTAATTCTTTTAACTTCTTATTTAAACTATCTACTTGATTTTTATTATCTTCTATTTCCTTTTCTAATTTTTGATTTAATTCCATATTAGATTTCTTTACTTCTTGTAACTCTTTTTCTTTATCATCAATTCTTTTATCTTTTTCTTTGATGATATCATCTTTGAGATTATCAAATTTTCCTAAAACTTCCGAATATTTTGTATCAAGTTTACTAATTTCATTATTCTTTAAATTTTCAATAGTTCCCAAATATTTTCCATCTAAATCATTTATTTTTTCTCCTAACTCTCCTAAAATACTTAATTTTAAATTGTCAGTTTCTAATTTTAAATCTTGAATTTTATCAGAGTTTTCTTTTATAAGATTAGATGTACTTTCAAAAATCTGACACTTTCCTAATGTTTCAAAATATTTTTCTTTAAGTTCACTAATTTCATTATTTTCTAAATCTTCAAACTTTTTATTTATTATTTCTTCTAAGCCTTTTAAAATATTTGGTATATCTCCTTCCTTTAAATTATTAAGCTCTGAACTTAAATTTTGAATTTTATCAGAATTTTCTTTAACAAGATTAGAATTATTTTCAATAATTTTATATTTTTCTTTAAATTCATTAATTTCATTATTTTTAAAATTTTCTATTTCTTTTTTTAATTCAAAATATATATATTTTATTTGCTGTATTGCTTCATTAAGTGCTTTTCTTTTTTCATCAAATTCATTTTCTCTATTTCTTTCTTGTTGTTCATTAATATCTTCCATTGCTCCTCCTATCTTTTTAATTCAACTATTGTTCCAGTAGCTTCTTCATTAGGTTCTTCTTTAGAGAAAATATACTCTATCTTATTTGCAACATTAGGTCTTATCCATAATTTCCCACTATTTTGCATTTCTTCTTCTGAGAAACTAAATTTTTGTCTTCTTAATCTTTCATCTTTTATATCTAAAATACCCATAACATCACTGTAAAAAATTTCTTTCTCTCTTTTAGCTTTTAGAACAATTCCATATTTTTTCCAAATTTTTTCTACACTACCTTTAGAAATTAATTCTTCAAAAGCTGAACTTCCTTCTTCATCTTGTCTTCCAACATAAAATTCAAATGGAACTTCATCTTCTTTACTCTTATTTTGATAAATTATTTTTGTACTTTCCATTCCTGCTAAGTTTACTTCACCTAAAACAACTGCTGTCTTTGGATTAACTCCATCTTGATTTAACTCATCTATAAAAATAGGAATTTTATTATCAAAATTTATTCCAACTTTTTCATTCAAAATACTTTCTAGTATTTCACTTCTTGAACCATTTCCTGCTCTAAAAATCTTTAAATTATCATAAGGAGTAGGAATATTCTTTTTAACCAATTCTATAAAATCATCAACAATTTTTTCCATATAAGTTTTAATTATTATCTCTGTTATTTGATCAGGAACAATTACTAAGTCTATGACATTATCTATATTATTTATATCTTTTAAAGTCAAAGGATATGGTTCATTTTTCATATTTTCTCCATTAATAAGAATTTTTTTAGATATTTCATTAATATATTTTAAGTTTAAATAAGAGTTAGTTGTCTTTCCAACTAATAAATTTTCTGGGAAATATTCTATTGGTTTTTCATCATAAGGAACTATAAAAGGTATCTTTTTATTTTTCATTTCTTCACTATTTTCTTTATAGATATAATATGAAATTTTATTTATAAGATATTCAGAACCTCCTCTTTCATTACCATCTGTATTAAATATTTCTAATACATTTACTATTTCTTCTTCCTCTTCTTCTTCATCAGTAGCTTTTCTATAAAGTCCAAAAGCATAGTCTAATGTTCCTCCACCTAAATCAAGAACTGCAAATTTATCTCCTCTTCTTATTTCACCTTTCTCTATCATAGCACCAATAAAAGCTACAGGTTCTTCATTTCCAATTTCTACGGTTACTTGATCTCTAATATTTTGTGGTGCTGATAGTTTTAAACCTCTTTCCAAATCCTCTCTAATCGCTTCTTTTACCTCTTTATCAAATTTTGTTGGAATAGTCATTCTAAAATTTACTGCAAGCTTTTCTTCACTTATTTCACTAGTTCTTTTGATAGGATACATAACATTTCTTCCAAGTAAATATGAATAAGCAACTATAGGTTTAAAGTTATCTTTATCTTCTTTAGCAGTTTCTCCTGATATTAAATTTATATCTTTATTATGGTCTATTGCAGGTCTAAATTTAGCAGGTTCACCTAATTTTAATCTTCTATAAGGAACCAATTTTATTTGATCTAAAGTGGCATTTATGATATCTCTATTCAATCCACCTTCTTCATCTTTTAATTTATAACCTTGGAAAAAGTCACCTTCTTTATCATAAATCCCTTCCATTCTTATAATATCTGGATAGGTTTCATTTAACCATTTTTCTGAAAAATTATTCCAATTATTTACTAGGAAATTTGTAGGATTTTCAAATATTCTACTTTTATTATCTGTTCCATCCATATTTTCTAATGTAATCATTTTTCCATTAGAATAAGCTATGCAAGTTGAACTTGTTCCAAAATCTATAACTACTGCGTCACTACCTACATATTTTTCTGCATTTTTAAATTTTATTTCAAAAGGAGTCATAATTTTAAAGCATTTTATATTACTTTTAAAAGAGATTTCTACTTCAAAACCTAGATTTATAAAGCTATCTTTTAACTCATCTTCAACTCTTTTAAAAATATAATCTGTATCTATATCAAAATTGAATGTAAAATTATTTTCAACATTTTCTTCTCTTATATTACTTGTCCAGTTTGTGTCAATCTTTTCTTTTGCTAATTCTCTATTTCCTATTCTATTCAAATATAATTTAAAATCTATTTCATAACCCTTATTCTCTTGAAAATAACTTAATATATTTTCTAAAGTAAGTTCTATATATCTTTTTCCTTGATTTAACCATACTCCTCTGTCTCTTAAAAATTCTCTATTTATTTCTCTAAAGCCAAGTATCTTTTTTTCAGTAATGTCATTCATATAAATTTTTGGAAAAGATATAAAATCTTCTCTTATAAAATTAACATCTCTTAAAACTTTATTTATAGTTGGATATGCTCTTTCTATTTTAGCTATATCATCTTTATCAGTATCTTCTTTTTTATAGTCAAGGCAACTATTAAAATCTATTCTATCCGTTCCTGAAATTAAAATAGGATTACTTTCTCCTTCTAATGATTCCAAATATTCTACATAAAATACTCCACTTACATCATCTTTTTCAGGACTTATTGAATATTGACATATCTCATCATTCATATCCTTAAATTCAATTATAAATTCTCTTTCTTCTTTTTGATCTAAAAACATTTTTACTCCTCCTATATTATTTAATTCATTTCTTTTTAAAATATTCAAATATACTTGCCTAGAAAAGAAATAATTCTTTTGGTCTCTCACTTCTATATATTTATTTATAAATTTTAGATTCTTTATTTCCTTTTTATATAGTTTTTTTGATAGATACTCTAATAAATCTTTGTTTTCACTAGCTAAATCATTTAGTGCATTTTTACTTGGAAGTTCAAAGTTAAATAATATGAAAAAATATATAAAATCATTTAGAAAATACTTATATTCCATGTCATTTTTAAAAACTTTATCCTTGCATAATTCCTTTAAAATAAGACTGTCTACAACATTTTTTTCTAAATTCAAAGATAAACCTAAATCAAAAATATATTTATATATGTAAATGTAATCCAAACTATATTTTAATAGCTTATCTCTTAAAAATAATAAATAATCTTTTTTAAAACTATCTTCTCTACTTGATAATGAATGAAAAAACTCACTTACTTCCATATCTATATTTAAAGAAAAAATATTTCTAAATATTATCTCTAAATAATTCACTTCTTGCTTTGAAAGTTTTAATTTTTGATCTTTCAAGTAGATACTCTTTTGAAAAATATTCTTTTTTATAACTACATCATCAAAAAATATTTTTTCTGAATTTATAAAAATTTCTTTTTCTTTGTTTATTTTAAAATTGTATCCTCCATAGGAAAACTCATAAGTATTTCCTTCATTTTCTATTTCATTTATTCTATATTTCTCTTCAACTTTTTCATTAAATTTATTCTTAAATTGACTTAAAAGAAATAAATTATTCATCATCTCACCTTTTCCTATTTATACTAAATCTAATTCTTTTGGCTCTTCAACATATTCACTTTTTCTAATTTTTTTATCTGTTGAAACACAATATCTAACTTTGTCTATTTTATAAGCCTGAATATAAATATATTTTGGGTCTTCAAGTTCTAAATATTCTTTTTCCAGTTTTATGATTTTTCTTTTTAAATAAGGACTATCACTAGAAAGTTCTCCTTCTATTGAATTTGCTAAAGGTATATAGTAGATTTCATTTTCTTTTACACTAGCATCTAAGAATTTTTTCCAGTTTTCATAGCCATCTGTACTATCTAAAGCTACCTTAAATTTTTTATTTTTTAAATAGCCTACAAAAAACTGAAAATCAATTTCATCATTATTTCTTATCTCATTTCTAGGAATTATTTTAAATCTTCCACCTTTTCTTGATTCTAAAAGTCCTATTGCAGTTCCAGTTTTAGCATTAATTTCTAAATCTCTTTTATTTTTATTTATTTCTATTGGATAATTAATATTAAAAACTTTTTCTTTTATTTCTGAATCTTTAAGTATTTCAGTTTCAAGTCTAGTTACTTCTTCTTCAAATAATTTTTGAAATCTTTTGCTTTTACTTGAGTTTCCAGATAAAAAGATTTCCATACTATTTATATCTTCTAGTTCTTCTTCTTTTTTTGAAAAAACTAATTCTAAGGAACTCATAAAGTTTTCTATTCCTTTCTTTAAAATTTTATTTATTAAGTCCTCATACTTATCTTTATCAAATTTTAAGGTCAAACTTTTAAGATTAGAATCACTGTCATATAGTTCAGCTAAAGTTATAGTATTTTGGTCATTAAGTTCATCTTCTTTTTCTTCCCAAAAATTTCTAAATTTTTCTGCTATGTATTTTATGTTATATATAGCTTCATAAGAATTGTCTATCATCCCTTCATAACCAGTAAATTCTCTATCACAACCGTTAGGACAATAAAAATGAACATTATTTTCTTTTAATAAAGTTATGTTATTTTTACATAATTCAAAGGCTAAAGTTTTTAATATACTCTCTCCACCTAAGTATTTATCTCCACCCTCTCTAAAATGAGTAACTTTATAATCATAGTTTTTAAAGTCATCATTGACATATTCACAAATTCCAAAAGAAAAATCTGTTGTTCCTCCACCAAAATCAAAGATACCATAAAATAACTTTTCATCTTCTTTAGGTAATTTATTTAGCTCTTCAATTGCACATAGAAAATAGGCTGTTGGCTCATTTGCTCCTCTATCCACTTTAAAATCTTCCATTATTTTCTTATTTTCTAAAACGCTGATAGGTAAAGATTTTTTTATACCTTTTTCAAAGCTTTTTAATATTTTTTCTCTTATTTTATTTTCATATTTTATTGGAAAAGATAACAAATATTTTGTAAATATATTTCCTGTAAACATATTATTTATGTAACTTCCAATATAATAAGCATAGTATTCAATAGGGTCAAATTCATCTTCTACATCAATAAATGGCTTTAAATCTATTCTTTTTCCTTTTTTATCATATATGATAAGTTTTTCTTCTTTATTACCTGCCCACTGTTTTAATCCCTCAAGTACAAATCTTGATCCTGCTTTAAAATTTGCTTCTGCTGTATATGATATTCTTAAATCATTCCATTCTGTAAAAGGTCTTCCACTTGATTCAGAATATTTTTTTTCAAAATTTTCTATATCTAAAAATTCCATAATTGTAGGATTTTCAAATTGTTCTTTTTTTACATTTTTTTTATAGCTACCTCCTGCTATTCTAACAAGACTAACATTTTCATTTTGAGTTTGAATTGCTACAACTGTACTTTTAGTTCCAAAATCTATAGCAACAATTCCTCCACTTTTTATATCTTCCTCTGGATTTTTCTTGTGATATTCTTTATCTGTTGAGATTTTTATTAATTCTCTTTTCTCAATACTTTCTTTGTTATCTGAAAAAATATCCCAATTTCCCTTTTGATAATCCTTAAAAATATTATCATCATATTCTTTTTCATCTAATCTAGTTTTTTCAATATTTTTAAGTTTTTCTATATAAGTTTCTATAAAGTTTTTAGGTAAATCAAACTTTCCTTTTTCAAAAGATTTTAAAATTTCTTTTTCATTATATTTAGAATCTTTTTCTAAAAAATTATATTTTTCTATATCTCTATATAATTCAAGTAATTCTTCATATTTTTCTTTAAGTCTTTTATTAATATCATTAAATATTATCTCAATACTATTCTCTTCAAAGATTTTAACTATTTCTTTAAACTCTTTTTTGGTATTATCTATTCCTAATATTTTTATAACTGGTATTAGAAAGCCTTCTTTAGTTTCTATTTCCTGCCCTTTATTGTCTATAATAATTAGTTTATCATTTTTCTTTATAATAAATTTATCTATTTTCTGATTTCTATTTAATATTCTTCCATCATCAACAAATTTATCTTTTTCTTTAAAAAATACTCTTTTAAAAATATCTTCATTAAGATATTCTGCATTTTCAAAATCTTCAATTTTTTCAAGTTCATCTATTTCATTTAAGTTAAAAAAATTAAATTTATAATTTTCAAAATCAGGAAATAGTCTATTTACCTTTCTATTATAGAAAAATTTTTTATTTTTATATTTTACTTCTATATTTCCACTGGAAGAAATAAGTTTACTTAAAATTTCTTCTAATATCTTCTTTTTACTAAATAATTTAGATTTTATATCTTCTATTATCTCGTTTCTTAACAATTCTGATTTTCTAATATAGATATCAAACATTTTCCCTCCTTATTCTAAATTTATATCATCTTCTTCTAAAAATTCTTTTACTTCAACATCTTCTTCTTTTTTAACTATAATATAATGTATCTTTGTAGGTTCATTTTTATTAGCTTTTATATATATTCTATATTTTTCATCTCCATTATAGTCATTTTTTAAAGCTATTCTTTTTACTATAGCTTTTTCTATTTCTAATTGTTTTGTTTGTGCTTCAGGAGATGTTGTACAATATATTTCAAAAGTATCAGAAGTAAGTATTCCAAAAAAACTATATTCTTCATATTTTGAACTAGGAGTTATCACTGGAATAAATTTATCTCTTTTACTAGTTCCTACATAGTATGAAAAATTAATTTCATTTCCAATATTAGCTTTTTCATCTCTATTAGTTACCTTTATCTTTCCACCTTTTCTTGAATAAATAAGCCCATAAGCTACACCAGTTTTTCCTGTTGGACTAACTTTTTTACTATCTTTATTAGCTTCTTTAATAGCTTTTACATCATAAATTTTTAATAGATATTTATCTTTTACTTCTTCTTGATATCTTTTAAATACTTCTTCTACATAAGGATGTTTAGAAGAATTTCCTGCTAAGAAAATATTTATTTCTTTTACATCTTCATCTTCAAAAGCTTCTTCTAGTTTAATAAAGAATTTTTTTATTCCACTTTCTATTTTTTCTTTAATAAGAGTATTTAATTCATCTTCATCAATTTTTAGCTCTATATCCTTAATTTCTTCATTCTGTGGATTATACAAAATCACTTTTTCTTTTTCCATTTTTTCTCTTTTAACACATTCAGGATTTTCCCAAACTGGTCTAAGTCTTTCTGACAATAATCTAGTGTTTAACCTTGCTATTACAGAGCTATTATCAACTAAGATATCTTCAATAATTTCAGTATAATATGGAGGTCTTGTATAATGAATTTTACTTTCTTTTAATTTAGAAGAATTATTAGTAAAAACCTTATAAGTTAATTCTTTTACTATATTTTCTCCACCTAAATCTATATCTCCACCTGCTTTAAAATGCTCTAATTCATAATCATAACCATCTTCATCTTTACCAAACTTCCAAATTCCAAAATCAAAGTCTGTTGTTCCTCCTCCAAAATCAAAAACTCCATAATAAATTTTATCTTCTTCATCTATAGGCTCTATTTTGAATGTTTTTAAAGCACATACTGCATAAGCTGCTGGCTCATTTGAACCGTGTTCAACTTTAAATCTTTTCATTATTTTTTCATCATTTTGTATTCCAATAGGTAAAGATTTTTTTATTCCTCTTTTAAAACTATCTAGTATTTTTTCTCTTACAGATATTTTATATGTTACTGGAAAAGATAGGTAGTATTCTAAATAAATTCCATTTTTCATAGTATTAATATAGCTTCCAATATAGTAAGCATATAGTTCAACAGGGTCTAAAAAGTCTTCCTTATTTTTGTTTTTATCTAATTCTGAATAACTAGATATTTCAAATTCAGTTCCTTTTTTATCTTTTAATTTAATACTTTCATCTCTAACTGCCCATTGCTTTATATCAGAAATTATAGAGTGAAATTGTTCACCTCTTCCTTCACTTAAATCATTAAAAGCAGTATAGGAAACTTTTACATCATCCCATTTAGTATTAGGTCTTCCTTCTTTAGCATTGTAATCTTTTAAAAAATTCACTTTATCTATAAATTCAATAACAGTTGGATTTTCATAATCTTCATCTCTTACATCATTATTTAATATTATTCCACCACTTATTCTCATAGGTAAGATAGTAGTTCTATCTTTTTGATAAACAACAACTGTACTTTTAGTTCCAAAGTCTATACCAACTATTCCTCCATTATTTATATCTCTTTTAGGGTCTCTATCATAGACAGATTTTCCTAAGATTTTTTCTAACTCTTCTTTGTCTTTATCCTCATTTTGTAAATCCCAATGTCCTAAACTATAATCAGTAAGTCTGTTTTCTTCATAATCATCAATATATATTCTTTCTTTATCTATTGAAAGATATTTTTTTAATACTGGCATTTCCTCTCTATTACCATTATTATAGAAATATTCTTTAACTTTATCTCCTTTTTTTTCAATAGCTAGTCCCTGTAAAATATTATTTTTATATCCTCTTGTTTCTGTATCTCCATTTTCAAATTCAAAAAAACTTTCTCCTTCAAGTATTCCATTTACATAGCTTCTTTTTTCTTTTCCTTCATTTTTATATTTATATACTGATAATTTTGTATCTGACTCTGGATTATAAATTTCCTCAATATCTCCATTTTTATAATAGATAATATTTTTATCATTATAAATTTCTTCTTTTTCTATTCCTAAATCATTATCTTTATATAAGATTTCTATTCCGTCAAATAATTCTTCTCTATTTTCAGCAGAAGAAATAATCTTATCAAAGTTAAAAACTAATTCAACAGTATCTTCTGTATTATCTTTTGTATAGATGCAAGAAATATAGTTTTTATATGTTTTATATAGATTAACTAAGGTTCTAAACTTCTTTGGATTATCTTCCCCATTGATAATATCAGTATCCAATAAGTTATAATTTAAAATAACTTCAAAATCTTTTAGTTCTTTACTTTCTAACAATGTAGCTTTATATCTATCTAAAAGTTCTTTTGGTGATATTTCTTTTGATATGTATTTAATAACATCTCCTATTGTTTTAGCTTCCGATTTTATATTAGTATTTTTAGCAGAATATCTTTCTTCTTTCATTTTTTTTATTAATTTTTCTGCTTTTGTTTTATCAAAAACTCCTATTTCACTTAAAATATCAATAAATTTATTTGAATCTGTATATTTATCTATTTCTATTGCATTTTCTTCAATTTTTTTATCTATTTCTTTTATAATATTAGTTTCTATTTTTAAACTTTGATTTCTAATATCTAAGCTATCTATAAAATCATTAATGTAAAAGAATCCCAAAATATATTTAGTGTCTGTTGAATATCCTTTATAAGTATAATCATAATCTGAATTCTCTCTTTTATAATACCAACTTCCAGATCCAATAATACCCTTTCTATAAAACTCTTCTAATTTTTCATAATTTGGAATATTGAATTTTATATTATATTCTTGAAAATTATTTGAAATACTATTTATTTCTTTTATTCTTTCATCAATACTACCCTTCAAAATAGTACTTGTTCTAAGCATATTTATAAAATAGTAATAAACCTCATCTTTTTTAGAAAATATCCACTTCTTATCATTAGTTTTTATATCTCTTGTTATTAATGAGTAAATTTCTTGAAAATCTTTAAATTTTTCATTAAGAGATATTGTACTATTATCTTTATTTATTAATTTTAAACTACTTAAATCTCTAAATTCTTTTACTTTTTCAAATTTTTCAATTTTAGTATTAATTTCTTTATTTTCCTTTTCCATTTTCCCCTCCCTTAATTTAGAATTATTGTTCCCTCTTCAATAAATTCTTTTATTTCAATACCATCTTCATTTTCTACAATAACATACTCTAAAGTTTCTACTTCTGTAATTTTAAAATAAATTCTATATCTATCTTCAAGTCTATATTCATTTTTTAAATTAATTCTTTTTATCTTAGCTTCAGATATAGGCATTTCATTAGTATTTGCTTCTGAAGATGTTGTGTAATAAAACTCAAAAACATCTGTTTTTAATACTCCAAAAAATTCAAATTTTTCATAAATTGAATTTGGACTTAAAATACGATTAAATTTCCCTCTTCTATTAGTTCCAACATAGAATTTAAAATTAATTTCATTTCCAATATTTTCTTGCTCATCTCTATTGACTACTTTTATATTTCCACTATCCCTTGAATAAATTAATCCATAGGCAACCCCTGTTTTAGCATTTGGTTTTATATTTGTTTTTCCTGCCATTTCTTCAAAAATTTTTGTATTATAAATATTTAATTTAATATTTTCTTTCATTTCTTCTTGGTATCTTTTAAATATTTCTTCAACATAAGGATGTTTAGAAGAATTTCCTGCTAAGAAAATATTTATTTCTTTTACATTTTCATCTCTAAAAGAATGTCCCATTTTAATAAAAAAGTTTTTTATTCCTCTTTCAATCTTTTCTCTTATTATATTTTTCAATTTTTCATCATTAACTTTTAATTCTAAATTAGTATTCAATTTTCCCTCTGCATCATAAAGAATACATTTTATAGGCTCTTTTTGTTCTTCATTTTCTTCCCAAATAGGTCTTAGTTTCTCTGCTAATATTTTTATATTCAATTTAGCTTCTCTTGTTTTGCTAACTAAAGTTTCTTCACCAGCTAGTTCATCATAACCTTCTGGTCTTGTATATTGTATATTTTCTTTTCTTAATTTTTCTGCATTGTCATAGAAAACATTATAAGCTAAATCTTTTATTATATTCTCTCCACCTAAATATTTTTCTCCACCTGCTCCAAAGTGTTCTAACTCGTAATCATATCCTGCTTCTTGGTCTTCTTCACTAGCAAATTTCCAAATTCCAAAATCAAAGTCTGTTGTTCCTCCACCAAAATCAAAAACTCCATAATATACTTTGTCTTTTATATCACTAGGTTCTATTTTAAGCTCAGTTAAAGCACATACTGCAAATGCTGCTGGCTCATTCGCTCCATGTTTAACTTTAAATTCTTTCATTAATTCTTTATCTTCCTGAATTTCTATTGGTAAGGACTTCTGTATACCTTTTCTAAAGCTCTCTAAGATTTTTTCTCTTATAACTTTTTCATAAGTTACAGGAAAAGATAAAATATATTTTAAAAAAATACCATTCCTCATTGTATTTATATAGCTTCCAATATAGTAAGCATACAATTCAATAGGGTCTAAATAATCTTCTTCTTTTTCTAAATATGGAGGAAGTTTTATTCTTCTTCCTTTTTTATCAACTAGAATTGTTTCATCATTTTTATTAACTGTCCATTGCTTTATTTCTGTCATTATAGAATTATAGTTTTCGCTATTGCTCTCAAATAAATTACTCAATGCAGTGTGTGAAACTGTTACATCTTCCCATTTCGTATAGGGTCTACCAATTTTTTCATTATAATCTTTCAAAAATTTATCTATAGATTTAAATTCTATTGCTGTCGGATTTTCATAGTCTTTAGCATCTACTTCCTTATTTAAAGATCTCCCTCCAATTCTCATTGGTATTATATTTCCATTATCATTTTGATAAACAACAACTGTACTCTTAGTTCCAAAGTCTATACCTACAATACCTCCTTGATTTACATCTTTTTGAGGTTCTCTTTTATAGACATTTTTACCAAGTATTTTTTTTAATTCTTCTATATCTTCATTTTTTAAATCCCAATGTCCTATATTAGGATCTAAAAGTATATTTTCTTGATATTCATCTATATTTATTCTTTCTTTGTCTATTGAAAGATAATATTTCAATTTTGTGGTGTCTTTTTTCAAAATAGCTTCTCCTTGAAGAACTCCATTTACATATCTTCTTTTTTCCATATTTCCATTGTAGAAATAATATTTAGAATCTATATAATTTTTTCCTAAAATTAACTCTTCCCTATCTCCATTTCCAAAATAATACATTTTTTTATTTAAAGAGATAATTTCTCTTTCTACCCCTAATTCATTTGCATCATAGGGTATTTCTATTTTAAAATTTTCATTTTGAATTACTTCTAAATCTTTTACTAATTTTTCTTTATTCCAAATAATAACTATTTTATTTTCTTTACTATCATAATTAATTGCACTTAAATACTTATAATATTTTTTATACTGTGCAACTAAATCTTCAAATTCTTTTTCAAACTCTGTTTTTATAATAAAATCTAATTCTAAAAATATTTTAAATAAGATTAAAAGATTAGATGTTATAATTTTTTCATTTTGTATTTGCTTTACAGACTCATTTAATTTAAAAATTCCCACAACTTTAAAATCTCCAATTCCATTAATAGAATGGCTATTTTTATAAGTATTTTCGCTTTTATACCACCAGTATCCTTTGCTTAATATATGCTTTTCATTAAGAAAAGAGAATTCTCTCATATCAAGGATATTAAATTTTATTCCTTTATACTTTTCATTTATTTCTTTAATATAGTTATCTACTTCATCGATATTATCACTTACAATTTTTTCTTTTGTTATTATTGAATTTATCCCTTTAATATAAATTAAATCTTGATTTTTTATTGCTATGTAATCTGTTTTATTATTAGAAATTTCTTTTTGAAAAATTTTATATAATTTTGAAAATTTTTCTAAAAAATCTATATTTGAAATTCTTATATCATTAAATGCTCTAAATTTCTCTATATCTTTATATTTTTGAATATTCCAAACTCTATTTTCTTCCATTTTTACCTCTATAAAATCTATTTTGTTAAAACTAAAGGTCTTTTTTTAATTTTATCAATTATATCTTCATCTTCTGGATTAGCCTTATCTTCCAAAGTTCCATAACCATAAAAAATAAATTCTGCTATTTTTCCTCTGCTATTTTGACTTAAATCAAATTGAGTTACTGGGTCAAATTCTTCTTCTAAAGTTGCTTCTATTAAAGCGAAATTTGGATCTTTAAATTTTTTATTCATCTGAATTATAAAGAACTTAAATATTTCTCTTAGTTTTTCTAAATTTTCACTTGGAATATTTTTGTACTCTACTTTAACTATGTCCCAAATATTATCCATTGTTGAAGTTGAATAGCCAGAAGATAGAAAACTTTCAAAGTCTTTTTGTAACAATATATTTTTAAATTTTGATTTTACTTCTATATCCATTTCTAAATATTCATTATAAAGTCTTCTAGCTACTAATAAATCTCCCATTGAATCTCTTTCTTGTTTGACTTTTTCATATTCTTTCATCAGTTTTTCCGTTTTTATTTCTTTTTCTTTTTTATCTTTTATTAATTCATTATTTGATTTTTCTAATTCCTTATATTTTCCACTTAAAGTATTTATATCTTCATTTAATTTAGTTTTTTCTTTATTTAACTCTTCTATATTTTTCTCAAATTTTATTTTTTCTTCCTTATATTCTGTATTTAAAGTTTCTATTTGAGTTTCTAAGTTTTTAACATTAATCTCTTTATTTCTTATTTTTTCATCTAATTTTTTTATATCATTTTCAAACTTTTCTTTTTCTTCTTTATATTTTGTATTTAAAGTTTCTATTTGCTTTTCTTTAGTTTCTATTTCTTTATCTAATTTTTTTTCAGTTTCTTTTAATTCATTAATTTCTTGAGTCTTACTTTCTATATCATCACTAGCTTTTTTTAATTTCTCATCTTTTCTACCAAATATATTTTTAAATATTTCTATTAATTTATTCATAATAGCTTCATTCTCCATTTCTTCAGAAAAGTTTTCTACTTTAATATCTTTTGGAAAAGCCTCTGTAAATTTATTGATATTTATTTTTTCAATTTGAGTTTCTGAAACTTTATTTTTATTATTTATTTTTACTAAATATTTTTCTACTGTTTCTCTTACTCTACTATCAAAATTATCATTTAAGTCTTTTAATTCAATTTCAAGTTTATTATTTTTTTCTATCAATATATTTATAATTTCTTTAAAATCATTCAAAGCCTCAAGTTCTTCTATATTTTTAATTTTCTCTATCACAATTCCTCCTATAAAATGAGGCTATTGCAAACTATTTTGGTAATGCAAAAGCCTCAATTTCATTATCTTTCCCTATTCTTCTCCTTTTTTTTAAAATAACTACCTAATCTTCCAAGTTTATAGTCTTTTTTTTCTTTTTTCTCCACTCTTTGATTTGAAATTTCCTTTAAAATATCTTCATTTATATTATTTCCTAATATAAATATTTTAGTTAATTCATCTTCAAACTCTGTTTCCATATACTTTTCTTCTGTTTTTGCTATTGTAATTTCTTCATTATTATAGTTAAATATTACTTTTTTGATATTTTTAATATCTAAAATCTTTTTTAAATCTTCTGAAGAAAATTCAGGGCTTAAATCTATTTCATAATTATATTTTTCTATACTATTTAATAAGTTTTCTCTATCAGTTTTTTCATCTACTAAAAAAGTAAAATCTATTTTTTCATCAGATAACATTATCCTAGAATTACTTTCCCATTTTTTCCAGAAATTTTCTAAATTATCGATATATGTTCTATCTTCTCCATCATATCTTTCAAGTTTCCCATCTTTGTATATTTCAATAAAATTGTCTTCTATCCAGAAAAAATATCTATGAATTTTCATTCTAAATATCCTCCAACATCTTGTCTAATTTATCCCAGATTTCTTTAGAATTATCTATTTTGTCTACACCTTCTTTTAAAGTATCAATTACTTCTACTTTTTCATCAATAGGCAATTTATATTCAATAGCATCATTGATTCTAGGTTCAACATTATTTTCTTTAAAAGTATCTGATATTGTTTTAAATGCCTCAACCGTATTTACTCCAGCTTCAACTAATCTTGTTGCATCAGGAACTCCCATATTAAATTCCATTTTTTCATCTATTCCATGCCATTGTATTGCTGCTCCAATACAAGTACATTCAGCCTTAAATTTCTCATCTTTCAATTTTTCTTTAATTTCATCTGTTAATTCTACATCATTACTTAAATAATCTATGTAGTCCTTATAAGAATCAAAATCATCTACTTTTTTTTCAGCTGTTGCTGCCTTAGCGCCCAAATCTTCAGGTCTTTCATTATCCTTTGTTATATCTAAAATTGAAGATATTGCTGATATTACATCTGCTACTTTTGAAAGTATAGGTCCTGCAACCGTACTTAAATACTTAACTCCTGTTGCTATTGCACTTCCTAATTTCCCTGCTGTTGAAATAATAACACCTATTGCACTTCCTATTGCTGCTAAAAATCCCATAATTATTCCTCCTTAAATTTTTTTATGTTATAAATTACTTTTTAAAGCTCCTCTAAAGTTTTTTATCGCTTCTTCTTTTGTGTCTAATCTAAAATTTCCACTATTAAATACTACTTCTATTCCATTTTTTACATCATTTACAATCTTTTTATTTTCTATTTTTACATTATAGAATTGATTAAAAATAATCTTATGTAAGTTTTCATTAAAAATATCATAATATTTAGAGTACTTATCTTCCAAATCTGCTAAATCTACATCTTTTTCTTTTAACACTAATATTTGTTTTATATCTTCCCAAAAATTTTTTTCTTTTGATAATTTAACAAGTTCTTTCACTATATCTTTAAAATTTTTAAAGTTATCTATATTTTCTTCAAAGACTTCTTTAAATATTTTTACAGCTTCTTTGTCAGTTGAAAACTCTCTACAAAATTCAAAATCTTCTTTAGATATCTTTTCATATTTAGTTCCTATAAAAATACCTTTTTTATAGTTTTCTACATAAAAATCTTCCACTCTACTTTTCAATCTATCTTCATCTATATTTTCATCAGAAGTTGTATTAGTTCTTTGTTTTATTTGAACTTGTAAAGCCTTAGTCCAACCTTGACTAAATACTATTGCTCTTCCTGTTGATAAACTTGATAAGAAATCTTTTTGTTCTTTAGATAAAGATATAGTATTTCCAATAGCTTCCTTGTCATCTTCTGCAAATATTTTGTGAACTATTTTTGTATTAGTATTTTTTAGAACTTCTGGTGTCATCTTATCAGGTATTTGGTCTGCTATAATTAAAGATTCTCCATATTTTCTAACTTCTGCTAACATATCTGCAAATGTTTCAACACTATTCTTTTTATTTAAACTATCTCCTGGTGAATATTTAGATAACAATCTATGTGCTTCTTCTATTAAAGTTATATGTTTAAAGTGTTTATCCTTTTTAAATTTAGCTTTTAAAGCCTCACATAAATTAGTTAAAATAAATCCCATAATTAAAGATTTTTCAGTTCCATTTTTTATTTCTTCTATTTCAAGAACAACCTTCTTTTCTATTAATTCTCTAAAATCTACACCTCTTCTTGTGTTTAACATTTGTCCTTTTGCCCCAACTAAAAGTCCTTGTAATCTTGCAGTTATTGAACCAATATAGTCTTTTTTTAGCCTATCATCAAAATTATGTTTTGTAACTTCTGTTTCTACTTTATTTAATAAATCTTCTAAAGTAGGGAAAGAGTATACACCTTCATCATAAGGATTAGAAAATTTTTCATTTTTATTATTATCTATATTCCAACCATAATCTTCATAACAAGAATACATTGCAGATTCTATAATTTGTGGTATTGCTGCTTCCATATCAAAAGAGGCTTCCATTGCTGCTTTTAACATATCTACTCTTGAAGTTATGCTTTCTCCTTCAAAAAATTCAAAAGGATTTAATCTAAATGGTGCAACATCATCTTTTCCTAAAGTAAATATTAATATATCTTCTGTCTCTTTGTTATTCATTAAAATTCTATATTCAGTTTTAGCAGGCTCTATAACCAAAAATGGTAATTTACTTTCAAGTAAAAGTTTTTGACAAGTTGTTGTCTTACCTGTTCCTGTTACTCCTGTTATAAATATATGCTTATTTAATGCTGACTTTTCAAGACTTACTTCCATATCTATTTCATTTCCACTTTGAACTAAATTACCTAATGATATTTGTTCTTCATTACTATCAGGAGTCTTAGCATTTAAACCAAATTCAACTTCTTCATTAAGTGCAAGTCCAACAACTTCTTTTTTAGGTAAACTTGCCATAAGTCCTAATTCATTAGGTGAGTACCAATTTCCTAAACTTACACTATTATCTTGAACAAGATGTGATTTTAAAGTTAAAGCATGTTCATCATCTCTTGTTACACATTCAGGAATTTGAAAATTTTTAAAATAATCAATCTTTTTATCATTTTCATCTAGTATTTCAAATTCAAGTGGATTTTTATTACCTTTTTTTCCTGAAAATAGTGATTTCATTGTATTTCCAAGTTTTTCTAACTGTGCTTTTTTATCAGAAAAAATAAAAGTTGTTGTTAGATATAGTCCTTTACTTTTCCCATAATCAATTATCGGAAGTAATATTTCATCAATATATTTTGCATATTCAGTAGCTCTTTTATTATAAATATCACGACTTATATTTTGAGAAACACCTTTTGATACAGTTTCTGTATTTGATTCACTTGTTCCACTTGTTGTATTTTCACTTATACCTTTACTTACACTAGAACCTATTGTATTAGATTTATTGGTACCAACTGTTGTACTACTTCCTGTTGTTGAAGACTCATTAGTACCACTTGTTTTATTAGTTCCTATTGTTGAAGATTCATTAGTACCGCTTGTTGTACTACTTCCACTAGTAACAGAATTAGTAATCCCCTCTGAAATATTTGTTCCAGTAGAGGCAGATTTGCTCGTACTCTTTGAACTATTTGTTCCTACTGATTTATTAAAACTTTCAGAATTACTCGATCCTGTTGAAGTAGTTGTACTAGATGAATTTCCCTTTGTTACTGAAAAACTGCTACTTTCTCCAGTCGCTCTACTATCACTTTTACCTGAATTATTGGAACTGTCTCCTTTTGTACTACTTGTTCCTTTTGTGTCTGTAGTACTTTTAGATGTACCATCATTTTCACTATAACTTTTTCCTATATTAGTAGATTTATTTTCATTAGTACTCTTTGTTACTCCACTACTTTTATTTTCACTTGTACCACTTGTTTCACTTGAACTAAGTGTTTTATTTTCAGTTGTTCCTGTTGTCTTACTAGAACCTGTTGTATCTGATTTAGTACTACCTTTTGTTTCACTTGTACCTTTTGTACTTGATTCACTGCTTCCACTTGTTTCACTTGATCCTTTTGTATTTGATTCATTTGTTCCTACTGTTTCACTTGTTCCTACTGTTTCTGAATTATTAGTAGAATTAGTCTCATTTGTTCCTATAGTTGTAGAATCATTTTTACTTTTAGTATCACTTAATGAACTACTTTTATTTTCACCATCTTGAAGACTATATTTAGAACAGCTACTCAATTCATTATGGATATAATATAAATCATTTTCAATTTTTGTAATGGCTTTTTTAGAAATAGGTTTTGCTATAATACATAATCCAAATTCATCTCCAAGCATAACATCAACAAGCCTATCTACCCCTTGAAAACTTTTTTTATCTTCAGTTTCATTTATCCCTGGAGTTCCCATTATATTAGCAAATTTTTTAGGAAGGCTTTTATTCTCACTATTAGTTTCTATTTTTTCTAATATTTCTTTCATTTTTTCAGGATTAACTTCTTCTATCTTACTTCCTCTAAAATTTCCTCTAATAGCTGATTTCAAAAAGTTATTTCCCATTTCTCTAATAGGCATAGGTAAATCATAATTATAATTACTTTCTTTTATTAAACCAAAATAAAATGAAACACCTTTTTTATCTCCTAAGATTAAATATATAAAATTGACTCCTTCATTTTGTATCATACCTATAACATTTTCAAAGGCTTCCCTTCTAGGACTCTTTTCCTCTCCTTCAAAAGTTACTTCTTTAATATGATACAAAATGACATCACTTAAATCTTCTTTTATAGCAGGGTAGCTATAACTTTCTGTAACCTCTAATCTTGTATTTTCAAATATCTTTTTTAAAAGATCTACTCTATCTTTTTCTTTAACAAGTTCCCTATTCTCCATTATTTTCCCTCCTATTTATATATCTCATAAGTTTTTCTAAAATTTTCCTTAAAACTCTCCCTTAGACTTTCTGGCTCAATTATTTCAATATCATCATAAAATTGTGCAAAATATACCTTTGCTAGTTTCTCACTACATTCAAATGTGTATATATCTCCCTCCTCTTTTACTAGTTTTGGTCTATTCTGATTTACTCTCTCATATAAAGCTTTTCCTTCTTCTGTCATTCTTACTTTAATAAAATTTCCATATGATAAAAATGGATCAAAATTTTTCTTGATCGCCTCTATATAGTCTTTATCTTTAATATGAATTTCTTTTTGTAGGTTCCATATATTTTCGATATCAGAAATTCTATAATTTCTAAAATCTTCATTTTTTTCGCAATAACAAAATAGATAGGCTCTATTCTCTTTTGATGAAACCTCTATAAAGTATGGATTTATTATTCTTGCTGTTGAGTGGTATTTTATTCCTATTTGTCTGTTATTTTTGATTGCTTCACGAATTTGCTTAAATGTATTGTAAAATATGATTTCTTCTCTTTTAAATCTTAAGTTATTGATATAAGTGAAAAAGATATCTCTCATGAGTTCAGCTTCTGTACTAGCCTTCTTTTCTCTTAAGACATCAAAAAATATGTCCTCATTTTCTTTTGAAAGATTAAATTGGACCTTCTTTCCACTTGATTCTTCTAATTCAATTTTACTTAAATTTTTATCTATAAAGTACTTAAATAGAGTATTTCCTATTTTACCTAATGGTATTTTAAAATACTCAGCATCCCCTTTTAAGATTTCAAACATAAAGTCTGAAACCGTAACCCTAACTTTTTTCATATTAAATACTCCCCAATATTTAATTGATCTCACTATATAATAACATTTTCTATACTTTTTTCAAGTACTTTTTTATTATTTTAATCAATTTTAGTATATTTTTTCAAAAATTGTTTTTTTAGTTATATTTTTATATATTATTCAAAAGTTTCATCCTCTGACATCATCATTCCATCTTCTAAATCTTTTTCTATGTTTTTTCCTTTTAATAATGCTATTTCATCATATAATTCTTCATTTTCTTCTTCTAAATCTTTTTTATCTTTCCATAGACTATATGCAACACCTACTAAAATACTTCCACCTAAAATTGTTAAAGTTTTTAATAATTTTCCCATTTTTATTCCCCCTTAATATTTTGATAAGATAAGAATACTCTATTTTTCTATTTCTTTCAAGGAACGATTTTTTATTAAGATTTGTTCCCTCAAAAAAAATTTACCTACTGATTTCAATAGGTAAATTAATTTCTACTTTTATTTTTTTGTTCCCTTAGATATTCAAAT